>Ga0070735_10001273_pt1 | contig 24851 bp, 21 predicted proteins | sample Coa_R1_FD_66443 | JGI IMG/M metagenome (GOLD analysis project Ga0070735, IMG submission 66443) | Surface soil microbial communities from Centralia Pennsylvania, which are recovering from an underground coalmine fire - Coalmine... | ecosystem: Environmental > Terrestrial > Soil > Unclassified ...
ACCGCGAAGGGGGCATGAGATGGCGATCTTCCTGACCGCCCAGAGCCGGGTCATGATCCAGGGCATCACCGGCTCGGAGGGCAGCAAGCACGGCGCGCGCATGCTGGCCGCGGGGACCAAGGTGGTCGGCGGCACCAACCCGCGCAAAGCGGGCCAGACCGTGCAGCTGAACGGCACCGACGTGCCGGTGTTCGGCACCGTGGCCGACACGATGGCCGCCACCGGTGCCGACGTGTCGGTGGTGTTCGTGCCCGCGTCCGGCACCAAGGCCGCGGTCATCGAGGCCATCGACGCGCGCATCCCGCTGTGCATCGTGATCACCGAGGGCATCCCGGTCCACGACACCGCCGAGTTCTGGGCCTACGCGAGCGCCGCGGGCAACCGCACCCGGATCATCGGGCCGAACTGCCCCGGCGTGGCCTCGCCGGGTAAGTCCAACGCCGGGATCATCCCGGCCGACATCACCAGCGAGGGCCGGATCGGCCTGGTCTCCAAGTCGGGCACGCTGACCTACCAGATGATGTACGAGCTGCGCGACATCGGCTTCTCCACCGCGGTCGGGATCGGCGGTGACCCGGTGATCGGGACCACGCACATCGACTGCCTGCAGGCCTTCCAGGAGGACCCGGAGACCGACGCGATCGTGATGATCGGCGAGATCGGCGGCGACGCCGAGGAGCGCGCCGGGGCCTTCATCGAGCAGCACGTGACCAAGCCGGTGGTCGGCTACGTGGCCGGCTTCACCGCGCCGGAAGGCAAGACGATGGGCCACGCCGGCGCGATCATCTCCGGGTCGAGCGGCACCGCCCAGGCCAAGAAGGAAGCCCTGGAAAAGGCCGGCGTCCGCGTCGGCAAGACCCCCAGCGAGACCGCCGCCCTAGTCCGCGACCTCATGAAGCGGAGCTAGCCCACCGCCTGCCATGCCTTCCGACCAGGCAGCTCTTGTCAATTAATGTCTCAACCTCACTCGCATTGAGACATTTCGGGTTCCGGCCATGATCATGGGTCGTTTTGGGCATATATTGCCAATTTTGACCCATGATCATGGAACGGCGCCTTGTTCTTGCTGGCGCGATGTGCCATAGGCGCGCGACCCTTAGGGTGAGCATCAGACCCTCTCTGGGCACTCCTGTCCCGTCTGCCTCTCTGCCACCACCCGTCCCGCCCTCGGCGCCCGGCTCAACTACCTCGTAGCCACAACGACGCACACCGGACTCAATGCCAGGAATTAAGAAACGCCTTCGGCTTGCGCCGTTTCGTGATCGTGGACCGAAACCGCTGCTATGACGCCGGTAGCTGTCCACAATCATGGCCAGTGTCCGGAATGCCTCAACGCAAGTTCTGACATAGTAGGACAAACCGGTAAAGCGCCGGATGGCATGCAGGGTGCGGACGCTTGATCGCCCTAGCGAACCACCCGAGCCGCCCGCCGACGCCACACGCCGCGCACTAAACGCCCTGACCAGCAACAAGAGCCACGCAACCAGGCAGCACGCCCTTCCCTAAGTTCCCACCCGGCATCCGCCCTCCCGGGCAGGCTCCCTCCAGCAGAGCCGCACCCGTGTCACATCGACCAGCATCGGGGTCCTCCGTGCGCGCGGCCGGCGTTCGACAACAGTGTGGTTTATGTGACCTAAGTGAGTGGTGATACCCAGAAGAGCCTTGTCGCCTGACCCGGCTCGCGCGGCGCGCCTGCTTGGGCGAAGCCAGCCCGGTTGCGAGTATCGGGTTTGTGAGTGTTTCCGCCGAAGCACCGCCGGCCCGCGAGCCCGACGACCCGCGGTCCCCGGCGGCCGGCCCGCGCGCCGGGTCCGGTCGCAAGCGTCGCGAGGATCGCAAGGGTCGCAACGGTCGCGGGGATCGCAAGGGTCGCGGGGATCGCAAGGGTCGTAACGGACGCACGGCTCCCAAGGCCAGGCCCGCGCGGCCGCTGGTGGTCACGGGCGGCATCGCCGCGGGCGCGGCCGCGGCCAGCGGGCTGGCCGCGCTGACCACGCTCACCGCGATCGGCTGGATCACCGCCCCGCACGTGGGCATCGGCACCGGGCTCACTGGTGTGCTGCGCACCGCCGCGCTGCTGTGGCTGGTCGCGCACCACGTCGGCGTCACCGTGCCCGGCGCCGGGCGGATCGGCATGCTCCCGCTGGGGCTGGTCCTGCTGCCCGGCTCGCTGCTGGCCCTGGCCGGGCGGTGGGTGGTGCACGCGGGCGCGGTCACCCGGCTGCGGCACGTCGGGTACGCCGCGGTCGCCCTGGCCCTGCCCTACACCCTGCTGGCCGGAGCCCTGGCCGTGGCCTGCCGCAGCTCGCAGGCGGCGCCGTCGCTCTGGCAGGCGGTCGTCGCGTCGTTCCTGCTCGCGTTCGTGGCGGGCGGGCTGGGCGCGGCCCGCGCGCTGGCCCCGTGGTCCCGGCTGGCCCGCCTGATGCCGGCCAGACCGCGCTCGGTCATCCTGGGCATGCTCGGCGCCTCGGCCCTGCTCACCGCGGCCGGCGCGGCCCTGGCCGGCGCCTCACTGGCCGCTCACCTGGCGCAGTTTAAGGCGGCCACCGGTGCGCTCGCGCCCGGCGCGGCCGGCGCGGCGCTGCTGCTGCTCGCCCAGCTGGCCTACGCCCCGAACGCCATCATCTGGGCCGTCGCCTACGTGCTGGGCCCGGGGTTCGCCTTCGGGGCCGGCACCGTGGTGGCTCCGACCGGCTCGGCGCTCGGCGCGGTCCCCGCCTTCCCGCTGCTGGCCGCGCTGCCCGGCGGCACCAGGACGTCCGGCCCGGCCTGGCTGACCGTCCTGCTCCTGGCCACGCCGTACCTGGCCGGGGTGTTCGCGGGCGTGGTCACCGTCCGGGTCACGCCCACGCCGGTGATCGAGGCGGCGGCGCTGTGGGGCCTGGCGGCGGGCGCGGCCACGGGCGCCCTGGCCGGGCTGCTCGCGGCGTTCTCCGGCGGCCCGCTCGGTGACGGCCGGCTGGCCAGCGTCGGGCCGTCCGGATGGCAGGTCGGCCTGGTCGCCGTGCTGCAGATCGGCGTGACCGCCGCGCTGACCGCGGCCGCCGCGAACTGGCTGATGCTGCGCCGGACCCGGCCGCGGCTGCCACGTCGCCGCCCCGCCCCGGAACCCGGCGAAGCGGAAGAAACCGAGACGACCACGGACAGCGAGCCGTTCACCCGGCCTCCCGAGCCGCGCCGGGTCCCGGTCGGCGTGATCGACGAGACCGACGACGCCGGCGGCCACCGGATCTACGTCAACCCCTGGGCGTACGAGGACCCCATCGCAGAGGACGACGACGAAGACGACGAGGAGTTACCGGCCGTTCTGCAGCACGCTGATCTCGCCGCCGACCGAGTTGTTGAGCTGGTTGTGGCACACCTGCTGGGCGGCCACCGTGTTCGCGCTGGCCATGCACGTCGAGTAGGCGCTGAGCTGCGGCCAGAACACCGCCAGCACCAGCAGCCACAGTGCGCTGAACGCCAGGCCGAACGACCCCAGCACGATCCCGCTGACCGACCCGCGCGGCCGGGCCGTGCCGCTGCGCCGCGCCCGCCGGCTGGCCCGGGTGCCGAGCCAGACCGCCGTCACGCCGAACAGCAGGGTCACGACGGCCACGAACACCCCGCGGCGGATGTTGCCCAGGCCCAGCGCCAGCCCGAGCAGGCTGAGCACCCCCAGCACGGACGCGGTCAGGGCCAGCTGCCGCAGCGCCGGGTCGGGCGGCGGCAGCTGCCGGGCCGGGAGCAGCCCTCGCGGCTGTGTCCCGCGCCCGCCGGGCGGCTGATATCTGGCCATCGCCCTCTATTCTGCCCTGTCCGGCAAGTGCCCGGTCCGGGGTGCCATAGGGTGGCGGCATGCCGTCTCGCCTGGTCGTGCTCGTCTCCGGCGAGGGGACCAACCTGCAGGCCCTGATCGACGCGTGCGCCGACCCGGGGTACGGGGCCCAGGTGGTCGCGGTCGGCTCGGACCGGGACCGGATCACCGCGCTGGCCCGCGCCGGACGAGCCGGCCTGCCCACCTTCACCATAAGGCTGGCCGACTACCCCACCCGGGAGGACTGGGACGCCGCGCTGAGCAAAGCGTGCGCGGCGCACGCTCCCGACCTGATCGTGCTGGCCGGGTTCATGAAGCTGGTGGGCAAGCCGTTCCTGGACGCCTTCGGCGGCCGCTGCGTGAACACCCACCCGGCGTTGCTACCGTCGTTTCCCGGCGCGCACGCGGTGCGCGAGGCGCTGGCCCACGGGGTGAAGGTCACCGGCTGCACCGTCCTGATCGTCGACGAGGGCGTGGATTCCGGGCCGATCGCAGCTCAGGCCCCGGTACCGGTAAAGGACGGCGACGACGAGGCGACGCTGCACGAGCGGATCAAGGTGACCGAACGGGCGCTGCTCGTCGGCACGGTCGGCCGGATGGTCCGCGAGGGCTGGTCCGTCCACGGCAGGAAGGTAAGGATCGGCAGTTGACCAGAGCCCCCATCAAAAGAGCGCTGATCAGCGTCTACGACAAGACCGGCCTGGAGGAACTGGCCGCCGGGCTGCACGCGGCCGGCGTCGAGATCATCTCCACCGGCAGCACGGCGGCCCGGATCGCCGCGGCCGGGGTGCCGGTCACCCCCGTCGAGGAGCTCACCGGCTTCCCCGAGTGCCTGGACGGCCGGGTGAAGACCCTGCACCCCCGGGTGCACGCGGGCCTGCTCGCCGACACCGCGAACCCCCGCCATGAGGCGGAGCTGAAAAGCCTGGGCATCGAGCCGTTCCAGCTGCTGATCTCGAACCTCTACCCGTTCGAGGCCACCGTGGCGTCCGGCGCCTCCCTCGAGCAGTGCGTGGAGCAGATCGACATCGGCGGCCCGTCGATGATCCGCGCCGCGGCCAAGAACCACGGCTCGGTGGCCGTGATCATCGACCCGTCGCGGTACGCGGACGTGCTCGCCGCGCTCACGGCGGGCGGCTTCACCCTGGACCAGCGCCGCGGCCTGGCCGCGGAGGCGTTCGCCCGCACCGCCGCCTACGACCTGGCCGTCGCGTCGTGGTTCGCCTCGGCCGGCGCCCCCGACCAGACCGCGCGGGACACCGGCTGGCCGCAGGTGGCCGGGGTCCTCTGGCACCGGGCTGATGTCCTGCGCTACGGCGAGAACCCGCACCAGCGGGCCGCCCTTTATTCGGCCGAACGGGCCGCGGGTGCGAGCGTCCGGTCCGGCATCGCGTCCGCCGAGCTGCTGCACGGCAAGGCCATGTCGTACAACAACTACGTGGACGCCGACGCGGCCCGCCGCGCCGCTTACGACTTCGCCGCGCCGTGCGTGGCCATCATCAAGCACTCCAACCCGTGCGGCATCGCGGTGGGCACCGACCTGGCCGACGCGCACGCCAAGGCCAACGCGTGCGACCCCACCTCGGCCTTCGGCGGGGTCATCGCGGCCAACGGGCCGGTGACCGCGGACCTGGCCCGGCAGATCGCCGAGGTGTTCACCGAGGTGGTGGTCGCGCCCGGCTTCGACGACGAGGCGCTGGACATCCTGTCCGCCAGCAAGAACGTCCGCCTGCTGTGTTGCCCCGGGGGGGACGACCCCCCCCAAACCCCCCCTGCTCCTGGGGGGACCCATCCCCCCAGACCCCCCTTGGGAGGAGCCTTCGGCCCCTCCGGGGGTCTGCTCGAGTGGCGCCCGGTCAGCGGCGGGATCCTGCTCCAGTCGGTCGACCGGGTCGCGGAGCCCGGCGACGACCCGGCGAACTGGGAGCTCAAGGCGGGCCCGGCAGCCGATCCGGCCCAGCTGGCCGACCTGGCCTTCGCCTGGAAGGCCTGCCGCGCGGTCAAGTCGAACGCCATCCTGCTCGCCTCCGGCGGCGCCTCGGTCGGGGTCGGCATGGGGCAGGTCAACCGGGTGGACTCGGCCCGGCTGGCCGTGCTGCGGGCCGGGGACCGGGCGGCGGGCTCGGTGGCCGCCAGCGACGCGTACTTCCCGTTCGCCGACGGCTTCGAGATCCTCGCCGAGGCCGGCGTTCGCGCGGTGGCCGAGCCGGGCGGCTCGATCCGCGACCACCTGACCGTCACCGCCGCGCAGGCCGCCGGGGTCACCCTCTACTTCACCGGCGTCCGCCACTTCTACCATTAATCTTTCTCAGGGGACACCCCCGAGACCCCCGCCCATGGGGGGCTATCCGCCCCCCATACCCCCCGACCCAGCACCCGCACGGTCCAGCCCGCGTCGGCCCAGAGCCCGGCGTCCAGGCTGCACCGGGCGTCGATGACGACCCGCCGCGCCACCACCCGGGCCAGCGCGGCCGGGTCGATGGCCTGGTAATCCGCCCACTCGGTGAGGTGCAGCACCAGGTCGGCGTCCTGGGCCGCCTCGAACACCGACCCCGCGTAGCGCAGGTCGGGCCGTCGTTTCGCGGCGTTGGGCATCGCCACCGGATCGTGCACGGACACCACCGCGCCGCGGTCCCGGAGCCGGTCGCACACGGCCAGGCTGGGCGAATCCCGCACGTCGTCGCTGTTCGGCTTGAACGCCGCGCCGAGCACCGCCACCCGGGTGCCGTCCAGGCTGCCGCCCGCGGCGTGGCTGGCCAGCGCGGCGACCTGGTCCCGCCGGCCGGTGTTGATGGCGTCCACGGTGCCCAGCAGGCTGGCCAGCGACTCGACGCCCAGGGCGGTCGCGGTGGCGCGGAACGCGCGGACGTCCTTGGGCAGGCAGCCGCCGCCGTAGCCGAGCCCGGGCGAGAGGAACCGGCGCCCGATCCGCGCGTCGTAGCCGAGCGCGTCGGCCAGCGGCAGCACGTCGGCGCCCGCCGCCTCGCACACCTCGGCCATGGCGTTGATGAACGAGATCTTGGTGGCCAGGAACGCGTTCGCCGCCACCTTGACCAGTTCGGCCGTCTCCAGGTCCGTCACCAGCAGCGGGACGCCGCCTTCCAGCGGGGTCGCGTAGACCTCGCGGAGCAGCGCCTCGGCCCGGCTGGACGTGACGCCGAGCACGATGCGGTCCGGGCTGAGGCTGTCGGCGACCGCGTGCCCCTCGCGCAGGAACTCCGGGTTCCAGGCCAGGTCGACCCGCGGCCCGGCCGGGGCGGCGGCCCGGACCCGGCTCAGCACCTGGCGCGCCGTGCCGACCGGGACGGTGGACTTGCCCGCGATCAGGCAGGCCGCGCTCAGATGGGGGGCCAGCGCGCCGGCCGCCGCGTGGATGAAGCTGAGATCCGCCTCGCCGCCGGGGCCCTGCGGAGTCCCCACGCACAGGAAGTGGACCTCGCCGAACGCCCCGGCCTCCGCGAACGAGGTGGTGAAGCGGAGCCGCCCGGCGTCCAGGTTCTTCCGCAGCAGCGGTTCCAGGCCGGGTTCGAAGAACGGGGTCTCGCCGCTGGCGGCCGTGGCGATCTTGTCCTCGTCGATGTCGATGGCCAGCACGTCGTGCCCGAGATCGGCCAGGCAGACGGCGTGGGTAAGCCCTAGGTAGCCGATCCCGATCACGGTGACCCGAGGCAACTGGCACCTCCTCCCCGAGGGGTTGCCACCACGCTATGAGCCGGGTACCTCCGGCCGCCGACGTCGCGGTAGCGGTCGGCTGGCCGTTGGGCGAACAGCCGATAGCTACCCACGGGTAACATTGATTCGCGACCCGGTGCCACGCCACCCGCGCGGGTTTGGCAGTCTGTATGCGAGCAATGGAGGAGGCCGGTGCACTCATGAAGATCGTTGTCTGCGTCAAGCAGGTTCCCGATACCGCGGCGGAGCGCAAGCTGAAGGCCGCGGACTCCACCCTGGATCGCGCGTCGGTAGACGGGCTCATCAACGAGCTCGACGAGTACGCCATCGAGGAGGGCCTGCTGATCGCCGAGGCGCAACGTGAGTCCGGCGGGGACGCGACGGTAACCATCTTGACCATGGGCCCGGAGAAGGCCGCCGAGTCGATCCGCAAGGCGCTGTCGATGGGCGCCGACGAGGCCATTCACCTGCTCGATGACGGCCTGGCCGGCTCGGATGGCCTGTCGACCTCCTACGCGCTGGCCCAGGTACTCAAGGACACCGGCTTCGACCTGGTCATCACCGGGTCGGAGTCCACCGACGCCCGGATGGGCGTGATGGCCGCGATGCTCGCCGAACGCCTCGGCGTGCCGCAGGTCTCGCTGGCCAGCAAGGTGGACATCGACGGCTCGGCCATCCGAATCCGGCGGGTCTCCGAGGACGGCTACTTCGAGGTCGAGTCCACGCTGCCCGCCGTGATCAGCGTGGTCGAGAAGATCAACGAGCCGCGCTACCCGTCGTTCAAGGGCATCATGGCCGCGAAGAAGAAGCCGGTGCAGACGCTGAGCCTGGCCGATGCGGGCATCGACGCCGCCCTGGTCGGGCTGGCCGGCTCGAGTACCGAGGTGGTCGACTTCGCCCAGCGGCCGCCGCGGCAGGCCGGCACGATCGTCAAGGACGAGGGAGACGGCGGCGTCAAGGTCGCCGAGTTCCTCGCCGCGCAGAAGTTCATCTGAGGGGGCGCGGTATGGCTGAGATCCTGGTGCTCGCGGAGCACGTGGACGACGACATTAAGAAGGTCACGCTCGAGCTGATCACGCTGGCCCGCCGGTTCGGCGAGCCCGCGGTGGTGTGGACCGGAGCGGGCGCCGAGCAGGCTCAGGCGCGCTGCGCCGAGTACGGCGCGGCCAGGATGTACGTGGCCGCCGACCCGGCCTTCGACGACTATGTTGTCGCGCCGGCCGCGGAGCTGCTGGCCCAGCTGGTCCGGGAGAAGTCCCCGGCGCTGGTGCTGCTGGCCGGCACCGCCCAGGGCAAGGAGGTCGCGGGGCGGCTCGCGGTCAAGATCGACTCGGGCGTGCTCACCGACGCGGTGGACCTGCAGCCCGGTGACGAAGGGCCGGTCGCCGAGCAGTCAAACTTCGGCGGCAGCACGATCGTGCACTCCCGGGTCCGGCGGGGCACGCCCATCGTGGCCATGCGGCCGAACGCGGTGGCGCCCCAGCCCGAGGCGGGCGCGGCGGAGATCTCCCAGGTCTCGCTGGCCAGCGAGACGGCCGGCGCGAAGGTCACCAGCCGGGTGGTCGCCGAGCGCGGCGAGCGGCCCGACCTCACCGAGGCCTCGATCGTGGTCTCCGGCGGGCGCGGCACCGGCGGGGCCGAGGGCTTCGGCGTCATCGAGCAGCTGGCCGACGCGCTGGGCGCGGCCGTGGGCGCGTCCCGCGCGGTGACCGACGCCGGCTGGTACCCGCACCAGTTCCAGGTCGGCCAGACCGGCAAGACCGTCTCACCCCAGCTGTACATGGCGATCGGCATCTCCGGCGCGATCCAGCACCGGGCCGGCATGCAGACCTCCAAGACCATCATCGCGGTGAACAAGGACCCCGAGGCGCCGATCTTCGAGCTGGCCGACTTCGGGGTGGTCGGCGACCTGTTCAAGGTCGTCCCGCAACTGCTGGAGGAGCTCGGCAAGCGCAAGCAGCTGTGAATCCGGACGGGTGCCGACTTCGGCCGTTACATCTGTATCTGCACGCCAGCTAGGCTATTTGGCGTCATGAGTTCGCAGAGCACCGGATCCGCTTACCTGGATCATGCGGCGACGACGCCCATGCGACCCGAGGCGATCGCCGCGCTGACCGAGGAACTCGAGCGGCTCGGCAACCCGTCGTCCCTGCACGCCGCGGGCCGGCGCGCCCGCCGGGTGGTGGAGGAGTCCCGGGAGCAGCTGGCCGAGGTGTTCGGCGCCCGGCCGAGCGAGGTGGTTTTCACCAGCGGCGGGACCGAGGCGGACAACCTGGCCGTCAAGGGCCTGTACTGGGCCCGCCAGGACAACGGCGCCCGGCGCCGGGTGCTGACCACCTCGGTGGAGCACCACGCGGTGCTCGACTCGGTCCGGTGGCTGGAGGACACCCAGGGCGCGGAGGCGATCTGGCTCGGCGTGGACGCCGACGGCGGCGTCTGCCCGGACGCGCTGCGCACCGCCGTCTCCCGCGCGGCCGGTCAGGTGGCCGTGATCAGCGTGATGTGGGCCAACAACGAGGTCGGCACGGTGCAGCCGGTCGCCGAACTGGCGGCCGTGGCGCACGAGTCCGGCATCCCCTTCCACACCGACGCGGTGCAGGCCGCCGCCCAGCTGCCGGTCGACTTCGCGGCCAGCGGCGCGGACGCGCTGTCCGTCTCCGCGCACAAGCTCGGCGGCCCGGTCGGCGTCGGGGCGCTGATCCTGGCCCGCGGCGTCGAGCCGGTCCCCGTGCTGCACGGCGGCGGCCAGGAACGCGACGTCCGTTCCGGCACCCTGGACACCCCCGCGATCCGGTCCTTCGCGGTCGCCGCCGCCGCTTGCGCCAAGCACCGGACCGAGGAAGCCGCCCGCCTGACGGCGCTCCGCGACGACCTGATCCGCCAGGTCCTGGCCGCCGTCCCCGACGCGGTCCTCAACGGCCCCCCGCCCGGCGCGGTGCTCAACGCCGCCCGGCCCGGCGCGGTGCTCAACGCCGCCCGGCCCGACGCGGTGCTCAACGCCGCCCGGCCCGGCCCGGCCCGCCTCCCTGGCAACGCCCACTTCTCCTTCCCCGGCTGCGAGGGCGACGCCCTGCTCATGCTGCTGGACGCGAACGGCATCGCCTGCTCCACCGGCTCCGCCTGCACCGCCGGCGTCGCCGAGCCCAGCCACGTCCTGCTGGCCATGGGCGCCGACAGCTCCCGCGCCCGCGGCTCCCTCCGCTTCTCCCTCGGCCACACCTCCACCCAGCCCGAAGTCGACGCCCTAGCCGCCGTCATCGGCGAAGCCGTAGCCCGCGCCCGCCGCGCCGCCGCCCGCTGACCCCCGCCCGCGAGCCCCCCGCCACCCCGCCCGCGAGCCCCCGCCACCCCGCCCGGCCACGGGGCGCGTGGACCACAGCCCCCGTCTATCGGGGCTTGTGTGCCACAACCCCCATTCGCGGACCCGGCCCGGATGGGGGTTGTGGTCCACAGCCCCCGTCTATCGGGGGTCGTGTGCCACAAGCCCCAGATTGCCGGGCTCGGGCTTGGCGCGCGCCGGGCCAGCTGCCGTCGACGCGAGCGCGTCCGGACGGCCGGCGTGGCCCGGGTTGCTCCGTCAGCGCGTAGCCTGTAGGGCGATGACTGGACTAAAGGTGCTCGCGGCGATGTCGGGCGGAGTGGACTCCGCGACCGCCGCGGCCCGGGCGGCCGACGCGGGTCACCAGGTGACCGGCGTCCATCTCGCGCTGTCCGCCAATCCGAAGTCCTACCGGACCGGGGCCCGCGGCTGCTGCACGCTCGAGGACGCCCGCGACGCGCGGCGGGCCGCCGACGTGATCGGCATCCCGTTCTACGTCTGGGACATGGCCGAGCGCTTCCACCATGACGTGGTTGAGGACTTCGTCGCGGAGTACGCCGCGGGCCGCACCCCCAACCCGTGCCTGCGCTGCAACGAGAAGATCAAGTTCGCCGCCGTCCTGGACCGCGCGCTGGCGCTGGGCTTCGACGCCGTGTGCACCGGCCACTACGCCCGGATCGAGAACGGACTCCTGCACCGCGCCGCGGACCCCGGCAAGGACCAGTCCTACGTCCTGGCCGTGCTCACCTCTGAGCAGCTGAGCCACGCCATGTTCCCCCTCGGCGACACCCCCAAGGCCCAGGTCCGCGCCGAAGCCGCCGCCCGCGGCCTGGCCGTCGCGGACAAGCCGGACAGCCACGACGTCTGCTTCATCGCCGACGGCGACACCAAGGCCTTCCTGGCCCGCCACCTGGGCCAGGCCCCCGGCCAGATCATCGACCAGACCGGCGCCGTCCTCGGCAGCCACGACGGCGCCTACGCCTTCACCGTCGGCCAGCGCCGCGGCCTGCGCGTCGGCACCCCGGCCGGCGACGGCAAGCCCCGCTACGTGCTGGACATCGAGCCCGTCACCCGTACCGTCACCGTCGGCCCCGCCGAGAACCTGGACGTCACCGAGATCACCGCCACCCGCCCCGTCTGGACCGGCTGCCCCCCGCCCGCCGAGCCCCGCGACTGCCTGGTCCAGCTCCGCGCCCACGGCGAAGTCCACCCCTGCACGGCTCGGCTGGACGGAGACGACCTGAGGATCCGCCTGCACCACCCCGCCCGCGGCGTGGCCAAGGGCCAGGCCGCCGTCCTCTACGACGCCGGCACGGTTCTGGGCAGCGCCACCATCAGCGGGACGTCGGTCGCTACCGAACGGGTGCGGCCGGACGCGCTCATTCGTTAGTCGTCACCGAATCTGTGCCGGTTCAGTTCCGGCGGGCGAGTCGCCTCCGGGCAGGACTCCGTGTAGTAGTTCATCACCGCGACAATCCTCGTCTCCGACTCCGACAACAGCGGACGCGCGTAGTGCGGGTGGCGCCTGCCGTCGAAAAAGATCAGATGGCCCGCCTGCGGCCGGATTACGGAGCCCTCTTGTTCCACCGCGGCAACGTCAGCGGCGGCTGGATCACCGGCGAAGACGAGTTCTCCGCCCGCCAGATGATCGGTACAGAAGAGCAGACCGGTCAGCGGGTTCGAATCCACATGACACTCGAACCGCATCGTGGTGCCACGCTGGACGTTCAGGACCACGCCATAGCGGTCATCGCGGGCCGGCATCACCTGTTCGCAGGGGGCGTCCTGGGCTAGGGCGAGGAAGTAGCTCCGGTAGGACTCGTAGAGCCAGGGAATGCCGCCGCGCACCTGGTCCGCGTGAACCCGGCCCCGTCGGATGCTCGCCACATCCTCTGCTTCCCGGGACAGGATCGGCGTGCGGGGGAAGTCCTCGAAAACGGCGTCCGCGGCGGCGATGCCGATATCGCGCTGCCAGCTACCGGGAAGGCGGCTGGTCAGATCGAACGCTGTCCAGTGAAAATCTAGTGGCATGGCCCGGCACTCATGGCCGAATCTTGCCGGGCGCCGGGCTCGTCATGAAACCTGGGTCAGCAGCGAGCCTCGGCCAAGGTTCGCGGCCGGGTCGAGGAGGACGGGATATTCCACGAACTTCGGGAAACGTGGTTCGGTGATCGCGCATACCGGCTTCTGGAACAGCGCACCGGAAGGGTAACCGGGATCGGCGCAGCTCCCGCAGCGCTTGAAGCCCCGCTTTTTGTAGTAAGCGTGCAGTGCCGCATTGGAACTCCACACGTCGATCCTGATCCACCTGGCGCCGTATAGCCGCTGGCCGCGCAGCCCGGCCCAGTCGATCAACTCGGCTCCGAGCCCCCGGCCCGCGTAGTTCCTGGCGGTGACGAGCCGATGGGCGTAGACGGCCGGGTCGGACAGATCACACTCATGGTCGGGCTGTGACCAGACGGCGGGTTCGGGATTGGTAGCGAGCGTGATGGTGGCGGCGGGAACGTCGTCATCCCAGACAATCCACGTTCTCCGGTGCCTGATTCCCGCGGCCAGCCTTTGGTCACGTGCCTCTCGAGTTGGCCAGGGCCTAGCCCACTGGTCGGTCTCCTTGCTGCTGGTGAGCCATTGAGCGGCCTGGTGGATAAGCCAGCGAACCTCGTTCAGATCCCCCGGCGCAGCAAGACGTAGCGCGAACGGATAGCCTCCCACCGGTACATAGTTACTCAATCCAAGGTCAAAACGGTACCGCCTGGAGCAAACAAAAACCCCACCCGGCCGCGACGTTGATGTGCGCGCCGAGTTCCAGAACCCTGCTGGCCTGGCTGAACGCCCGATCAGCTCAGCTTCGGAGCGGAACGGACTTTAAGATTTCCGGACCCTGGCTAGACGGGTTCTTTGCCAGACAAAAGAAGCGGTCTCTTTCAGGTACCTCCTATTCCTCGCCGCTGTCGCGGCTCACGCAGCGAGTCATGTCTCGCTACCACCTTTAGCCACACCACGTATCGCGCGAATCACCACGTAACGATTCTCACCGCCGGCGCGGCCCAGGAAAGGGCAGCACCGGCGGCACGCGATCCGGCTGCGGAAAAAGTCATGCCTACGACACCGGATACGTTTCGTATCGGTACTTTAAAAGCGGGGGTCGTAGTGTTCGTACCGGTACTGGTTGGAGGGACGTGCGTGCAGCTTGGCCATCGCACCTTCCTCCTTTCTCACCCCAAGGGTGTTCGCAATAAAAATAACGGATATTACTCGTGTTTCTGGCCTAGCTATACCGCACGGGGATTGCCCCGTGCGGCTACGCTGGCCATCCGGTCGCCGCCCCGCCATGACGAGCGCGCCGACAGGCCTGTGCGGGCTGCTATCTCCGGTCTCCGCGATAGCGCTAAAGCCGGGGATCTCGCCACGTTGTGGAATGGATGCTATCAACTGTCAGTTTCAAAAAACTCTATATCCAGCTAGCTCAACGATAAAGATTGCGCAACGAGCAGGATTCTATTCTCCGCTCATCTCCTCGAGAGCTACTTCTCCCACGTTCACGATGAACTGATTCCGGTCGGTGGGAAAGATGGTGACGGTAACTCTCATAGGAGTGCCGGTCTGGTCAAATCCGATCCTGAAGTTCTCGAACACGCCAATGCGCCCGTCTTGCGGCAAGTTAAAGAACACCGCCTCAATGGCGTCTGGCGCCCGTACGGTGATCCAGTCGCGATAACCGACCTGCTGGAGACCGAGAGTCGCACTCAGGTATCGCACCGCGCCAGGTTTGATGTCTTCGGGCTGGAGGAGCTCGTCGGCCCCTTTCAGGGCGAATCCCATGGGGTAAAAGGATGTCTGAAGTGACCAGGGAGTTCCGTCGATGTAGCGCTTCACGTGGCGGCTGATCACGAAAGAGCCCGCGGCGATCCGCAGCTGACCCGCGATGACGGGCGACGCCTTCTGGGTCTCGACCTGAGGGTCCGAGTTGGAAGGCGTCCGGCGCTGGGCCTCGACCTCTGATCCGTAGTTCGCGACCTCGTCTCCGCCGGGGCCTATCTTCGGATCGGCGGTGAGGGTGGTGACGAACGGAATGATCTTCTTCACGACGAAGGTGCCCTGGCCCGGCCGGGTCTCGACCAGTCCCAGGGTGGTGAGCCACTTGATGGCGTCACGGACGGTGTTCCGCGAGGCCCCGTACTTCTCCTGCAGCTCGTTCTCGGTCCGGATCTGCTGACCGGGCTCGAGGCCGCCCGATTCGATCTGCTCGCGCAGGTCCTCGGCGATCTGCCGGTACATCGGGTTCCCCATCGGTCCTCCTCCCTGTCGCGCACGATCCGGTCGGGCTGATCCCACTTGTCCAGACCACCCGAGCCATCTGCCTGAGCGGAATATTTGGTCTCGACGGGTTTATACCCAACTTCCAGGTGGTAACACCCTACCAGATGTTCCAAAGGTTGGGATGGCTTGGATGGCAGGAAACGTAGGCGCAATCCTAGCAGTCCAGCTGCTTGGATGCACTAGAACCTGCCGGATGGTTCTATCGAGTCTTACGATCGGGCTCAACCAGGCCAACCAGACAGAAAATACAGATCGTGGGCAGATGGGGACACCATGGCCCACGGACACCCACGCGGCCAGGACAGCTCGCCGGGCCGCGGTCACTCAGAGCGGGACCCGCGGAGGGAACTCCGCGGGACGAAAGTGCTGGAGGCCATCATGGCCGGTGTCGTAGTCGTTGCCGTCACTATCTTCATCGCAGGCGTGGTGCTGGGGTTCGTCGTCGTGGTCGCCATCGCTGTCCGCCGCGAAGACCGGCGCTACACGCTGGCCGTTGACGCGCCCGACCGGCTGTCCAGGACCACTCGTCGGCTGACCGGCGTCGGTCGGCGCGACCTGGACGCCGAATTCCTCCGGTCGGCGGGGCAGCTCGTCCACTAGGACGCATTCACCGGAGCTCTTGCTCGCCGGGGCAGCAAGAGCTCCGGCCCGCGCGGTCCTGACCAGCTGAGCTGTCACAGCGGGTGCGGCAACCAGCAGACCTCGGCCTTTGTGCCAATCATCCCAACCACTGGGCTTACCTGGTCTGGTGGAATCATCCTTAACGTCAGGCTAAGTGGCACATCGTCGGTTTCGCTGCCAGCGCATCCGGGTATCGACCCCAATACGTACCAAACGTTGGGATGGCCGGAACGATAGGTCAGATTCTAGTCATTCAGCTGCTTGGTCACAGAAGAACATGCCATACCAGTCCGACCAGACCAGTAGTTCGCCTCAGTCCGGTGACCGGGATGACATGACCAGCTAGAAGCCGATCGTTGGCTACTAGCGAGGCCGAGGACGCTCTCCGCGGTCAGAGACAGCAGGACCCGACGGTGCCTGGCACCCGTCGGCAGAGGTGCGGAGGCTGGGGTGGACCGCATCATGGTAGCAGTGGCGATCGGGATGGGGCTCGTATTCGCTCTCGGAGTCCTACTCGGGTTCCTCGTGACCATCTCGAGGGCTTCTAACCGGGAGGACCGGCAGGGCACCCTGACCCGGCAGCCTCCCGACGCCGCGGCCCGGGGCGCGCGCCGCCTCTTCGGCCTCGGCCTGCGTGACATCACTCCGCGGAACACCGGGGAGGTGCGGCGATGACCGCGGCAGACGGAATGGCCATCATCTTGTTCCTCTTCTTCCTCGTCGGCGTCGCCGTAGGGGTCCTTGCGGTTATCGCCTTGTCTGCCCGTCGAGCGCACCATGCGGTTCGCTATGTTCCCCCGCCCCCGCCCGCCTGGCCGTACCGGCCGGGACGCAATCCAGACGAGAGCGACCCGGACGGCCCGCCGCGGTGGCCTGCACGCGGCAACGACTGACCGGCTGTGACTCGTCGTGATTGGGCGAACCAGAATCTGGGAACAGGTGCTGGTAGATCCCCGAGACTCCGGAGGCCGTCATGACCGGTGTCATCGTCATTATGGCGGTCGTGCTGTTCCTGACCGGGGTGGCGATCGGCGTCTTCGCGGCCGTCGCCGTGGCGGTCCGCCGCGAAGACCGCAGGTACCCGTACCCCCTGACCGGCGCAGGCCCGACTCGCCTTGCGAAGTACGCGCGTTACCTCAACGGCCTGAGCCGCCCGAACCCGGACGGTGAGCTCTTTCCCTCGCACGGCGATCTTCGGCGGTACTGAGCCGCCGCCGGTCCGCGGGGGCGCTGATCGCCGGGTGGCTCCCTGGCCGTCCTAAGCTCGACGTGTGCATGCTGACCGCAACTTCCCCTGGCCGACCGGGAGCGCGACCGGGATCGGGTCGATGCCGGGGACCGATCCGGCCGAGGCGATGCGGGTCATCGCCGGGGAACTGCCGGACTTCCCGTACCTGGCCGAGTTGCCGGACCGCGGGCCGGGCGCCGACCTGACCGGACGCACCGCCGCGCTGCTGGTGGACATGCCGGCCGAGGTGACCCCGCGCGGCTGGCGGCTGGCCGAACGTCCCGGCCGCGACCTGTCCCGGGCCCGGTCCATGCTGGCCTCGGACCTGGACGCGCTGGAGGAGGTGCTGCAGGGCTACGAGGGGCCGCTCAAGATCCAGCTCTGCGGCCCCTGGACGCTGGCCGCCACGCTGGAACTGACCCGCACGATGAACATGGCCCTTCGCGATCCCGGCGCGGTCGCCGACCTGACCACCTCGCTGGCCGAGGGCGCCGCGGCGCACGCGGCCGACGTGGCCAAGCGCGTGCCCGGGGCCAAGCTGGTCGTCCAGTTCGACGAGCCGGCGCTTCCGTCGGTGCTCGCGGGCCTGGTCCCGACCCAGAGCGGGCTGTCCCGGCTGGCCGCGATCGAGGCCGACACCGCCCGGGACCGGCTGAGCCAGGTGCTGGGCGCGACCCCGGGTTACACGGTGGTGCACAGCTGCGGGAACGCCGTCCCGTTCGGCGTAATCCGGCTGGCCGGGGCCGGTGCCGTCTCCTTCGACCTCAGCCAGCTACGGCGCGGGGAAGAGGACGGGGTGGCCGAGGCGGCGGAGGCCGGGATGGGGATCTTGGCCGGCGTGATCTCGGCGGTGACCGTCGATCCCGGCGGGGCCCGGGATTCGGCGGAACGGTCCATCCGCCTGTGGCGAAGACTGGGTCTGCCGCTTTCCACCCTGGCCGAACAAGCCGTGCTCACCCCGGCCTGCGGACTGGCCGGCGCGTCCCCGGAGCAGGCCCGCGCGGCGTTGACCCGCTGCCGGGAGGCGGCCGCTATGCTGCCCGAACTCGCGGCTGAAACAGAGGGGAGCCAGCATGAGTGAGGACCAGGGCGCGCCTGCCGACGCGCGCAAGCGCCACGCGGACCTCAGCCTGGAGATCACCGAGGCCGATCACCGGTACTACGTGCTGGACTCGCCGACCATCTCCGACATCGAGTACGACACCACCATGCGCGAGCTGCGCGCGCTGGAGGACCAGTACCCGGACCTGCGCACGCCGGACTCGCCGACCCAGACCGTGCACGGGAACATCTCCACCCAGTTCACCCCGGTGGAGCACCTGGAGCGGCTGCTCAGCCTGGACAACGTGTTCACCGACGAGGACCTGGGCGGCTGGGCCGACCGGGCGGCGCGGCTGGCCGGCGAGACCCCGGCCGGCGCGTACCTGTGCGAGCTCAAGATCGACGGGCTGGCCATCGACCTGGTCTACCGGGACGGCGCCCTGGTCAAGGCGGCCACCCGCGGTGACGGCCGGACCGGCGAGGACGTCACGCCGAACATCCGGACCATCTCCTCGATCCCGGCGCGCCTGAAGGGCTCGGGCTGGCCGGCCGTGCTCGAGGTGCGGGGGGAGGTGTTCATGCCGGTCGAGGCGTTCGGCAGGCTGAACGAGTCGCTGCTGGACGCGGGCAAGGCCGCGTTCGCCAACCCGCGGAACTCCGCGGCCGGGTCGCTCCGGCAGAAGGATCCCCGGATCACCGCGTCCCGCGCGCTGGACGCCATCCTGCACGGCATCGGGCGGGTCGAGGGCTACGCAGACGACGACGGCATATCCGGCCCCGCCGGCGAAGCCGGCATAGTCGGCAGCACGAAAGGACCCGGCGAGGAGGGACACCTGGAGGGCGCGCCCGACACCCAGTCCGGCTGGTACGAGCGGCTGCGCAGCTGGGGCCTGCCGGTCAGCACCCTCTATAAGGTCGTCCCGGACATGGCCGGGGTGCGCCAGTACATCGCCCACTACGAAGAGCACCGGCATGATCCCCCGTACGAGATCGACGGCGTGGTGATCAAGATCGACCAGATCGGGCTGCAGCGCCAGCTCGGCTCGACCAGCCGGGCGCCGCGCTGGGCCATCGCCTACAAGTACCCGCCCGAGGAGGTCACCACCCGGCTGCTCGACATCCAGGTCAACGTCGGCCGGACCGGCCGGGTCACCCCGTTCGCGGTGATGGAGCCGGTGAAGGTCAGCGGCTCGACGGTGGACCGCGCCACCTTGCACAACGCGGACGAGGTCAAGCGCAAGGGCGTGCTGATCGGCGACATGGTCATCCTGCGCAAGGCGGGCGACGTGATCCCCGAGGTCCTGGGCCCGGTCGCCGACCTGCGCACCGGCGACGAGCGCGAGTTCAGGTTCCCGGACGAATGCCCGGCGTGCGGCACCCGGCTCGCCAAGGGGGAGGACGAGGCCGACTGGCGCTGCCCCAACACCAGGGCGTGCCCGGCCCAGCTGCGCGAGCGGCTGTTCCACCTGGCCGGCCGCGGCGCCTTCGACATCGAGGTGCTCGGCTACGAGGCGGTCAGCGCGCTGCTGGACGGCGGCCTGGTCACCGACGAGGGCGACCTGTTCACGCTCACCGAGGAACAGCTGCTGACCTGCCCGTTCTTCGTGGTCAAGCAGGGCACGCTGAGCGCCAACGCCACCCGGCTGCTGGTCAACCTGGACCAGGCGCGGACCCGGCCGCTGTGGCGGATCCTGGTCGCGCTGTCGATCCGGCACGTCGGGCCGACCGCGGCGCGGGCGCTGGCGGCGGAGTTCGGGTCGCTGGACGCGATCGAGGCGGCCAGCACCGACGCCCTGGCCGCGGTGGACGGGGTGGGCCCGACGATCGCGGCGTCGCTGCGCGACTGGTTCGCCGAGGACTGGCACCGGGCCATCGTGGCCAAGTGGCGCGAGGCCGGCGTGCGGCTCGCCGACCCGGACTGGGACCCGAACCGCGCCGCGGCCCGGCTGCTGGCCGGCGTCTCCGTGGTCATCACCGGGACGCTCGCCGGGATGAGCCGGGACGAGGCGGGCGAGGCGGTCCGCGCGGCGGGCGGCAAGGTCACGTCCTCGGTGTCGAAGAAGACCGACTTCGTGGTGGCGGGCGAGAACGCGGGCTCCAAGTACGACAAGGCCGTCGAGCTGGGCGTCCCGATCCTGGACGAGGCCGCCTTCCGCGTCCTGCTCGACCAGGGCCCCGAGGCGGTCGCCCCGGCCGGCTAGGCGCGGGCGGGCGGGGCCGGTACTGTATCCGGCCCCGCATCTCGGCTCTCCGGGGTCGGCCTCCCGTCGGCAGCGCGCGCACGCGCCGCCGGGCCCACCCCGAAGCCGCAGGACCCCACAAGGGGGGGATATGAGGCCCTGCCGTCCCGCCGAAGATAACCGCCCGCAGCGCAGGGGCTCATCCGTGTGGAGAGGCGGGGTTCCTGCGCTTGTGCCCGCAATGCTCCTCCGCAGGCCGCGGGCCGTCAAGCGCAATGGACGCGGTCACGCAATAAAGCGGAGCTCGGCTCTCCTTCTAGCCTGCCGATAGGCGTTTCGGTCGGCCAGCCGGCGGGCTACGACGTTTCGGCCAGCCGGCGGGACAGGAACCGCCGCTCCGCGTCGGTGCCGGCCAGCTCCAGCGCCTCCCGGTACGCCGCGGCCGCTTCCGGGAGCCGTCCGAGACGGCGCAGCATGTCGGCCCGGGTCGCGGGCAGCAGGTGATAGCCGGCCAGCTTGCCGGAGGCCTCCAGCGCGGCCACCAGCGGCAGCGCCGCCTCGGGCCCCTGGGCCATGCCGACCGCAACGGCGTGGTTGAGCGACACCACCGGCGTGGGCAGGAACCGGGCCAGCTGCGAATACAGGCCCGCGATCTGCGCCCAGTCAGTGTCGGCCGCGGTGGCCGCCGTGGCGTGGCACGCGGCGATGGCGGCCTGGATCTGGTACGGGCCGGGCTGCCCGCGGCGCAGCGCCGCCTCCAGCACCGCGACCCCCTCGCCGATCGACGCCGGGTCCCACCGGGACCGGTCCTGGTCCTCCAGCGTCACCAGGTCCCCGGCCGCGTCCAGCCGGGCCGGGCGCCGCGCGTCGTGCAGCAGCATCAGCGCCAGCAGCCCGCCCGCCTCGGCCTCGTCCGGCATCAGCGTGACCAGCACCCGGGCCAGCCGGATGGCCTCGGCGCTGAGGTTCTGCCGGACCAGGTCGGCGCCGGCCGTGGCCGAGTAGCCCTCGTTGAACAGCAGGTACAGCACCCCCAGCACGCCCGGCGTGCGTTCGGGCAGCAGGTGCGCGGGCGGTACCCGGTAGGGGATGCCCGCGTTCTGGATCTTCTGCTTGGCCCGGACCAGCCGTTTGGCCATCGTCGGCTCGCTGGACAGGAACGCCCGGGCGATCTCCCCCGTGGTCAGCCCGGCCAGCGTGCGCAGGGTCAGCGCGACCCGGGCCTCCAGCGAGAGCGCCGGGTGGCAGCAGGTGAACATCAGCCGCAGCCGGTCGTCCGGCACGCCGCTCTCGTCCCCCGCCGGATCAGGCTCGTCGGACGGCGAAGACGACACGGACATGGCGGCTACCTCCCGGAGTTTGGCGGCCCCGACCGCCCGGCGGCGCAGCACGTCGATGGCGCGGTTGCGCGCCGCGGTGGTCAGCCAGGCCCCGGGCCGGCCCGGGATCCCGTCGCGCGGCCAGCGCTGCAGGGCCATGGCGAACGCGTCCTGCGCGCACTCCTCGGCCAGGTCCCAGTCGCCGGTGGTCCGGATCAGCGTGGCCACCACCCGGCCCCACTCCTCCCGGAACGCGTCGGCGACCGCCGCCCGGACCCCGTCCGGACCCGCGTCGGCACTCTGGTACTGCACCCGGACCTCCTCTCCCCGCACCATCACGACGAACGTGGCCGCGCCCCGAGGACCACGCTCACGGCCGTATTTGATTACGGACCGCCCCCGCACCCACCCTAGGATGGCGTGCATGTCCATCACCCGTGAGGAGGTCGCGCACCTGGCGCGACTGGCCCGGATCTCGCTCACCCCGGCGGAACTCGATCATCTGGCGCCCCAGCTGGACCAGATCATCACCTCCGTCGCGCAGGTTCAGGAGGTCGCGGCCGACGGCATCCCGCCGACCTCGCACGCGACCGGCGTGACCAACGTGTTCCGCGACGACGTGCCGGTCCCGTGCCTGACCCCCGAGCAGGCGCTCGACCAGGCCCCCGCGGTGGAGCAGCAGCGGTTCAAGGTGCCCCGGATCCTGGGGGAGGACTGATGTCGAGCGAACTCACGAGGATGACCGCGGCCGAACTATCCGCCGCGCTCAGCAGCAAAGAGGTCTCCGCGACCGAGGTGACGCAGGCCCACCTGGACCGGATCGCCGCCGTCGACGGCCGCGTGCACGCCTTCCTGCACGTCGCCGCGGACCGCGCCCTCGCGCAGGCGAAAGTCATCGACGCCGAGCGCCAGCAGGGCACCGTGCGGAGCCCGCTGGCCGGCGTCCCGATCGCGGTCAAGGACGTGTTCACCACCACCGGGATGCCCACCACGTGCGGCAGCCGCATCCTGGAGGGCTGGCACCCGCCCTACGACGCCACGATCACGACCCGGCTCAAGCAGGCCGGCGCGATCATCGTGGGCAAGACCAACATGGACGAGTTCGCCATGGGCTCGTCCACCGAGAACTCCGCCTACGGCCCCAGCCACAACCCGTGGAACCTGGACAAGATCCCGGGTGGCTCGTCCGGCGGGTCCGCCGCCGCGGTCGCGGCCTACGAGGCGCCGCTGGCCATCGGGACCGACACCGGCGGCTCGATCCGCCAGCCCGCCGCGGTCTGCGGCATCGTCGGCACCAAGCCCACCTACGGCGGCTCGTCCCGGTACGGGGTGGTCGCGTTCGCCTCCAGCCTGGACACGCCCGGGCCGTTCGGGCGGACCGTGCTGGACGCCGCGCTGCTCCATGAGACCATCAGCGGCCACGACCCGTGCGACTCGACCTCGATCGACGCACCGGTCCCGCCGGTGGTGGCCGCGGCCCGCGAGGCCGACGTGAGCGGCATGCGGATCGGCGTGGTCACCGAGCTGAGCGGCGAGGGCTATCAGCCGGGGGTGCTCAGCAGGTTCGCCGAGGCCGTCGAGCTGCTCGAGCAACTGGGCGCCAAGGTCACCGAGGTGTCGTGCCCGCACTTCAAGTACGCGCTGCCCGCCTACTACCTGATCGCGCCCAGCGAGTGCTCCTCCAACCTGGCCCGGTTCGACGCCATGCGCTACGGCCTGCGGACCGGCGACGACGGGACCCGGGACGCCGAGGAGGTCATGGCGCTGACCCGCGAGGCCGGGTTCGGCGCCGAGGTCAAGCGGCGCATCATCCTGGGCACCTACGCGCTGTCCAGCGGCTACTACGACGCCTACTACGGCAAGGCCCAGCAGGTGCGCACGCTGATCATCAGGGACTTCGACGCGGCCTTCGGCCAGGTCGACGTGCTGGTCTCGCCGTCCACGCCGACCACCGCGTTCGGCATCGGCGAGCGGGCCGACGACCCGATGGCCATGTACCTGGCCGACCTGTGCACGATCCCGTCGGACCTGGCCGGCAACGCGGCGATCTCGGTCCCGTGCGGGCTGGCCCCCGAGGACGGCCTGCCGGTCGGGCTGCAGGTCATGGCGCCGGTGCTGGCCGACGACCGGCTGTACCGGGTCGCCGCCGCCGCCGAGGCCGCCTTCACCGGCCGCTGGGGCCATCCGCTGCTCGCCGAGGCGAAGGGACTGTAAACCCATGACCACGGACACCCTCGTCCCGTTCGGCGCGGCCCTCGAGCGCTACGAGCCGGTCATCGGCCTGGAGACCCACGTCGAGCTGGGCACCAGGACCAAGATGTTCTGCGGCTGCATCACCACGTTCGGCGCCGAGCCGAACAGCCAGGTGTGCCCCGTCTGCCTCGGCCTGCCCGGCTCGCTGCCGGTCATGAACCGGACCGCGATCGAGTACACGATCCGCATCGGCTTGGCCCTGAACTGCACGATCGCCAGCTGGTGCCGGTTCGCCCGGAAGAACTACTTCTACCCGGACATGCCCAAGGACTTCCAGATCTCCCAGTACGACGAGCCGCTGTGCACCAACGGGTACCTGGACGTGACGGTCGGCGACCAGACCGTCAGGGTCGGCATCGAGCGGGTGCACATGGAGGAGGACACCGGCAAGTCGCTGCACGTGGGCGGGGTCACCGGCCGCATCCACGGGGCCGAGTACTCGCTGGTGGACTACAACCGGGCGGGCATCCCGCTGGTCGAGATCGTGACCAAGCCGATCGCCGGCACCGGCGCGGCCGCGCCCGAGGTGGCCCGCGCCTACGTCACCGAGCTGCGCGACCTGGTCCGCGCGCTGGGCGTCTCCGACGTGCGGATGGAGGAGGGCTCGCTGCGCTGCGACGTGAACACCTCGATCGCGCCGCGCGGCTCAACCCGGTGGGGGACCAGGACCGAGACCAAGAACGTCAACTCGCTCCGGTCAGTAGAACGCGCAGTCCTGTTTGAGATACAGCGGCAGGCCGCCGTGCTCGACGCGGGCGGCCGGGTCATCCAGGAGACCAGGCACTTCCACGAGGACACCGGCAGCACCACGTCCGGCCGGTCCAAGGAGGAGGCGCAGGACTACCGGTACTTCCCCGAGCCCGATCTGGTGCCGGTCGCCCCGCCGGCCGACTGGGTGGCGCAGATCCGGGCCGCGCTGCCCGAGGCGCCGTCCGCGCGGCGGGCCCGGCTGCAGGCCGCGTGGGAGCTGTCCGACCTCGACATGGCCGCGCTGTCCAACGCGGGCGCGCTCGACCTGGTGGCGCAGACGGTCGCCGCGGGCGCCTCGCCCGCCGACGCGCGCAAGTGGTGGCTGGGCGAGCTGGCCCGCCGGGCCAACGAC
>Ga0070735_10001274_pt1 | contig 24835 bp, 19 predicted proteins | sample Coa_R1_FD_66443 | JGI IMG/M metagenome (GOLD analysis project Ga0070735, IMG submission 66443) | Surface soil microbial communities from Centralia Pennsylvania, which are recovering from an underground coalmine fire - Coalmine... | ecosystem: Environmental > Terrestrial > Soil > Unclassified ...
TTCTCCTCGGCACTCCAGCGTCGGTATTCCTTCTTCACGTGTCTCGCTCCAAATTCTCCTCTTCGGCGAGACTGCGAATCCTTTGAGGCTATTCCTCAGTTTTCAGCTGAAGCAGAACAGGTTTTGCAACCACAGTGAAAATGTCCGGTTCCAGCGACCGAACGGATTGTTCTTCGATGCCAGCCCTGGTTCTTATCTGTTCACACATCGAGAACTGCATTGACGATCGTGGTTTGAGGTAAGCGCCTGTTGGGTAAAAGGATCTTTGCCATCAGCGGGCGAAAGAAACGGCAAATTCATGTCACGCGATTCCAATCAGTTCACCAGGTTCGTGAATCGCATGGCTCCTCCACCGCGTCTCCTAAAACAGGAGCATCATGGCCCGATTAAGATTGTTCGGCCCTAGTTCACTGACCTTCTTATTGGCTGCCGCAGCGTGGGGGCAGGCGAACACCGGTCGCGTAGACACTAGCGGCGAGCCACAAGAGAGGAATTCGCCCGCGAAGTCGATGCCGGCGCAGAAACCCGAACGCGGCGCCGCGAAGGAGGTCGCAGCCGGCGTCGGCACAGTTGGACTCGGTGCAGCGAAGGGTGCTGGCGATTTGGCGAAGGGCACCGGCAAAGGTGCCGTTAATCTGGTTACGCTTCATCCGATCAATGCTGCTGGGTCCATTGGCAAGGGCGCTGCGAGTGCCGGTAAGGACGTCACGGTCGGCACAGTGAAAGGGAGCGGGAAGGTCGGCAAGGGAATCGGCCGGGCATTCAAGCATCTGTTCTGATTTGTTCTAGCGAAGATCTAATCTGACAGAGGCCGTAAGTAACTCAGCGCTGATGCGCCCGCCACCTCCCCTTCGCATGGAAAGGTTCGAATCAGTCTCCGTCCCGCCTTGAGGTGATCTCGAATCGGCCGACCTATGTTGGCGATCGGCGATCTGAAAGTCCTAACCTTGATCCGGCAAGTTGCCTGCAGTTTCTCTCGTCGAGTAGAAGATGTCGTATAACAGGGTTCGCAGATCGCGACGATAACATGGCGGTCGCTGTCTTCAGCGCGTCTCGTCGCCATCTGGACAATCCGAAGGAATTTGTTTCCGCAGGGGTGGACTCCACCAACCATTCGGCGCCGGCCTAATAGGCTATCTTCAATCGGTCCAGATGGTGATACGTCATGAGGCCGCACTTCTCGCATACTAGGATCGCGAATGGTAGATATCCAGCCTCGGGATGCATCAATCCATCGGTTACAGTAGTCGCCACTATTTTACGCAAGGAGTTGTGGAAGGGCGCGCCTATTTCGTTTACATCTTGTCTGCCGAATCTATCAATCAGCGTTCGTTCTTGCCCGCCACACATGGGACACGCTTTGCCTGGCATCGCAGCGTTGAGCGCATCCAAAACCTCTTGATGTTTGTCTTCTGTCATGGGAAAGAATTCTATCAGGTGGCGCACGTCGCGGGGCGTCGCGTTCCGCGCCGTAGTTCCCCGCGCCAGTGCGCCTCGATCATTACGTTCCGTTTTCGCTCACGTTTCCAGCCCTGGCTGAAAGATATGGAGATTGCGAAAGCTGGCGGCCCGTGTAAGGAGTGTCCAGCCACCCGAGCAGACCTGTTCGGAACGCTTAACGGCCAGCGCACCGACGTGAAATGCTGGCGCCGGAAGATGGGCGCGTTCATCGCCATAAACAAAGATAAAGAGCAGACTTGGCTTTCGTGACCAAGTCGTACGGCGCCCTTGGGCGGCCAGCCGAAGCGATTACGAAATCTTGAGCACGAAAAAGGACGCTGCGAGTGTGGTTGAGGGGGGTGACATCGGCTCGACCTTATGGATTTGCGCCGATACGAACTGCAAAGACCATCACAGCATGCACGCGAACTATGAGCGGACACCCGCGAAGGAAAAGCGCCTGCAGCAGGAGCGCGAACGCCAGCAAGCCAAGCAGGAGAAATTTGAACAATGTGTTGAGAAGATTGGTGGGCGGTCGCGGGCTCGAACCGCGGACCTCCTGCTTGTAAGGCAGGCATTTCAGCAGGCATATACGTTTAGTTCTAAGCACTTACAGCCTCGCGTTGGGCACATGTTGGGCAAAATGGTTCCATTTTTTCAATTCACCTTTCCCGGATCTCCAATCTTCTCGAGACGCTCACGCACGCGCTCGATCTCCGCGTGCGTATAGTGCAACGTCATTTCGGCGGTGCTGTGCCCGAGCACCCGCTGCAGTTCGGCGACCGACAGACCAGCCTGGTCCGCCAACGTCGAGGCGGTGTGCCGCAACACGTGCCAACTGACCCACGGGCAACCCACCCGCTGGGCTGCCGGCCGCAAAAAACGCGCCGCCACGTTGTGCTGGTCAAGCGGTCTGCCGGCGCCCGAGGAGAATACCGGGTCATCCGGGCCGGTGAACTGAGCAGCGGCTTTCAAGCGCGCGAGCTGATACCAGGCCTCCGTGCTCAGAGGAACCTCGCGGTAACTGTTCTTTGACTTCACTGTGCCGTACCGACCGCGCACGTAGTTCTCACACACCAGCAGGCTATACGGCTTAAGCAGGCGCCCGTCCACGAGGACGTGCGTATCGTCCAGATTTACGCGCCGCCAGCGCAGCCCCATCGCCTCGCCGATCCTCAGTCCAGTTATCGCGAGCACCGTGACCAGTACGCCCAGCTTCAGGTTCGCGGCCTCCATGTCCTCCGCGGTGCGCATGCGCTGCCCGTGCTTTTTGAGCGGCTTCGGTTCCATGCGCCCGATCACCTGCGCGAGCAGCTTCACCTGCTCCCACGTCAAGGCTCGCTTCTGCGCGTGCACCAACTCCGGCAACCGCACGCCTTCGGTCGGCAAATCGCCCGAGTAAGCCTGCAGCCGCTTCGCATGCCGGAAAACCGCCGAAACCGCGTTGCGGATGTGCACGACGGTCTGAATGCTGAGACCGCTCTCCAGCTTCGCCCTCACCAAGTCCTGTACATGCGCCGGTCGCATGTCGCGCAGCCGGATCTCACCGAGCACCGGCAGAACGTGGTTCTTAAGTATGTAACCGTAATGTGCCTTGCCCGAGGGTTTGCACGACCACACCACGTCGGGCTCGAAGCGTTCTCTAACGAACTCCCGCACCGTTTTCATCGACTGTGGGCGCGTACTCATCTGATCCAGGCGGCACAGATACTCTTCCCAAGCAATGCGCTCCGCCTGCTTCTTTGTGACCTTGCCTGGCCCCGTTGCAGGCGCCACGTAAGCCGCGTCCTTCAGGCGCTTAAACTTGCCGCTCGCATCAACCTCGGCCGTATCGACGCGATACTGCACAAACCAGGACGGGCCTTTGCGGAACACGTAGCCTTTCCGCTGCCCGCGCCGTCTCGCCATGTTGTCTGCCTCCAGGAACAGACTATCAGGACGCCTTGTCTTATTACTATTCCCCATCGGACGCCTCCAGCGTAGGTCCCTCCGTGAACACCGGACAGACCACGGAGGTCAGCTTAAAGACGCCATCGTGCTGCCACTGCCACTGAATATAAGTCGCTCCACAGCCCTCCGGACATCCAAACGGTGCATGTATGTCGGTGGATACGCCGAGCTCGCCGACAGCCCCGCAGCCTTCACAGACGTAATCGTAGATGACCTTTCCCTCGCCCAGTACTTTCGCCGCCTGTTCATTCATGCGTACCTCCGGGAACTCGCGGACGCGCAGGTGTTCCGGCCACTCCTCCGGGTTGCCGCCCTTGGAGTCCCGCGCCATGACCGACGCTCCCAGCTGCTTGACGAAGCACGCTACACCGCAGGAGTGGCAATCCTTGATCGCGCGCTCCGCCCAACGGATCTCGAACGGTCGCGCGCCTGGTCCCGACTCGCCGCCAATGATGAGCCAATCAAGCGCCGCCAGGTCGCCTCCGAAGTCCACTGGCCCCAGCGCCGGCTCATACGAAACGAAGCGCAGCGCCGCCGGCGTCTGGACGAGCAGCGGCACGCGCTCGTCACCGGTCGCCTGGTCCTCGACCGAGACCCCTAGCCACAGGTAACGCGGCGGCTTGCCATGCAGGTGCTCGCGCATAAAATCGCGCATGCGCTTCGGACGCTTCGTCAACACCTGGTAAGTGTGCTGCGGCGCCCGGTCCATCACCCTCATCACGCGCAGGATGTCGCGATCACTGAGCGCCTCGTGAAAAAGGTCGCTCATGGAGTTGACGAAGATTCGCCGCGGCGTCGTCCAGTGCATCGGATCCTCGAGGTGCTTCTCCATTAGCGCGACCTTGCCGGTCCACGCCGGGTACCCGTTCACCGTATGCACAAAACCCTCGAACGGCTTGCCCGGACCACGAAAGCGTGCCGCCTGGCGCTCGGCGTAGCAATTGCGGCAGCCCTCTGAGACGCGCGAGCAGCCACGTACTGGATTCCAGGTGGCGTCTGTCCATTGAATACCGGTCGTCACGCCCATATCACCCTGCCACCCTTTCCGCTATCGCCGCCAGCTTGCGCGGCACCGCCGCGCCTGGTTCCACCAGCGCCAACTCCCGCACGACCACCATGCACTCCTGCAGCGCGTTCGCCTGGTCGCGATAGGGAGCGCTGCGCAACTGCAGCACGTACTGGTGGATGAAGAAGAGTATCTGATTGACGATCGGGGAAACCTTCGAGGGCGCCAACTCCGGCGGCTGCTTGGCCTCGACCACCGCCCGCACGATCGCCCAGCGAATCGCATCCTCGATCTGGTGGCGGTCGATCGGCACGCCCACCGGCACGTGCGCCTCGACAATACGGATGGCCTCCTCCGCGGCGTTCATGCGGCTCACTCCGGGGGAATGTTGGACGACGACGCCACCACGGGTGCATCGCTCAGGAACGCGTCCCCGGCAGCCTGCTTCGCCTTCGCCTTGCGCTCCCGCCTAGCCGAGTCGCGACGGTTCACCTCCGCGGCCGAGGCGAGCGTTTGCTGCTGCGGTTTGCGCGCCGGTTTTTTGGTCGGCTTCGGCTTCGCGTCTTTAGCGCGCTTCTGATTGTCGGCGGTCGCAGCGAACAGCTCCTGCTGCAGCGGCGTCAGCGTGTAAGTGCCCTCGCCCTCGCCGACCTTCATGAGGTGCTCTAAAACCTCGAACGGCGAACCGGAATGCACCACGAGAAACGACACCATGAGGCGCTTTGCCTTCCGCTTGTCGTCACCCTTGCGGTACACCCGGAACTTGTGCGCGAGTTCGCTGGTGGTCGTGAACGAGCTAATGGAATCAATGGCGTGGTGACCGCGCACGTTCTTCATGACGAAATCCAGATCCACGCTATTGAAGCCCTGTTTCACCAGAGCATCGCGGTCGAGCAGCCACCGCGCGTTTATGGCTTTCGCCACCTTTGCCGTCGCGAGCGCCACAACCTTGATGTGGCTGGTCACTGAACCGGCTGCAATCTTGTGTTGCACGTGCGCAATTCGCGCCTTATCGAACACTATCTCTGTCACCCTGCGCCCCTCCTTTGCTACCCGACCCTCGCAACGCGCGCGAACTGCCCCTCCTCCCCAAAGCAGAGCCGCTGTGACAGATCACAGAGCGAGTCGACGTTGCGGCCCTCCTGATCCCACAGCGTCGTGCGGCAGTCGCCCGCCAGCACTACGCCGCTCCATTTCCGCCACGCGGCGTGCCACGCCGTGACCCGGACAATTGCGCCCGAGCGCGTGCGCCACACACCGCGAAAATCCAGCGACTCCATAACCTCCGACACATGCCCCTCCTGTCCTTCACGTTCAGCGAATCTGCAAGGTATAGCGGCCAACCAGCAGGTCCGCGCCCGCGACCGTGGGAGTCACGCGGCAGGCGCCCTGACATACCGGACACTGCTCCGGATGCCCGTTGCCGCCCTCCACCATGCCGATGCCGTTGCAGTGCGTGCACTGTTGCGGCGGAGCCATGAGCGTCTCCTTGACGGCAGCGCCGTCCACCCTCACCGCCGCCGGATGCTGCTCTAAATGGGCTGCCAGGTCGAGCGCCACGAAATCGTGCTCGCCGGTGTTCACCGCCTCCTGGACCGCCCGCCACAAACTCGCCGGCATCGTAACTGTCACGGTCTTGAACCGCTCCGGCACCGTCTCCTCGTCCTCGATCACGAGCGACACCGGGCAGGCTCGCGCGCTCATGGTGAAGCGCTTCCCGGCCAGCTTGCGCAGCTTGCCCTTAGGATCAATGCCGAACCCTTCGATGATGTGCAGCACGTAGCTGCGCAGCCGCTCCGCCACGTTCTCGTACATGGTTTTGCGCTTGTGCAGCCGCGCAATCTCCTCGCCCGCGAACTGCGCCTGCGCCTCGCACATGCGAATCACCGCCGCTACCGCGTCGCGCCGCTCCGCGGTGGTGTCCAACTGCCGCGCCAAGTCGCGCTGGAACTCCTCCTCCTGCTCCGGGTCCACCAGGGCCTCGGTGTCGAACAGCGCCACCAGGTCCTGCTCCGCCTCATACAGCGTGGGGACGGCCGCCGGCCGCCCCACCACCGTCAACTCCCGCGCCTGCGCGGTCTCAATCGGCTGCATACACGGGCTCCTTCCCCCGCGCGCCGTCAAAGAGGCCCGCCGGCAGGTCGGCGTCGCTCGCCTGGTACATGCCCTGCTTGGGCTTGGTACGCGCTGCCAATTCGATCACCTGTACCATGTCGAGCAATGCCGCTTTGACGCGCCCCAGCGGAGCGCCGCCGGATCCACGCCCGTGCTTGGTGAGGATGCGCTGGTACTCCTCCTCGCCGGTCTCGGGCAGTGCCGCCACCAGACGCTCGCGCTGCTGCTGCAGTGCCGCCGGCACCGCGCCCGGCCTCGTCAGGTTCTCGAAGATGTGCAACAGGGTGGCCGGCACAAGCGGCGCTTGCGGATGCGGCGGCTCGGGCGAGGCGGAAGAGTGAGAAGCGTTGGCCTGCGCCGGAGCCGGCGGTGGGGTGGTCGGGGTGGGAGTGCTCACGACTGGCGCACCGCGCAGCCAGTCGAGGAACGGCTGGAAATCCTTAGCCGCGGGCCGGGTTATGGCTTTGCCCGCGTAGTAGGAGCAGCGCGTCTTATCGACGATCAGGATATTCTCGTCGTTCATCGCGCCCACCAGATCGAACTCGTACTCCAGGCCTTCGCGCTGCACCGGCGCCAGGCCAATTTTGACGCGCTCCTTCCGCCCCTGCGCGTTGATCTGCTCCTCGTAAGCGGTCTTGACGCGCATGGTGACGATAATGTGAAGCGGTGATGCGATCATGGCCTCCACCATTTCGCGCTCGTTCGGGCGCCAGTCTTTCCAACCGGACATGCCATCGGCACGACCGCTCCGCGAGCGCTGCTCCGCGAGCTTCTGCGCGTTGTCCACAAACTCCAGCGCGCCATCCTTGCCAACCCAGAAGTGACTGAGCGAATCACAGCAGAACACCGCGTAACCGCCCTGCTGCGCCTCCTGGAGGCAGTCGAGGAAAGCGGTATGGGTGAAGCTGGCAAGTTCCACCACGTCGAAATCGAAGTGTGTTGGATCGGGGCAAACTCCCGCGCCACCACAGTGGTCGGTGTGAGCGTATTTCGACAGCGAGCCGTGCTCGGTGTCGATCGCCGCAATCCTGCCCTCCGGTCCAGCCAGCGTCCGCGCCAGGCGCAGCATGGTAAAGCTTTTGCCGGATCCCGCCGGTCCGATCAGCGCCACGCGTCCCTTCGCGTCGCGCTTTACCGCTCGTTTGAAAGCCATATCAAATCCTTCCTGTAAGGTGAAAACGCACGAGAACACCGTACGCCGCCCGGAGATCGAAGAACGCGACCACCAAACCCTGCATTACTGCACCTTGCTTCTGTGCCGCAGCATCCGCAGCAAACCCAGGCCATCGCTGGTCCGCTGACCCATATCGCCTAAACTCGTCATGATCGTCTCGACCCGCGCCCTGAACTCCGCGCTGCATTCCCGCTCGGCCGCGAGTGTCGCCATTAACTCGGCATTGCGCAGCGCCAGCGACTCCGCTTTCTCCACAAGCGCCGCCAACTGCGCAGGCGTCGCGCCTCGTCTACAATCGAAAGCATCGAGCGCTTCGGAAAGCAGGTTGTGCTGCTCGGGTTCCTCTGTAACCGCACCACAGGAGACGCAGCGCCAGGCCTCATAAGGCAGGCGCTCGTCCTGCGCCCCGCCGTGGTCCTCGCCAGCGATGCTCGTAAACACTGCCGAGCCGCAGGAGCAGACCGCCGAGGTCTCCGCCTCTTCCGCTGCGGCACGCAGCACCAGCATGCCTTCGTTCTCCGCGGCATTGATATTGCGGGGGATTGACTGGCCCGTGTTTACCCGGCAAGCTAAGCTCAGATCACTCATGCGCTACCACCTCCAAAACGCGCAGCCGCATCTCCAGACCCTCCAGCAGCAGTTGCCGCAGAGTAAGGCCGCAATCGATGCCCGCTTTTCTGGCGCGTTTATACAAGTCATCCGGGAGCAAGAGCGTCGTCTTATGCTCCAGGGCGGTTTTACCCGGCCGGGGTAAGGTGTGTGCTACCGTGTTGCTGTTCACACGCCTAGTATGATGTCATGGGCCCATGATGTCAAGAGCTCGATGTGCCCTATTTTCTTCGTCTATGCCCGATAAATCGTCTGACCCCACCTCTAGAATACAGATCACTTTCCGTATCCCTGCCGACCGTCACGAAGCACTGAAAATCGCGGCCGCTCGCCGCCATGAGAGCATTCAGGAAATGCTCGAACAGGGACTCGATCTGCTGCTCGACGGACCGTCCCCACGTCGCTCTAAGGGGAATAAAGAGAACGCAGAAGAGCGCTGGCACAGCATGCTCGACGAAATCCTGCGTTCCGGAGTCGAGCAAGCGATCGAGATAACTCAGAACAATCTCAAAATCTGTGCGACGTTGTGCCGCACTCTGGCGAAATAAAAGCTGACCGGTCAACCCCTAAGTTTAGGCGTATGTTTGTAGTCCACAATCGGACTGAATTGAAGGCGGCTAAGGTTGAAACCCGACTCGCAATATTCCCTCTGCAGAGTCATACTAGAGAAATCCCGCGTCCACTAGTGGCAATTCCAGCGTGAGGACTTGTTTATGCTCGGCGGCAGTGCGGCAAACCCTTCAGCGACCACAGTGAGGGAACAACTCGAGTTTCTGGAATCCATACAACATCAAATTTGTCTCCTCGAAAATGTGAGCAGAGACTGTGTAGATCAGTTGCTCCTGAATGAAATGTTGATCAGCCACGGGCCGGCACCCCGCCGCAAATCCCTTTTTCGCTTCTACCGCGGAATCGTTCGCGTAGCATATCTGATGCGCCACTACCGCCTGGGTCCCAGCATCCGTTATCATCTCGCCGTCTACGGTCTGCGTGCGATGGCCACAACGCCCAATACGGTCGACCGCCGCTAACAGCCTTTATCTGCACTCTGATGCCAAGCACGAGCCACGCTCTCGCTGAGGCTCCGCATGCCTTCATCCAACTGCTGGAACCGCCGATCGCTTTCGCCCAGCGGCGCGCAGTGCTCTAGAGCTTTGTCCAGGACATCCAGCCGGCGCCCGGTGTCCGGTTCCGCGGCGAAATTGGCCCGAATCCAGTCGCGCATGCGCAGCTCGAGGATGGCATTCTCTTTGCGAACGAGCAGCAGCGCGACCACGCTTATGGCGCCCATCGCGGAGCTAACCATGGTGGCGACCACGCTGACGATCGCGACGAGTAAATGCCAGTCCACCTACTGGTGAGGTTGCCGCCGCGGCCGATAACCAGGTTGCAGCGCCGCGGGCGCCGGTGTGATCCCCACGAAATTCTCGAACGAGTGCTCCGGTGTGGTGCCGCCCGGTAATGGCCGCGGCTTCTTGGTCTGCCCTCCGGTGTAGGGTTGCACGGTGAATGGCAGGAACTGCCGCCCCACGAACTGCGCCTCCTGCTCAAGCTGCTTCACCAGAGGAGCGTCCGAATTGCGGATCGGCCGATCGTAATAGTCGCGGTTGTGAACCATCTCGACCAGCGTTGAAATGAGTGGACCTGCCTTGTTTTCGACCGTGCGCACCGGGTCACGTGCGAACTGGTAGGCATCCTTGACGTACGGCGCCGCGACCACACGGTGCCCGTCCTCGCGCTTGGGAAAGAAGTAATCGCGCAACTCCCGCGGCCCGTTGCCGGTGTGCAGGTACTGCATCATGGCACCCATGAGCGCCGCCGTGAAGGTGTAGCCCATGACGAACCCAAGGCCGTGCAAGTCCCCGGGCATCTTTCCGCTGGCCATGCGTTTCACCGCACCGACGGCCGATTTGGCTTCGAGGAAATCACCCAGATTCCAGCCGACCGAGCGCACCGAGAGCATCGCGATGTCCTTAAAGGTGCGATTCCAAAAACGGTTATCGTAGGTCATCTCCCCGAGGCGGTTTTCGACGTGATCCCAGGCCGACGCCAGCGCTCGCTCCACATCGACCACCCGTGCGCCCGGCCCCAGGCGCTCCATCTCGTTCGCCGCCAGGTCGGCGAACATCCCCATTTTGAGCCGCGGCACCAACTCGCCCATGAGCGGCTTCGCGAGTGTTTCGATCGCCGCAAACGGCGAGCGCAGCGCGCCGCCGATGAAGTTGCCCCGCCGGAAGGCCTGCATCATCCGTTCCGCCGCGTTGTTCGCATAGAAGGCATCCATACGAGCCCGCCCGCCACCCCGCATGAGAGCATCGGTCATCGCGGCTACCGGTGCCCCTTCGGAACCAGGCTTAAACCAGTCGTGAAGCATCTTACTGCCCCTGACGAAGTCGATGAACGGCGCCGCCGGCGAGGTGAGGATGTGCGCCATGCCCGCGATAGGATGCCCCTGCATGGTTTTCGTCATCCCGACACCCATGCGCGATGCCATCGAGGAGATGGCCACCGCGCGAGCGTGAAACGCCGATAGTCCCAGGTTCGCCTGGTTCATGACGTTGTTGACCCCGAGCAGCGTGCGAAACAGTCCCGAGCGTCCGCGCAGGCCTGGCGAGAGGAAGTTGTTGAGCACATCCGCCGCGCCCTCCTCTGCGTACCACCTGCCGCCGCCCACGGGATCCCGAATCGATTTGAAGTCCGGGGGAAGTTCGCTGCGATCGGCCACCAGCCACTCCGGACGCAGCGGAGCGCCGCCGAGCAGTTCCTGCTGCCGTTCATCGGGGAGCTTACTGCCCATGATGCGCTTCGCTACCCCGGTCGCCGCCAGGTCGCGCAGCACATGGTGCGCGAGTAAATAGCGGTCCATCTCGCGCGCCTTCAGCAGCACCAACTGCACCGGGTTGTCGCTGACCGGCTTCATGCCGGCGTCGAGTGCCTCGCGGAACGTCGGGAACTCGCGGTGCTTCAAGAACGACTTCGGCCCCTCCAGGTTGCGCTTGTTGCCGAAAAAGCTCTCGACAAACTTGGCTGCCTGCTCAGGACGCTCAAAGATGTGCGGGAAGTAATCGCGGTAGTACCGCTCGAGTGCCCCCTCGCCGAGGGCATGCACCTCGCGCCGCCGTTGGTCGAGAATACCGCGGAACATGCCGGCAATCTTGTCCAGGTTTTCGTCGCCCGTCGCGTGCCCGTGCTCCACCTGGTCGATGAATTGGTAGTTTTGCTCCGGCTCGCGACGGTTGAAGAACTTCGCGGCATCGCGCAGCCGCGCCTCCGCCTGGTCAAAGCGCCTGGTGAACTGCGCCATGCGCTGCCGTAGGCTCAAGCCGGTCAATTCAGCGGAAGACCCGCGCAGCTGCGGAGCCACCACACGCCGGATGTCATCGCGCGCTTCCACCAGGTCGGAGGCAACGCGCTTGACGGCCGGAATAACATCCTCCTTGACGAACTTGCCGACACCCAGCGTGGCCAGGTCGGGCGAAATGCCGCCGCGCTCCGCCAGGTGTAGCCCGGACATCTCGCGGAAGGCCTGTCGCATCACGCCCGACTCGTACTGATAGCCCATGTCGCGCCGCAGTTCGGCTTCAGACTGCAGAGGCGGTAAACCCTGCTGCTGCCGCTCCCCATTTACTCGCCGCCAGGCGTCGATACCATCCTTCGCCTGCTGCAGCTTCTCAGCACGCCACGCTCCGTAATGCTCGGGGTCCTCCGCTCGGAGTTGGCGCGCTTCTTCATCCGGGGTCATCACCTCGGACTGCGTGGCCGGTGTCTCGCCAGGCACGAAGCCGGCAGCCCGAAGCTCCGCTTTGGTCTGCGCGTCCGGCTGCTCCTTCGCTTTTGCCTCGCGCTCCTCTGCGGTGGGGAAGCGCAGGACACGCGACCCGAACAGGTCAAACTGCTCGGGCTCTTCCTTGGGGGGTTCAAACAGGCCAGGCTGCCCGGGGGCTGGCTTCCGCCGTAGCTTCGCCAGTTGCTCCTCGCGGGAGAGCGGAGCGTTGAGCTGGGCGGTTAGTCTTTCGCCGGTGAGCCGGTCGCGGTCAGCGGCTGCTTCCCGCGCGATTTGCTCTGCTTCGCCAGGTCCGAATAATGAACCAGTTTGACCGGTGCCGGTTTCCGCAGCATTGTCGCGTGGAGCCTCATGCCCTTGCCGTCGTCCAGTATCACCGACTGCAGCGGGCTCTCGGGATACAGGCGGTCCAGTTCCTTCTGGAGGCCCTCCTCGCCCCTCTGGTCCAGCGCCCGCAGGCAGCGCTCCAGGTTCAGCTTTGCCACGTTCTCGGAGCGGCCGGAGCGCGTCAAAGACTTGCTTGGCGAGTTCCCGCGGTGCTGTCGAGCCATATTCCCTCCTCAATAATTGCACGTAGTGCGCCGCCAAAGACCGCGCTTCGGCGGGTTCCAGTCCCAACTCCCGGTAGCCATTCGTGCGCATGAGCCGCACGCCGATCTCGACCGCCAGTTGATTCCGCGTAACGTCGTCGTACCGCGCCAGGGCCTTCGCCGCCTTCTGCGCGAGCGGGTGCTCCAGAAACCCGAGCATCTCGCCGCCCAGGTGATGAGTCGACCCGCCCGGCAGTGAGATTTGTAGCGCGTGCCCCAATTCCTCGTCCAGCGCGGTCTCGCGGTGGGCATCATAGACCTGATGATCGACGACCAGCGCCAAAGACTTACCTCGCGCTTTGGCCCGCACCGCCGCGTCGAGCAGCGCCTGAGCTCCGGCTGCTATCCTTCTGCCGCCCTCATCCACGAACCTGCGCTGCAGGCGCCGGATGAAAAGGCCCATGCTGTCGGCTGGCACGGTCACGCCGGCCAATCTCCCCGCCGAGGTGTCCGGTTCGCGACCTGCAACGCGCGCCGTCAGCTCCATGCCGCTCAGGTTGGTGACATACGCGTCCGCGTACGTGCCTTCCTTTGCGCCTACCCGGATCTGTTCGAGCCGTGTCAGCGTGCCGTGCAAAAAATCGCTGGCGCCCATGACGTAGGGCGCCGTGCGCTCCTCTCCCTGGCCCAACTGCGGTACACGCGCCGCCGGAGTTTCGATCGCACCGCCGAACGCATCGGCGAACGCTTCCTCCCTGGTCGGCGGTTCGTACATGGTGGCCTGCGCGCCCTCGCGTGAGAGCGCTTCATCGTTGGCATAACGGCGGAACGCCCCCGCGGCCTTGAGCGGTCCCAACTCGAGCGTTTTCGCCAGCGCGATGACATCGGGCGAGTAGTGCCGCTCGGCGGATCCGCCGCCAATGACGGTCTGCCGCGCCGCTTCTTCGATCGGCATTTTGTGCACCCGGGCGTCTTCGACCAGCGCCAGGGCCTCCCTCACCTGCGGCGTGATGTTCCACCCCTCGCGCCCCTCCACCCGCAGAACCTGCGGTGCAATGCGCTCCAGCTTCGCCCGCATCGCAGGCGTGGTCTCGCGGTACTCCGCCGGCGTCTCGAACAGACGGCCCACCAGGGCCTTCGCAATGCGGCTCTTCGCCTCCGGTGTCAAGAAGCCGCGCTCATCGATGTAGCCGCCCTTCTCCTGCTCGGTCAGCACCCCATCGCGCACAAGGTTGTTCACCAGCGCCGCACCGTCCTCGCCTTTGAGCGCGTCGGCCAGCGTGCCGTCCTCGCCTACATCGCCAATACGTGCCGCGATCTCCCGCACCGTAGCGTCGCTCAAGCGCTTGCCATCGGCCACCGCCCGCTCCTCGGGCGTCAGTTCCGCGACCGCCTTCTTGTTGAAGTCCGCGATGGCTTTCACGGCATCCACACCGCCATTGACTTCACGCACCAGCACGGGCTCCCGAAAGCGCTCGATCTGCGCCGGGTCAATACCGAACTGCGCCGCCCGCTCCATGATGCCGTTGCGGTACATCTCGGCATCTACGCCGTCGCGCCGGTAAACCCGCGCGATCGTCATAGCGCGGCTGTTGCCGCCGAGCACGTTGCCATTGCGATCAACCACCGGAGCGCCATGCTCCGCCGTGGGCGATTCCGTGGTCAGGTAGGTTGGGTCGAAGATGCCAGGCGTCGACTGTTTGACGACACGGGCCGCCGCGCCTGTCTGTGAATAGTCGCGCTCGTTCGAGTACTGATAATCGGGGTTTGGCTCGAAGCTGTGCGGCATATGCGACGCCTGCACGTCGTCGAGCTCCCGGACCGAGTAACGCGCTTTGTAGGTGGTCGTCTCGCCTGGCACCCGCACGGTGGACTCGCCCCCGTACAGCACCGCATTCGCAGGCGGCCTCCTCTCCAGGAGCTTCCCCTGCGGTGCCATTCCGGCCGCTTCGCGCAGCAGCCGGCCATAATGGTCCAGTGCCGCGTTCATCATCCCCGTCGGGCGATGCACCTGGTACTCGCCCGGACGCGTGGCGTTGAACTTCCGAGCCGTGAGGTCTGCCTCCGCCTTGCCGGCTGCGATCGCCTCCTCGATCGTCGCGCCCCTGGACAATGCGCGATGCGTGGCTTCAATCGCGTACGCCTTCATCATGGGGTCGACGTGTGACCCGCCGGCGGCCAACTGGCCCGCCGGTGGGCTAAGCTGCCGGTGTTGCTCCAACAGGCGCTGCGCTTCCTCGTCGCGCTGGCGCATCAGCGCAAAGACCGCCTCTCGCCGATCATCGGGCAGGCTGCCTAACCAGCCGGGAAGCTTCTGCCCGCCTGATGCTGCTTCGGGCGCCGTGGCCGGTTTGGGCTCGGGTGCTGCTGGGGCAGGCGGAACGGCTTCCGGTTGCAACTGCGACGCCATGGCTGGTGCCGGCTCGTCTGTCTCCAGGTGCGCCGGTACCGGACCTTCGGCTGGTCCATAGTAGGTATTTCCTTCTTTGTCCCTGGCACGTCGCGCAGCGCCCAGTCCCACCAATTCGCGCAGTCGACGAATCTCTTCTGCCGAGTACTCTGTGAACGGCTTCCAGTCGTGTATACGCCCGGCGAGTTGCTCAAGTGCGCGGCCCTCGCGGGTTGCCACATCAACATCCCACGATCCCATCTCGCCCGCTGCGCGTTGTTTTTCGAGGAAGCTGTCGGTCACAACTTCCACCGTTTGCGGCTGCGACTCGGGTTGTGGCTGCGCTTCTGATGTCGCAGGTGCCGCGGCCAGTGCTTCAACCTGCGCCTGGGTTACCGCGGCTCGCGGTTGCGGCTGCGTTGCTGGGGCCGGTTTAGATTGCGGTGGCGCTTCGGGTGCAGGGGCAGGTGCCGCGATCTCCGCTGCTGGCTGCGCCATGCGACGCCAAGCCTCCGGGTCGAGAAACCGCCGCAGCATAAATTCGGCATCACCAGGCTCAAAGCGCGCCGAGGCTGCGCGAATCGCTGCCTCTGAAACCGCCGCAGGATCCCACCCATGCCGCTCGGCCTCTGTGATCGCGTAGCGCAGTTGGGCATAGCGCAGGCGCTCCTCGTGGCTCATCTCGGCAGGGTCGGCTCTATCGCCTACACCCGTGACCGCGAACCGCAGCGATTTTCCCAGGGCCTCGGGCGAGTCCCAATCGAGCGAACCGAGCGCCTTGCGAAAGTCCCGGATCTCGTCGAGCTGCGGTCTGGTATCGCCGATGCCGTAGAGCTTTTGGACACGGTCCTCGGGACTGATCCGCGCTTCCATTTTCGCGATCTCGAACTGAGCCGCTTCCGCCTTCTTGTCGTCGGTGCTGTTCAGTTGCCGCTGCAGCGCTTCATAACGACGTGCCCCGTCCTCGCCAAACAGGTCGATCAGGTCCTGTTTGTCGCGCCGTTTCGCCTCTGTCTCGGCCGCGGTCACTTCGTCGTACGACAACTCCCAGAGCGGTTTCTGCGGAGCGCTCGGCGCGGCCGCAGGAGCAGCAGCAGGCGCAGCCTGCGGTCTCACCTCCTCTGCCGCCATGAAATCGTCAGGCGTCAGCACATTGGCGCCCAGGCGCGCCGATTCCAACGCTCGCGCCGCAGGCGAGGCAGGTGGACGAGTTTCGCGAGGAGTTGGAGCAATTCGTCCACCTGGCGCCGCTTCCGGCGCCGGCGTTTCCGCCGGGCGACCGGAAGTACCGCGGAAAGCATGCGCGAACGCCAACGAACCGAAGGCACCGCTCAACGCCATGCGCGTGATCGCACTCGCCACCGCTGGCGCGTCGCCTGCCTTCCAGGCCTTCTGAACCTCGGGCGATTGTTGGTACGCCTGCCGCAGCATCTCGATGCCGAAGCCCGCGCTAATTGTGCGCGGCAGCAGCGTCGAGATTTTGCCCAGCATGCCGAGGCCACCGGATCCGGCCATCATCAGCAGGTTTTCCGGTGTCGTCAGACCGCCGGTGAACTCCAGCGCCGTCTTGGCCACCGCGGCCGGCACTGTGGTTGGTGTGCCTGGCATGAACGCTTCGGGACGAACGAGCGGCACGACATCGGGGTGTGGCTCTGAGGCTGATTCGTAGCGCATCCCGAGCGAACGGCCGAGTGCTGTTTCACCGGTGTGCGGTCCGCCCAGGATCGATTCGCGTATGCGCTCCCAAATGCCCGGCTGCGGTCCTGCGCTTAATTGCTTTTGGGCGAAGGGGTCCGGCGCGCCAGGCGTGCCCTGCGTGGCCATGAACTGATCCGGCGTAAGCTTGGTTTTCGCCGCTGCGCCTTCTTGCCCCATGAAGCGGTCGGGCGTGAGGGTGCTGTCCGCGTCCGCGCCCATTACTTCACCTGGTAGTTCGAGCCGCGAAACTCCTCGATGGCCTTCTGGATGTCAATGCCCTTCTTTTTGGCGTAGCGTGCGACCTGCTCCTGCGTCGCCGTTTTCACCGGCCCCTTACCGCCGGTCGCGCCCTCCTGCTGGGTCGAGCCAGGCTGCGCCGGGGTCGTGCCGAAGTTGTAGCGCCGCTCGATGTCGGAGGCGCGTTGCCCGAGTGATACTGCCAGCTGCTGGCTGGTGTCGAGCGCGTTTTTTACGCGCATGCGCTGCGCTCCATTCATGATGAACTTGCGACCGCTCCAGGGATCCACCACCTCCATGCCGTCTGGCGTGCCGTCCGCATCGAGCAGGGGCTGCGCCGCGAGTTGCCGCTGCTGCTCCTTGTAGAGCTCATCGAGGACTTGCCCGTGCTCCCGCTGGTTGCGGTCGAGCAGACTTAGCTGCTGACGCGCGTTGAGCGAGTTCTGCCCGCTCGTGGCGACGGATGCGCGCAGGTTCGCCCACCTGTTTTGCCAGTCCAACTTTTGCCGGTTCTGCTGCCCCGTAAATTCGTCCTTCATGGACTGCAGGTCTTTGGCAGCCTTCTCGCGCATGTCTTCGCGCGTGATCGTGCCCTGCGCTCGCGCCTCGGCGCCGCGCACCAGGTTGTAGCGCCAGGCCAGCATCGCCACCTCATTCGGCAGCCAATGCTGCCCTGCTGGTACGCCGTACTGCTGTTCGAGTTCCGGCGAGAGCGGCATGCCATACTTCTGGCGAAAGTCCTGCTGCGCTTCCTCGGCGCCCGTGGTGCGTCCGCGGGCCTCCGCCTCCGACTGCATGCCGCCGGCCTCGGACTGCGCCTGAGCACGCGCCTGCATCATTTGCCGCCAGGCCTGCGAGCCGACCGAGGGAAGCTCGTACGCCACCGGATCACCCGTCGAATCCTTGAACTTAACCAGGCGCGAGGGGTCGGCCTTGCGCATGACGGACACCGTCTCGGGCAAACCCAGAAACTTCGCCGGCGTAATCCCGGACGGCAGACCTGGCACACTCCCGGCTGGCAGGTCAGGGACCGGCTGCTCCTCTTTCACCAGCCCGTTGACGACCGGCTGCGCGCCCAACTCTGTCAAGTGCTGATGAAAGGCGAGATCGGCCGCGTGGTTTTGATGCTCCTGCTGCTGCTTTTCGATATCGAGTTGCTGCTGTCCTTGCCCCACGCGCAGGCCCTGCAAGGTCTGCTCGTTGCCCTGGTTGAGCAGATTGCCGATGAGGGTGGCCCACTGCATCCCGGGAGTCGCCATGGGTTAGAAGCCTCCGCCGCTGGCCATGATCGCCGCGATAATCGCGTTCGCGAGGTTCTGCTGACTCCCGACCGCTGAGGTTGCGCCCTGGAACGCGCCGGCCAGCGGCGACCCCGGTCCGATTACGGTTTGGTTGTTCCCGCCGCTGCCCGTAGAACTGGTGGAGCTGGTGCCCCCGAAATTCATGCCGAGCAGGTTGGTCGCGAGGTTTGAGGCCGTCAGCGGCAACTGTGCCGCGGTTTGAGCGAAGCTGTTATCGACGTTGGACAACTGCCCAAGCCGTTGCAGGTTGCCCTGTGCGAGCGCCATGCCGTACTTGCCGCTCTTGCCGCCGCCGGTCGAGAGAAACTGCTGCCTGAGGCTATCCGCTAGACCGTTGTAGTTCGAGTTGACCTGATCCCGTGCCGCCTGCTGGAACGGCGCCACCGCCGCTTGTGGGTTTGTCATCAAGCTGCTGATGTACCCGAAGAGCGGCGACTGCAGCGCCGACTGGTACGGCGTCAGCGTGCGGTTGTAGTTGGACGTCCCGGACTGGCTCTGGGTGCTCGTTCCCGTGCTGGTCGTCGTGCGGTTTGCCGGCGAATTGCTCAGCGCACCGGTCAGAGCCGAGAGGCCGGTCAGAAAGGCCATTGAAACGCTCCCTTCTCAGACCGACGATCACCATGTCCACCAACTCGCCGCGCCGTCGGGTGTGCTGGCGTAGGGTGCCTTCGCGCTCGAAGCCCAGGCGCGCCACCAAACCAAACAGTGCGTGATTGTCGCGGAATGCGAGTGAGGTGATCTTTTCGACCCCCTGCGCGAAGATCGCAGCGAATACGTGGCGCAGGGCCTCGGCCGTCGTATCGCGGCCCCAAAACTCGCGCTTGAAGACGCAGTGGGCATCCGCCACAATCGGCGAGAGACGGTTGGATGTGATTACGCCCCCCAATTCGCCATCGCGCAAGACTGCCCAGGTGCGGCGGCCCGCGGCGTCCTGCGCTTCCCACTGAGAGACAAACTCCGCGAGCGTCGACGGCGCGAAGTCGTCCGCCACCCGGTCGCGAAACTCTCTGACCCATTCCCATACCCGAGGTACTGCGTGCAGCGGAAACGGCTCTATGACCTCAACAGGAATTTGAGATGCCTCCTTCTGCCTCCATGCGGGCGATGTCATGCTCGTCGCCGGTGCTCACACTCGTGGATGGTCGGCCGGATGCTGCAATGCTCGCTGAAGGCTGCTGTTCGAATGTAATTGGCGCGACCGAATTCGTCTCAGGCCACCCGGACGCCTTCATCTGCGCGAGTGTCTGCTCCACGTGTTGCTCGATCAACTCCTGCGGCGCGTGCACGCCGGCCACAGACAAGATGTGCGTCGCCGCGCCGGTCACGGCGGTTTTCTTCGACGCTCCCGTCCCTGGCGGGAACAGCTTCTCAGCCAGATCAATCAGGGGCGGCGCCACAACCTCGAGCAACTGCACGATTTCGGAAAGAGTCATCCGGATTCCTCCATCCGGGTAATTGCCGTGGAGTAACCGGTGCTGGTGCTGCTCCGGGAACAGGCATGCTGAACTCTGTTACCGCCTAATTCGCGGATAGCAATGTGTCAGGCGAAGCCAACGACCGCTTGGAATCGGTCAAAACGGAACTTCGGTTCGAGTCCCCGTACCTATTGCTCGTTAGAGTGAGAAAATGAGTGTGCAGCCACCGCGAACCTCCACCCACCGCAAGGTCACCCGAACACTCTGCCGCTTTAGGTTATTTGAGGAGTAGATATGGCCGTTTTAAAGAGGCCCTTATGGTACGGAAGCAAGACGCCAGTCTCCGGTAACGCTTCAGTCGGGAGCCCAACCGCGAAACGTGCGAAATAGCGATTTTCCCGACGCCGACTGACCATAGCAGCAGTGAACTGCGAACGTGGTGAAGAGACTTACCGCAACGTGTCAACTCATTAAGATTCCGTCACCCGACCGGTTGCAGTACAGCAGACGGATTGCGAAAATCTGGGCGTGAGGCTGCGACATCGGCTGAAGCTCCTTTCGCTCCGGTTGCTTGCGGGTGTTGCCGTGTACGTTGCATTTGCAGTTCTGTCGCGGTGGCCTGTGCTGGTTCACACTCCAGGCGCATCCGACTGTGCTTGCGGCGAGTTCCTAGCCAAGACGACACGGCATGTAATCTGGAATCCGCTGCGTGACCGGACGCCTGAGAGTACGGCCGCCATCTTTCTTGAGAACTTGCGAGAAGGCAACTGCGCTGTCAAGACAGACTGGTGCGCGGATGCTCTAAATCGACACCGCATCAGTAGCTGGCAACTCGCGTACCGCGAAGACGACCACGATGTTGTGTCCGTCTATTTCAGGCTGACGAAATACGGGGGAGGTCCAGCGTATTACCTGCATGGAGTCGGGGCGGTTGATCTTCGGAAGAATGGCAGTGGCTGGGATGTAACAGGCTACGACGCTTACTTCTAGGATTTCGACGTGGTTTGGGGGTTTGTATCCTCCAACTACTGCTCAATGAGCTCTTTTGAGCGGTACAGAAGGATCGAACTTTGTAGACGTTCGGGCTCCTAGCACAATGTTTACAGGTCTTCGACGTCTTGCAGAAGCCGCTCACGACGACCCTTGGGAAGATCGTTTTCTCAACCGTAGTGAGCAGTCGATAGAAACCAGCGTCGTTGTGCGCCGGTTTTGTTCACGGTACTCCGAAAGTCCATGCAGTTGTCGCTGGTCCTACGCTGAAATTCGCAATACGAGTCGCGAGGGCGGGACAGGGTGTCCCCCGTAATCCGACGACAAGCGTGGACGTAGCGATGGCGTCACACTGCTTCTCCGTTTGTTTACATCCATTGCGCGGTCGGGGAAACAGCGGGAACGCCGATCTGCCACCCGAACAGACATATGTGGTCGAAGGCGTACAGCACCACCTCGGCCAGGCCCTGCGCCTCCGCTGCCAGTAATTCGCGCTCCCACGGACAGCCGCCGTTATACACCGGCATCAAGTAGCGCACCCGGTTCTTCGGCCAACCCCACCGCGCGGCAAGCACCATCGCAGGCCGCGCGAGGTTGAGATCGCGGCTGGAGGCCCCGCGATCGAGCGCTTCGATCTTGATGCGGTCGAGTATCCCCGGCGAACCCCACTCAAGAGGTGTATTCACGTAAGCGTTGAGCCGTCCACCCACATTGAACGCGCCCGAGGGGCTCGGGTAGTTCACGTCGTAGGCGTAGAGCACCTCCAACTCCGAACAGGGAAACCCCGCCTTGAGCACGCTCCCGATCGTTGCGACGTGATCGCGCAACCGATCGCGCAGGAACGTCGCATCCGCTGTACCGTTGACAGTGGGGTCATCGTTCGGCGTGTGGAAAACATGCAGTGGACGGCCGAGAGACCGCAGAGCCGCGTCCTGCGTCTCGCCGTCATAATAGGCCATGCCGCTCGCACCCGCGAAATACCACCACAGGAACTCGCCGCACTGCATCACTACCGCCAGGCCCGCATTGCGCACGATATTCGCCGCGCCGACGAAGGCCCGCTGCTGGTACTGCAGAAACGCCAGGCAGCCCGGGGCGCATTGCGTTGAGTTGAGCGCACCGAAGCCGGTGGCCGTGAGGACCGGAGTGCCATCGGGATACCGCGCCGCCCAGCCTGCCGGCGGGTTTACCAGCTCCATCGAGAACGACACCACCAGGCCCACGCCCATCGCGGCACACTGGAGCGCCAGGTCGTTCAGCCACAAACGCGCCGCCGCATTCAGTACCCCCTCCATGTTGGCATCAATCACCCAATCGCTCGCGACACCGCCCGCGAGCAAGCCATTCGAGGCCAGCGTTTGCGCCGTGGTGTTCTTGTAGGCTGCGAAGCTGAAGCTGTAGGCGGAGGCGCGCGCGGTAATGGTGAGCACCGAGCCTGCCGCGGATGCCCACACACCCGCAGCCTCTTCGTTGATGTAGCAGGCGAAGTGCTGCGCGATCGAGGCTGCGGTGTCTGCTGGAAACACCGTTTTGCCGAACAACTCGCCGCCAATATCGAGGAACACCTGGTCGCCGTCGCCCCCGCCGGAACCATCGGCATAGGTCGTCTGCGCAAAATCGACCGTGACCGCTGGAATGGTGCCCCCGGAGCGCATCTTTTGCATCCACCAGAACACGCCCATGTAGAGGTTCAGCTCCGCCTGGTAGCCGAGGGCCTGGAGCATCCAGGCGATGCGGGCCGGCGGCAGCTTATAGGCGTGGTCGGTGTCGTAGTCGAGCGCGGGAGCGCGATTCGTCGACGCACCGGGGGGATCCGGCACGTCGGACGGCACCGCCGCCTCGAAGAAGTCGAACACCACGGGATTGTTGTCGGCGTGCGTCAGTACCACTTGGTGCCGCCCGGCCGAGAGCGAAGAACGAATAAGCCGCCGGGCCGGGACCTCGGAGTCCGAGTTAAGGAGGGTCGCCACGAGGGTCTCATCGTCGCCATCGACCGATGCAGTGAATGAGCCGCGTCCCTGATAGAGACTGGTGCCCAGGTACAGATCGTGCTCGCGCTGGCACCAGTACTCGACCGTCACCGAATCGCCCTTGGTAAGGGAAGCCAATGCAAAACCGCGCGAATAGAACCCTGCTTGCCGCGACCAGGAACCCCGCAGTGAGCACCATCGGTCCGAATCCTCCACCCGCACGCTCCCAGGGCCTGCCACTTGCAGGGCCCGGTTATCGCCCATGACCGACCAGTTCGAAAAGCCGGCCAGCCACTCGCTGCCCTCATATGCCGCGCCGTTTGCTAGCGCTGGTGCAATCGTAAGCCACATCTGGCGGACGCTCGCGATCCCCAGCGCCGAAAAATCGAGCGTCACACGCCACACCGCGTTGCTCGCGCCACCGGCGAGCGACAGTACGTTCGGCGAGACCTGGAGCGTCGCGGTTTTCGATTGCGCGTACAGCGTCACCATGTTGCCGTCGACGCCAGGCTTCGCCGCAAGAATGGTTAGCTGCGCACCATTGGCGCGTGCCGTGATCGCCTGCGTGCCGCCCCAGTTGACACCGTTAATCTGGGTTGCGAGAGCCGCCGCGACGTACTCCGCCGTTTCGCCGCCCCCAGCGATGTAGTCGAACGCGCGGTTTTCAAACCAGATTGTCACGCGATCATAAGCCGCGGCTGGCGCGGCCGTGAGGGTGAACGTCGCCAAGGCCGCGGCGTGGCTGCCGCCGACCTGAGTGGCGTGATCGAAGAGGTGCACCCGTGCCGTCGAGCCGTCTGGACGCGCCACATCAAGGTAAGGCCAATCAATCGTCGGGTACTTCGCTGAGTCGATCGGCTGCAGACCCGTGCTGTAGCTTACGTCGAACGACAGCACCAGGCCCGAGAGGTCGAAGTCGGGAAGGTACTTGAGCCGCGGGTGCCCGAAGAAATCATCGGCATCGTACAGCACCACGACGGCAAAATCGGCGGCATCCCGAAACACGCCCGAGACCAGGAACCCCCTCTCGTCCGCTCCCGTGATGGACGCCGCCGCGCCGAACCCGTCGAAGCCGCGCAGATACACGGTGTAACGTGGGTCGAGCTTCTGCAATTGGATCGGCATAGTACGAACCCCATCGGACAATTGCCGTAGGGACTCTAATAGGCCAATAGGTCCGGTATTTACGATTCAAGATTCACATGGGCGGAACCGGATTGAGAGAATCCAGCTGATTGCGGGGGAATACTCAGCAACGCCTTATTAGATCCGAACTTTACCGGAGATCAGCAATGCGAACGGCATTACGACCAGTTTTCATTCGTGCGGGCGGCGCGCCAAGGTAGCCACCTACCTATGAGTAGCGCTTTTAAAGCTCACGGAGAAGTCGAACAGGTCAGTACAGGAGGATGGCAATCCGACCGTAGTGACGTAATCAGGAGTTTTTGGGAGAGAGTTTTTGAGACAGGGTTGGCAGGCGCTATGTCAGGACCGCAAAGCGCGAATTCCGCAATCATCTCGGGACAGAGCGCTGAAGCGCGTTAGAAGCCTTCGATTCCGAGACCTCCCGATTTTTCCAACCAGCCAGGAACTGCGGCGGTTGCGGTAGCGGTCCCGAACTTCACCGTTCTGGGGGGCATGGACCGCCATGCACCGGCGCGGTGGGGCGCAGGTTGGGCCCTTGGCATGCCTATTGTGCGAAATACCCGTTCACATCTATGAGAAGGTCGGTGAGATTAGTTACATAGATGCTGACAGAGCCACCTGGACCGCTCGGAACGATCGCAGCATTCGGCACGACGGCTCCTGTCGGCGCGTTTAACGTTGAGACGTAGGGCTGTGATTCGCCTGTCGGCCAGATCGAAAGATACGCAAGAGGTACCGATGGGACAGCGGTGACATTCAATGAGTAGGCTGGAGCTGCGGGCAGAACACAAGAACTCGACCCCAGTGGGAACACCCGAGTGGTCGTCGCGCCTATTGAGGGGGGGCCAAATGCTCCAATGAAGTTACCACCTGCCCTGGTGTCAGCGACTCGACACGGCGCCACGGTGTAAAACGAGAGCCCTCCAGACGCTCCTGGCGGACCGAAATAGCCGTTGATATCAACAATCACGTCTGTATCATTGCTGGCGTACACATCAAATGCTCCACTGGTTCCAGCGGGAACTATGGCCGCGTTAGCTACTATGCGACCGTCCAATGCGTTTAGAGTGGAAACGACTGG
>Ga0070735_10001275_pt1 | contig 24812 bp, 23 predicted proteins | sample Coa_R1_FD_66443 | JGI IMG/M metagenome (GOLD analysis project Ga0070735, IMG submission 66443) | Surface soil microbial communities from Centralia Pennsylvania, which are recovering from an underground coalmine fire - Coalmine... | ecosystem: Environmental > Terrestrial > Soil > Unclassified ...
CGGCAGGACGTCGCCGGTGTGCGCCGGGCGCTCCTGCGCATCCGGCGAGACATCGTGGATCTCAACGTCGCCAAGTCGACCTTCTTCGCGCTCGCCGACCCCTCGGGAGTCGGGATCCGCAACGACCTGGAGGAGGACGTGATGGCGGGGCAGAACCTCGTGTCGGCCTTTCCCGCCGTCGCCAAGGCGACCGCCGGGTACGTCACTGGGACGGGCGCCTTCCCCAACACGTCGACCAAGAACGGCCCGGACGAGGACTGGATCGCCGCGGCTCCGGTCAAACGCGCCGACGGGACGGCCGGGGCGCTCCTCGTGACGGGTTGGTCCTATCGCTATTTCGCGCGGCACCTTCAAGAGGCCTACAAGTCGCGACTCATCGAGGCGTCGAAGGCGGCGGGCGAGGAAGGAAGGCTGCCCGTTTATTACGTGGCGGTATTCGACAAGTCGGGGGTCTACTCAGCGCCGCTGACGCCGCAGGTCGACGAGAAGGCGCTCGCCGACCAGGACCTCGTCGCCAAGACGGCGGGTGGCCCCTTTCAGGGGACGGTCACGATCACCGATCGCGGCTTCGGCTTCGCGGCCGTGCGCACGCCGAGGCTCGCCCCCGACACGGGCGTGGTCGTCCTTCGAAGCGAGATGTGACGCGAACCCGGCGAAACGTCGTCAGGGCCGCCCCCGCCCGAGCGCGTGAATCCCCCACGCGAGGAGCGCCCAACCGACGAGGATCACGACGCCGCCGAGGGTCTGACGCCCGATGCCGTCGGCCGCGCCGCCCCCTCCTCCGCTCCCCTCGACCGGCGTGGTCGCCGCGAGCGCGATTCCGAGGACGGTCAGCGCCGCGCCGAGCGCCACCGAGCGACGCGCGGTCACGGCCAGTTCTCGTGCTCCGCCCTGCGAAGGATGTCGCGCGTCGCGAGCTCCAGCTTCTCCTGCGCGGCGATGGCCGTCGACGTGTGCTCTTCGCCGGACAGATCGTCCTGCATGTAGTCGGCGGCGAAGAGGAGGGCGGCCCGGGCGTCCTCGTCGTCGCCGTTGCCCCGCACGACCAGGATGGCGTCGGGGTCTCCGCGCTTGGGAAGATCGTCACCGAGCTGATCGGCCTTCTGCCACGTGACGTATGCGATGCCGAACCGCCGGTTCTTGGCGGCCACGTCGAGCTTGAGTTCGGAGTTGTGCTGCCCGAATTTGATGATGCGGTTGCGGACGGGCTCCACGTTCAGCTGCCGGAAGACGCGCGCCATGATGGCGACCGCATGCGGCTCGTCGATCGGGCGCAGGATCGTCGGCGCACGGGGCGGATCGCCGCCGCACGCGACGGCGGCGGTTGCCACCCATGCGACAAACGACGTCCACTGCCGACCGCCCCGGCGAAACACTGCCCCAAAACCTAGCCGATGGGGCACGGTTGCCGCTAGTTTCTGCTCATGCCGCGATTTGCCGCCATCGACGTCGGGTCGAACGCGCTTCGGTTGCGCGTCGTCGAGGCGTCGGCTCCGTCCCCGCGCGCCAAGGGCCAGGCAGCCCTGACGCCGGACGGATTCTGGCGAGACCTCGCGACCCTCCGCGCCCCGGTACGACTCGGGGCGGAGGTGTTCCTGTCCGGGAGGCTGGCGCCGGCGTCCATCGGCCAGGCGTGCGACGCCCTGCGCGAGTTCCGGCAGGAGATGGATCGCTGGAAGGTGGACGCCTACCGGGCGATCGCGACCAGCGCCGTGCGCGAGGCCAAGAACGGCGGAACCCTCGTCGAGCGGGCGCGGCGCGAGGCCGGGGTCGAGCTCGAGACGATCGAGGGCATCGAGGAGGCGCGGCTCATCCAGCTGGCGGTCACGCGCCGCATTCCGCTCGTCGACAAGCGGGCGCTCCTCGTCGACGTCGGCGGCGGGTCGACCGAGCTGACGCTGCTCGACCATGGGGAAACCGCGTTCACGATGTCCCTGCCCCTCGGAACCGTGAGGACGCTCGAGGGGTACCTCAAGGGCGCGAAGGCGCTCGATCGTGCGAGGGAACGGCTGCTCGACGAGGCCATCGACCGGGCGCTGGGCGAGGCGGCGCCGCAGCTCGGCAACGTCGAAGTCCTGGTGGGGACGGGCGGTAACGTCGACACGCTGCTCGACCTCTGCCCGGCCAAGGCAACGCCGCGGACCATCGACGTGCCGGCCGCGCGGGCCCTCTACAAGAAGGCCTGCGCCATGTCGCCCGCGGAGCGGCGAGACGCCTATTCGCTCCGGCCCGACCGCGCCGACACGATCATCCCGGCGACGGCGATCTTCCTTCGTCTCGCGCACATGCTCAAACTGACGGCCATCCTCGCCCCGGGGGTCGGCCTCGCGGCGGGGATCCTGGAAGAGCTCGTCGACAAGTTCTTTCACGTGTGGGACTCGGCGGGAGAAGCCGAGAGCGTGATCGAAGCCTGCGCGCGCCTCGGGCGGCGCTACCACTTCGACGAGGCGCACTCGCGCCAGGTATGTCGCTTTGCCAGCCAGTTGTTCGACGATCTGCAGCGCGTCCACGCGTTCGGAGAGCGTGACCGACTCCTCCTTCGCGCCGCCGCCATCCTCCACGACATCGGCGACTACGTGCACTACAGCGGCCATCACAAGCACAGCCAGTATCTCATCCAGCACGCGGACATCATGGGCCTCACGCCGCGCGAGCGCTCGATCGTGGCCAACATCGCGCGCTACCACCGCAAAGGCCCGCCCGACGCGAGCCACCCGAGCTACCGCGACTTGGACAAGGAAGCGCGCGGCAAGGTCCGCGGCCTGGCGGCCATCCTGCGTCTCGCGGACGCGCTCGATCGCGAACATAAGCAGAAGATCGAGAGCGTTCGAGCGGCCGTCGACCGGGGGGCCGGGCGCGTGACCCTCTTCTTGCGAGGCGAGGGCGACCGAGAGCTCGAGGAGTGGACCGTCGGCGCGAAAGCCTCGCTCTGGCGAGACGAGTACGACCTCGATGTCATCGTGGCCAAGGCCGAGGTCGAGGCATGATGCGGGCATGCGCCCTGGCGATCGGCCTCGCCGGGTGCGGGGCGATGCGGGTGCCCGATCCCCACGACGCCGTCCGCGCGTACGCCGCTGCCGCCGCCCGCGGGGACGCCGATGCGCTCTACGCGATGATGACGACTTCGTCGCAACGCGCCCGCAGCCGATCCGAGCTCGGGGCCCTCGTCTCGGACGAACGCGGCGAGCTTGCCGAGCAGGCGCGCGCACTCGAGGGCCGGGACGTCCGGGTCGATGCGACGGCCCGCCTGCGGTTCGCGGATGGCGAAGAGGCGGCCCTGGACCTGCACGACGGCCGCTACTGGGTCACGGCGGCGGGGGCCCTGCCGGGAGGGGCTCGAACGCCCGAGGAGGCCCTCGACCAGCTCCGTCGCGTGCTCGCGAGGAGGAGCTACGCGGGTCTCTTGCGGGTCCTTTCGCCCCAGACGAGAGCCTCCGTCGAGAGCGACTTGCGCGCCCTCGTCGACGGGCTCGGCGAGCCGGGCGCGTTGCCGGTCCAGCTCACGGGAGACGTGGCCGTCGTCGTCGTCCCCGGAGGCCACTCGGTCAAGCTCCGCCGCGAGGGGGGCGTTTGGCGCGTCGACGACTTCGACTGACGGTGGGGTCGCTTCGCCTTCGCGGGCGCGTCGGCTACAAATGGCCGGTGCGCTTCTGCAACGCCGCGCTCGCCTCCTTCCTCTTGCTGGCCTCCGCCGGGGTCGTCCTGTTGTCGCCGCGCCCCGCGCGGGCGTTCGGCGACGTCGGTGCCTTCGATCCCCGCGTCCTGCTGACCGGCTCGCAGACCGGGCCCGCCCGAACGACCGCGCCCGGGCGGTGGTCGTGGGAGCTCACCCAGCGCACGAGCGCTCCGGCCCGCCTGCAGCCGACGGTGGTGCACGCCGATGACGCGGCCGTCGTCGACGGACCGTTCCTCTACTGGAGTGGCGACGCCGACGTCGCTCCCTTGACCGGCGTCGAGATGGCGGGGCTCAGGCGCTTCTTCGCGCTCGGCGGCGTCCTGTTCGTTGATGACGCAGGCGCCGGCGATCGCGGTGAGCCGAGCCCCTTCGGCCGCGCCGCCCGTCGGGAGATCGCACGCGTCCTGCCCGACAGCGCCCCGGTCGCCATCGGCGCGGATCACGTTCTCTTCCGGACCTTCTACCTCTTGAGGCGGGTCGAGGGGCGCGTCGAGGGGCTCCCGACCATCGAGGCGATCGTGCGCGGCGGGCAAGCGCAGGTGCTGTTCGGCGAACACGACCTCGGCGGCGCCCTGGCCCGGGGCGCATCGGGCATGTGGGAGCACGCCGTGGTTCCGGGCGGGGATCTGCAGCGCGAGCACGCCATCCGCTTCGCGATCAACGTGGCCATGTACGTGCTTTGCTCGAACTACAAGGACGACCAGGTTCACGCCCCGTACCTCATGCGGCGGCGCGCGCTGTCGACTCCATGACGTCGACGCACCTCGGCCCGAGCGCAGACCTGCCGTCGTGGGCGGCCATCGCCGCGTACGTCATCGCGCTGCTGAGCCTGTCCATGTTGTTCGTGGAGATGCGCCGCAGGGAGCGAGGAGGCACCGCCATCCTCCTCACAGGCCTGCTCGCGGTCGGGGCGCTCCTCACGGCGGTCCTGCGGCCGGCGCGCGTGACGGCGCGTGAGAGCACGGTCGGCGCCCGGGTGGTGATCCTCGCCGACGCTTCGCGCTCGATGGCCCTCGGCGGTGACGACGGACGGCCCCGGCACGAAGCACGCGACGCCGCGATCGAGCAGCTCCGATCCGCCGGTTCGTCCGCGCGCCTGGTCGTACTCGGCTTCGGAGAGGGCGCCCCCGAGCCTCTGCCGGATCCCGGACGAGACGTCGGCGCAGCGCGCGATGCGTCGGCGCGTGCTCGGCGCAGCGACCTGGCCACCGCGCTTCGCGCGCTTGCGTTGTCGTCGGACGAGCGGCCGGCGGCGGTCCTCGTCGTGAGCGACGGCCGCCTGGACGACCCGCCCGAGGGCTCCACGGCCCCCGCTCTCGCCGCGCTGGGGCGCAGCTTAGGCGTCCCGATCGACGCCGTGGCGACCACCCGCGATTCACCCGCGGACGCGAGCGTGCGCGCGGTACGCGCCGCCGGTGCCGCCGTCGCGCACGTTCCCCTCCCCCTTCAGGTCGAGGTCGGGTGCGCGGGAAGCATCGCGTGCGACGAGGTGACCGTCACCGCGCACGAGCTGCGCGAAGACGGCGCCCCCGCGCTGCTCGCCTCCGGGGTCGCACACGTCAAGGACGGCAAGGCGACGCTCGACATGACGATCACGCTCGAGCGCGCAGGCGCGCGAATCGTCCAGATTGCGATTTCGCCTCCCCCGGGCGACACGATCCCGGACAACGACCGCAGGCTCGTGACGTTCGATGTCGCTCGCGAGCGCGTGCGCGTCTTGCACGTGGCCGGCCGCCCTACGGTCGACGTACGCGCCCTGCGCCAATGGCTGAAGGGCGACGCGTCGATCGACCTCGTCGCCTTCTTCATTCTCCGCACCCACGAGAGCGACGTGAGGGCGACCTCCAACGAGCTCGCGCTCATTCCTTTCCCCGTCGACGAGCTCTTCACCGAGCACCTGCCGAGCTTCGACGCGGTGGTCCTCCAAGACTTCGACGCCCAGCCGTACGGACTCGAGAAGTACCTCGAGAACATCCGGCAGTACGTTCGACGAGGAGGGGGTCTGGTGATGGTCGGCGGACAGAACTCCTTCGTCGCCGGCGGGTACGCGGGAACGCCGCTCGCGGACGTCCTCCCCGTCGAGCTCGACGGCTCTCGCGCGGCGACGAGCGCGGATCCGGCGGCCTTCGAGCCGCAGTGGACCCCCGAAGGCCTCGCGGCGCCGCTGCTCGGACCGCTGCGCGACGTCATGGGGGGCGAGGACCTGCCCGAGATGCCGGGCGCCAACCTCCTCGGCGACGTGCGGCCCGGCGGGGTCGTCCTCTGGTCCCACCCCACGCGGCTGACGCCACGAGGGGCCAAGATGCCGGTGCTGGCCATCGGCGAAGAGGGCGACGGGCGGACCATCGCGCTCGGCATGGACGGCGCGTGGCGGCTCGAGTTCTCTGCGCTCGCCGCCCGCACGGCCGGGCGCGGGCACGGGGCGCTGTGGGACGGCCTGCTCGGATGGCTCATGCGTGACCCACGGTTCGAACCGGCCCGCGTCGAGATCGTGGGGAGCTGCATCGCGGGTCTGCCCGCGACACTGCGAGCCCATGTTCTCGCAGGGCGAACTGCGGGCGACGACCACGACAAGGCGTCGGTCGCGGTCGACGTCGCGCGGCTCGACGCCTCGAGGCCGCCCCTTCACGTCGAGCGACCGTTCCCCCAGGGGGCCACGTCACTCGACATCCCCTTGCCACCCCTCGAGGCGGGCGGCTACGTCGCGAGGCTGCGGGCGGCCGGCGGCGCCACGACGCGCTATGACTTCGCATGCGAAGGCGGCGGCGACGAATGGGCCGACTCGCGTCCGGATCCTGCTCGCCTCGAGGCGCTCGCCAAGGCCACGGGGGGGGGCTTCGCGCTGGCGTCGAACGCGTCGTCGCTCCGCCTCCCCGGGCCGACGGTCGTCAGCGCCGAGCGTCACGTCACTCCCGTGGCTCCGCCCTGGGCGTGGACGCTCGCGGCAGCCGTCCTGCTCGGGGTGCACTGGACCGCCCGACGCCGCAGCGGCTTGTCGTGAGAGGATGAACGCGTGGGCTTCGAGTGGGCGCGAGGGGTGAGTCGGCCGCGGATCGCCGGGCTTTGCGTTCTGGTGCTCGCCGCGGTCTGGGCCCCCCCTCGTGGGATCGCCCGTGCGCTCGTGTGGCCCGACGTGGCGGAAAGAATCGAGCACGATCTCGCGGCGGCCGATCCCGCCGTGCGGCGGGCCGCGGCCCGGGACCTCCGGACCTTGAGCGCGGAGCGCGGGGCTCCCCTGGCGCTCGGCGCGCTGGACGATCCTGACGACGGCGTGCGGTTGGCTGCTGCGGAGTCCGCGATCCGCCTGCACGTGACCGGCGCGACGGACAAAGTGGCAGCCTGGCTCAACGCGCCGGATCCGCGACTGCGTCGCGAGGCGTGCGAGGTGGCGAGAGCGCTCCCGAGCCTCCGAGCCCTGGCGCCGCTGGCGCGCACCCTGGGCGACCCGGATGCCGAGGTCCGGAGCGCGGCCGCGGAGGCGCTCGGACACCAAGCCAGCGAAGAGGCGGTCCCTCCATTGCTCGGCCGGCTGGACGACCCGACGCCCGCCGTACGCGTCCAAATCGTCGGCGCGCTCGCTCGGCTACGCGACGCGCGGGCAGTCGTTCCGCTGGTGGGCAAGATCGAGGACTCGGCACCCGAGGTGCGCGAGGCCGTAGCCCGAGCTCTGAGCGCGCTCGGCGACACACGCGCCTCGTCCGCCCTCCTGCTGGCGCTCCGAGACCAGAACGCGGAGGTTCGCCGGGAGGCCCTCTCGGCGCTCGGCCGACTGCGCGCGGCCGACGCGGTGGACGCGATCGCGCCGTTCATCGCGGATCGCACGCCGGCTCTACGCCTCACGGTCATGGAAGCGCTCGGTCGGATCGCGACCCCCGAGGCCATCAAGATGCTTGTCGGTGCGCTGGGAACCGGCGACGACGCCCAGGGCTCCCTCGACCGAACCCCGGTGCGGGATGCGCTCGTCGCCGCCGGACCGCAAGCCGTTCCGTTCTTGCATGCCGCCCTCGCCGGTTCCCCGTCGCCACCGGTTGCCACGGCGGCGGCGTGGGTGCTCGGCGAGCTGCACGCGACGGCGCAAGCTCCGGCGATCGTCGCGGCCATGCGCCGCGGAGCACTTTCCGTCGCGGCCGCCCTGCACGCCCTCGCCGGGGCGGGGACAGAGGCAGAGGTCCCGGTGGTGCTCGAGTTCGTCACCGATCCGAGCCCCACCGTCCGCGACGAAGCCCTCCGCGCCGGGATGGCCCTGCTCGATCCGAATCGGCCCGACGGACGGGCAGTCGAGCCGCTCGCCGCGGCGCTGAGGGACCCGCGCCCCTCCGCGTCCGAACGCGCTCGACTCGCCGCGCTCCTCGGGCGGACCGGCGCGCCGCGTGCGGCCCCCCTGCTCGTCGCGCTGACGCACTCCAGCGACCCCTCGCTTCGCCTCGCGGCCATCGACGCCCTCGGCAGCCTCGGTCCGACCATCTCGAGTCAAGCGGTCGATGCCGACGTCGACGACGCCCTCCTCGACGCGCTGCGATCCGCCGACCCGCCGGTCCGTCTTCGCGCCGCGATCGCGCTCTCGCGGCGCGGCGGAGCGCGGGCGCGCGACGCCATGGTGCGCGAGCTCGACGAGGGGACCGAGGTGGACCGTGCGGCCGTCCTCACGGCACTCGGTGGAATCCTGAACCGGGTGCCCACCGACGCCTCCGTGCGCGAGCTCGCCGGCGCGATGACGGTCGCCGCAGGGCCGGAGTACGACGCGATCGTCGAAGCAATCGCTCGTGCGCCGCTCCCGGCGGCGACGGGCGTCCTCGCCGTCGTCGCTCGTTCCAGCGACGCCGCCGATCGACGCGAAGCCGCAAAGATGTGCGGCGCCCGCCCTGCGGATCCTCAAGCCTTGGCGATCGCGCGCGCGCTCCTCAGAGACTCGGACGCCAGCGTCGTCGCCGACGCGGCATGGTCCCTCGGAGCGATCGGGGATCCCTTCGACCTGACGGGGCTCGACGGCGTGGCATCGGGTGAGAACGCGGACGCGGCGGTCGACGCGGTGGCGGCCGAAGCTCGTATCGTCGCCCGCGCGAACCTCGCCGACGGCGCGAGCCGCTGGCTGTGCCCCAAGATCGCCGATGCCACGCCCTACAAGCGAGCGAACGCGCTCGCCGGGCTGGCCATGGCGGGCGCCCGGTGCGGCGACGGCGCGGTCGAACGCGCGGAGCTCCTCGACGACGCCCACGAGGAAGTGCGATCGGCCGCCGCCATGGCCGTCCAGCGATCCGCCCGCGCGATGGACCAACGCGCCCTCGAGCGCTGCGCGAACGCGGACCCCTCGAGCGCCGTCGCGTCGCGCTGCGCCAGGCGGGTCGAGCGCTCGTCGCGCACGCACGCTGCGCTCGTCTACGCGGTTCCCGAGGGGGTGGAGACGCCCCGCCCGTCGGCCGCGTACGCCATGCTCTTCGCGAACGGGACCATCCGTGCCGGCACGACCGATCGGCGCGGGGCGGTGTTCGAGCCCGCCGCCCCCGAGGGGGACGTCACGCTCCGCAGGCCGGCCGCGCTCACCCGGTGACGGGGGGGACCGGGCGGTGTCCCTGGTCCGCTCTCTCGCTCCGCTCGAGCGTGCGGACGCGTCCGTCTTTCCGGTCCGCTCTCTCGCTCCGCTCGAGCGTGCGGACCAGACTCAGCCCCGGTAGAACGTCGCGCAGCACGAGTCGTTCTCCCAAACTTCGACCCGGACGACGCGGGCTCGTCCGTCGTCGAGCTTCGCGGCCAGCGCGTCCGCGACGACGCGGGCGAGATTCTCCGCGGTCGGATTCAGATCGTCGAACGGCGGAACCTCGTTGAGAAAGACGTGCTCGTACGGCTCGACCAGGGTCCGCAGCACCGCCGCCACGTGGTTGAAATCGAGGACCCACCCGGCCTCCTCGAGCGCCTCGGCGCGAACGACCGCGCGGATGCGCCAGTTGTGACCGTGCAGCCGTTCCCCCTCGCCGGTCGTATGCCGGAGGCGATGGGCCGCCGCGACCACGGTTTCGGTGCTGATTTCCCACATTGCCCAGCGGCAACTAGCACGAAAAGGACGACCGGCCCACGGGCCGGTCCGCACGCTCGAGCGAAGCGAGAGAGCGGACCGGAAAACGGACGCGTTCGCACGCTCGAGCGAAGCGAGAGCGGACCGACAGACGTGCTGGTACGCTCGGTGGCGCCGTGCCTCTGCGCCCCCGAAGCAGCGCTCCTCCGAGGAGCAAGACCCCCGAGCGGCTCGAGGGGATCCTGGATCGCGCCGGTGAGGATCGATTTGCCAAGATCCGGCCTCCCATCCGGCTCGCGGTCTGGCGCGAGGCCGTCGGCGCGCGGATAGCCGAACGAGCGACACCCGTGCTCCTCGCGTCCGGCGTGCTCGCCCTGCGCGTGCAAAGCAGCGTGTGGGCGCACGAGCTTTCGCTCCTCTCGGACGAAGTCTGCACCCGACTCCGCGATCGCGGGGTCGAGGTCTGCGAGCTTCGCTTTCGTGTGGGGCCCGTCCTGCCGCCGGATCGCCCGCCCGAGCGGCGCATCGCCCGCTCCGTCCCGGCGGCCCGCCCGCTTCCCCCGGACCTCACCGCGCGCTTGGCGGGGGTTCGGGACGACGCGCTGCGGGCGACGATCGCGAAGGCCGCGACTTCGAACCTCGCCTGGCAGCAAGCCGTCGCCCCACCGGCCGACGGCCTCAACGAAGCGCGGCGAGCCGCTCGAGCCCCTCGATCCGTTGGAGGAGAAACCGCTCGGCCGGACCGTACGACGCCTGCTTGGCGTGAAGATTCGCCAGGTACTCGCGCAAGCGGACCAGATCGATCGCGTTGACCTTACGGAACGCCGTATTGAGCTCGTCCACCACAGCGGCGGAGCAGGGGCGCGCCTGCAGGAAATAAAGCTCGATGACGTAGTCCGCCCACGAGCCCTTGCCCGTCGCCGTGGCAAGCTTGGCGCCGAAACGTGCGGCATCATCCACGAGGGTCGGCGAGATGGCCCTCCCCTCCCGACACCCCTCGACCACCTCCTGCAGAGGGCCGCTGAGCAAGCGTTCGGCCTCGTCCGCCCGCTGCATGGCGAGCGCCTTCTCCGCGACCCCCGCGAGGAGCTTGAAGGCCGCCGCCTTCCGAACCACGCTCGAGTCGCTGAGCTCGCGAGGCGACGAGGGCGCCGGGCGCTCGGTCTCTGGCTCGCCCACCGCCGGCAGCTTCGGGAGCGTACCTTTGGTCGGCACCACGTTGACCGTCTCGTGAAGGCTGTGATCGCGAGCTCGCAGCAGGGTCATCTCCTGCGACCCGATCACGACCTTGTCACCCGGTTGGAGCGGCGTGCGACCCGAGATGCGCTGTCCGTTCACGACGACGCCGTTGCGGCTCTGCAGATCCTCGACGGTGACCCCCGCCTGGCTGACGACGAGGACGGCGTGCTTGCGGGAGACGAGCGGGTCGTCGAGCGACAGCTGGCACTCCGCGCTGCGGCCTACCGCGAATTGTCCTTCGCTCAGCTCGAGGTCGTGGTGCAGGTAGCGCAGGCGGAAGCGCATGACGCTCGATGGGGCGCGCGTGATCGACGTCCGATCACGCCCGGACCCTTCATTCAGCTTTACCTTCCCGGCGTGCAGTGAGGCAAGCGTTCACCTACGAAGCACCGGGCCACTCGCGGGCGTGGGACGGCCCGAGCCCGGCGCCGCCCGGCTGACCTTCGCGCTGAGCTTCACGGCCCTCGCCTGCGGCCCCATCGACCGCCAGCCCGCGCCGGAGGCGGGCGATGCGGTGGAGCGACTCGATCTCGTCTGTCCCGCCCGTGAGACCGGTCGAGCCGACGCGCTCGATCAACTCGCCGAACGCGTCGCAGAGGACGGCCCGGTGCGGGACCGCGACCTCGGTGAGCGCGTCGACCACCTCGGCCGGGGGCACCCGAGGAATGCGGCTGTACACGTCGACCACCCAAAGGGCCCAGGTCGGGTCGTTCGACGCCAAACTGGTCGCTACCGCTTGAACGGCGAGACCGGCCAGGGCTTTTTCGTCCACGGGACGTCCGGCGACGACGAGCTCTTCGACCTGGCCGGTGGCGCGCCTCGCCAAGCGCTCCGCGTCGCTCACCCGCCCGAGCCGCAGAGCACGCTCGAGCGCCTCCACGATGAGCTGCACCGTCCAGGCGTGCGGCGCCTCGTGCGCTCCGCTCCCGGTCAGCGTGTCCTCGTCCGTCTGTTCGGTCGCCTCGCAGCTCGGGCACGCAAGAAGCTCGCGGGGGTAAGGCATGTGGCAGTTGGCGCACAACCTCAACTGACCGGTCGTTCGCGAATTCGCGCGGCCGACGGGATCGACGCAGCAGAAGACGAAGTCCTGCGTACCGATGCGCAACCGGTCACCGTTGCTCAGCAGCGTCGGCTCTTTGATCGTCGCGCCGTTGACCTTGACGCCATTTCGACTCCCCGCGTCCTCGATGTGCGCGCCGTCGGCTCCAACGACAATTCGAGCATGCTTGCGCGACACCAGCGGGTCTTCGATCGTCAGGTGGCAGTCGAGACTGCGACCGATGATGGTAGTCCCCTGCGGTAGGTCGAATTCCTGAAGAACGAACCTGAGCCTGTAGCGCGCCACGGGAGAGAGGTGCCTCGTAGGGGCAGGCTGGCCGGAGCCTCGGCGCACGCTCGCCCCACGTTTACTATACCTGAGAGCCCGTCGAAGGGGCGCCGTTCTTCGTCCCACGCCGCATTTGCCCCGTCGACGTCTCTTCTCTTGACGTAACGTGCGGCACTCGGTTCGAGCTTCTCCTCCCAGACCCCACGCTATCGCACTGCGCTCACTCCCCAATTGTCCGATAGCTCGCCCCTAGCCCGTGGCGTCGGCGCTTTTGCCGGGGGCGACCGTGGGCAACTCGAGTAACATGGCCTGCCGGGGCCCCGACGCGACGCGTGGACGACCAAACCAAGGAACAAATCGAGCGAAACCTGCGAGACGCGGTCGCTCCGCTCGTGCGCACAGATGGGGGGGATGTCTACCTCGTGCGCTACGACGGCGACGACGTCTACATCCATCTCGCGGGGGCGTGCGCAGGGTGTCCCGGCGCGTCGATGACGAGCGCCAAGGTCATCCTCCCCGCCCTCCGCGCCGCCGCGCCCAAGGCGCGCGTCGTCCTCACCACCGGAGTCCGAATCCCCGACGGCGCGCGCAGGCTGTAGCTTCGAAACGCCGCTATCTCAGTGCTTGCCTTTGCCGGCCCCAGCACCCGCGTCCGCCGCCCCCGCCGCGCCGGCCTTCTTCGCGGCGTTTGGATCGCTGACCCCGCCCTTGGTGACGGCCGCGATGGCGGGATCGATCGCGAACGGATCGACCGCCTTGTTGGCGCGAAGGACGCCCAGGTTGTTCAGCGTGCGCTTGTCCTCGAGGACGATCCCGACGAGGTGCTCGTTCGAGCGATCGAGAACCCGGAGGTGAGTCAGCGGATCCTGCCAGTCGGCCGTCGTCCGATCGAGCCCTTGCGCAGCGTCCGCGGAGCGCACTCGCCCAGCGGAGCCGAGGACGCTGCCGAGCTTCGTCACGGCATCCTGGTATTTCGCGCCGAAGGGCCCGTCGGCCTTGAGCGGGATCTCGTCGTACAGCTTCCAGAGCTTGTCCTTGATGTAGAAGAAGTACCGGGTCTTGCCGTCCTTGAAGATCTTTTGCACGGCCTCTTCGTTCCGATACGAGTACTCGCCATGCAGAGGCCCCACGTCGTAGCCGGTCGGGGTGTCGCCGAACTGCGTATAGCTTCGCGTGAAGTTGACCTTGCGATTCTCCTTGTCCGCCTCGACCTCTTGCATCTGGATTCCCGGTTGCAAGTGGGCAATCTGCGGGGCGTAGTCGCGATCCAGAAGGCCGTCGACCGCGTTGTACGCGTCCGTGACCTCTTGATGGGTCATTCCCCAGTGCAGCTCGCGCTGCATCAGCGCCCCGAGCGTCGGCACGATCGGCGCGTCGCCCCCTTTCGCCTTCGGCGGCGCTGCAACGCCGCTGACGGCGAGCATGATGCCGGCCCCAAGTACTGACGTGGCTAGGATCGCTCGTTTCATGGTGATGCCCTCTGTGTCACGCTCGACGAATGCGAGGTCCAGGCACAAGGTAGCATACGCGGGGCTAGGCTCGCGCCAGCTCCGCGCTAGAAAGCACATGCCAATCCCCATGGGCTCCCGCGTCCACGCAGCGCTCGCCGTCCTGATTGTAACTTCCTGCGCTGGTGGGACGAAGGGGCTTCGCAACCGGGGAGACGGACCCCCGCCGTACGCATCGCACGACGCCGAGCTGTTCGACGACGCCATCGAGCCCTCGGCCTTGGGCGAGGCCGGGGAGGCGACGCTCAAGCCGGCCCGCTCCGACATGGCTCTCCGCGAGCGGACGCAGGTGAGCGACGCGACCCTTCGCGCGCGAATCGTGACGGTCACCGTTCGCGACGAGAACACCGGGCGAAGCTGGCTCCTTGGGCTCCAATCGCTCGGCGTCCTCACAGGCCAGCGGCCACCGGGGTCGGAGTTCACGGTAGAGGTCGACCCCACGAACCCCGCGGCCGGCATCTTGCGGGCCATGGAAGCGCGCCTCGTCGGGATGACGTTCGTGGCCTTCATCCGCGAGTACGCGGTGCAGTCGACCGAGGGCGCTGTTGGCGAGGGCACGCGCTGGCACTTTCATCTCGCGCGCGACGACAAGAGCGAGATTGCCGCGGTGCGCGAGGCGGCCGCGCTCGGCGAGGTGCGGTGACGCTCGCGCTGCGGCGTGCTACCTATAGATGGGCGGCGTTCGTGACGGTCGATATCAAGAGCCCCCGCGAAATCGAGCTGATGCGCCGGGTCTGTCGCCTGGCAGCGGAGACGCTCCTGCTCGTCGGTGAGAAGCTCCGACCTGGGATGACCACCGACCAGATCGACCACATCGTCCACGAGGACACGCTGCGGCAGGGTGCCCGGCCGGCGCCGCTGAACTACAAGGGGTTTCCAAAGAGCGTCTGCACCAGCGTCAACGACGTCGTCTGCCACGGGATCCCGGACGGGACGGTCCTCAAGAACGGAGACATCGTCAATGTCGACGTGACCCACGTCTACGAGGGTATGTTCGGAGACACGAGTGCCACTTTTTACGTCGGGACGCCGAGCCCGCAAGCGCGCAACGTCGTCGAGGTCGCGCGGCGGGCGCTCGACGTCGGCATCGCGCAGGTGCGGGACGGCTGTCGACTCGGAGACATCGGCGCCGCCATCCAGGAATACGTCGAGGGCGAAGGGTGCAGCGTCGTCCGAGACTTCGTCGGCCACGGCATCGGCCGCAAGTTCCATGAGCCGCCTCAAGTCAAGCACTACGGCAAGCGTGGCACGGGCGACCGACTTCGTGCCGGCATGACCTTCACCATCGAGCCAATGGTCAACTCCGGCGGGTGGGAGGTCGACGTCGACCCGGTCGACAAGTGGACCGTCCGCACTTCGGACGGCAGCCTGAGCGCGCAGTTCGAGCACACGATCCTCGTCACCCGCGAGGGGTGCGAGGTCCTCACGATCCGCGATCGGACGCTGCGCAACAGCGAGAACGTGGCGGCGCTCTTCGTCGCTTGAGCCCCGACCGGATCTGGAACCAGAGCGTTCTTCATCCGCTTGCCGACATCCCTACTCCCGACGCGCACCGAGCATCTCGGCCGCGGCCCGGCGCGCGGCGTCGCCGACCTTGATGCCGCCGATCATGCGGGCGACCTCGTCGATGCGGTCCGCCTCTCGCAGGCGACGGACGCTCGTCAGAGTACGCCCGCGAGACTCGGCCTTGTCGACGACGAAGTGCGCGTCGCCGAGCGCCGCGATCTGGGGCAAGTGGGTGATGCACAGGACCTGCCTATGCCTCGCGATGTCCGCGATCGCGCGCCCGATCACCTCGGCGACCGCGCCCCCCACGCCCGAGTCCACTTCGTCGAAGACGTACGTGCCGGCGGGCCCCCGATCGGCCAGGACGCGCTTGAGCGCCAGGAGAGCGCGCGACAGCTCGCCGCCGCTCGCAATCCGCCGGAGGGGCCGCGGATCTTCGCCGCGGTTGGCGGCGATGAGAAACTCGACGCGATCCATACCCGAGCGCGTCAACCGGGCCCCGTCGACCGAGATGGCCTCGCCGGCAGCGACCGTCGGCGTGACTTCAACGACGACCCGCGCGCGCCCCATACCGAGCTGCGCGAGCTCGGCGCCGATGGCGTCCGCCAGTCGGTCGGCCGCCTCTTTGCGCTTGCGTGACAGGGCCCTCGCCGACGCGGCGGCGCGACTCAAGCACGCGGCTCGGCTCTCTTCGAGGGACGCGAGCGTCTCGGACGCGCCCTCGAACCCCTCGATCTCCCGAGCCAGCGCCGCCCGGTACGAGAGCAGGTCCGCGGTCGTCGGACCGTGCTTCCGCAAGAGCTTATGCAAGCGAAACGCGCGCTCTTCGATCTCGGCAAGCCGCCCCGGGTTGGCTTCGACCCCCTCCGCGTACCGCGCCAGCGCCCGGGCGACGTCGGAGAGCTCCGCGCGGGCGGACTCGATGGCCCTCGCGTACGGAGAGAGCGACCCGTCGATGGCGGCGGCCTGGTCGACCTCCGACCCGAGCCTCGCAAGCTCATCGCAGATCGCGCTGTCTCCCTCGTAGAGCCGCTCCGCTGCGCGCCGCGCGGCGCCCTCGAGGCGCTCCGCGTGGCGCAGACGGGCACGCTCTTGTTCTAGCTCGACCTCTTCGCCGCTGCGCGGGTCCACCTCGTCGATCTCGCGCGCTTGCCATCGCACGAAATCCTCCCGCTCGACGCGCACCCTCTCTTGGGCGGCGGCCGCATCGACCTTGCGTATGATCGCGGAGAGGTCCTCGACCTGCTCTGCGACCGCGGCGCGGTCCCCCTCGAGCTTGCCGAACGCGTCGAGGTACTCGACGTGCGTCGCCGGGTCGGTCAAAGACACGCTCTCGTGCTGCGAGGCGATATCGCAAAGATCGGCCGCGATCTCGGCGAGTTGCGCCGCGGTGCAGAGGCGGCCGTTGAGATACGCTCGGCTTCGGGTGTCCGCACGGCCCTGCGTCGAGGCGGCCGGCACGACGCGACGGATGATGAGCTCTCTCTCGCTGGGGATGCCCGCCGCCTCGAGGCGAGCGAGCGCGCGCGACCCGGGTTCGATCTCGAAGAGGGCCTCCACCTCCGCTTCGTCGGCCCCGCCTCGCACGAGCTCCGGCCGCGAGCGGCCGCCGAGCACCAGCGACAGGGCCCCGACGAGCATCGATTTCCCGGCCCCCGTCTCGCCCGTAACGACGCTGAATCCCGACGGAAATTCAATATCGAGGCGCTCGATGAGGACGAGGTTTCGAACGCGAAGCTGCACCAGCATGCTCTCGATGGGGCCCCTTACGCCGCGTGCGCGGGGGTCGCAAGACGCATGAGCCATCGTGCAGCCACGACCTCCCTTTGCACTGGAACCCTTGACGCGCTTGTCCCGACTTCACTAGCCTACGCGGGCTCCGGCCCGCGAGAGCAGCCGGAAAGCCGAGGCTTTTCGGCTACGTACAACACTCTTCGCCCCATCCTCCGCAACTCCTCGTCCGCCCTCGTTCGTGCTTCCGTCCGCTTCCTGAGGGCCAGCCCAGGCGCGATGCCGTCCAGAACAACCGCGAAAAAGAAAGCCGCGTCGTCGGAGGCCCCCAAGGCGCTGTCAATCGAGGAGCGCACTTCGACGCTCGAAGAGCGGCTCAAGTCCGCGCCGATCGACTTGGTCAGCAAGTACCGGATCGACCTCGACACCGGCTGGATCGCACACGACAGCGCGCTCGAGGGCACCGTCTACACGCTGGCCGAGCTTCGCACCGCGATGGGCGCAGGCGACACCGGGACCTCGTTCGACTCGAGCATGCAACCCGTCGTCGAGGAGATCCGCCGTCACCGCGAGGCGTTGAATTTCGTCCGCGACCTCGCCATGAAGCGCCGGCAGCCGATCACCGTCGACGTCGTCAAACGGATCTACTGCGTGCTTCATCCCGAAGAGGGGGACGTCAAGACCGTCAAGTACCGCAAGGACATCCCGCAGCACCGCCTCTACTTCCACGAGTACGCGCCGCCCGACAAGATCGCGTACAAGCTGCGGCAGGTCGTCGACTGGGTCAACGACCCCGAGACGCGCCGCACTCGACCGCCCGTGCGCCTGGCCGCCCGCGCGCACTACGACTTGCTCCGGATCTTTCCGTTCGCCACCGACAGCGGGAAGGTCGCGCGCCTCGTCATGAACCTCTTGCTCTTGCGGAGCGGATATCCGCCGGCAATCATCCACTCCACAGAACGCCAGCGGTACTACGAGGCGCTGAAGGGCTCGAGCACGACCATGCACTTGATCGTGCAGGACGCCATCGAGAACAGCCTCGCGTCGATCGAGAAGCTCCTCGACGCGTACGACGCCTCCCAGCAGCGCTGACGGGCGCTCTAACCCCGCGGGGCCCCTTTACGAAGGCGAACTTTACGAAGGCCACGCCCGCGGGTAAGGCTCACTTACGATGCTCGCAAAACGCGTCATCCCTTGTCTGGATGTGCGGGAAGGCCGTGTCGTCAAGGGAGTACGCTTCGTCGGTCTGCGCGACGCGGGCGACCCGGTCGAGTGCGCGCGTCGCTACGACGCGGAGGGCGCGGACGAGATCACCTTCCTCGACATCACCGCTTCGCACGAGGGACGCGGGACCTTGCTCGACGTCGTGGCGCGCACGGCGGACGCGATCTTCGTGCCGCTCACGGTGGGTGGCGGCGTGCGTACCGAAGAGGACGTGCGCGCCCTCCTCGCCGCGGGCGCCGACAAGGTCAGCATCAACACGACGGCCGTGAAGAGCCCGGATATCGTCCGCAGGTGCTCGGACAGCTGGGGATCGCAGGCGATCGTCGTGGCGATCGACGCCAAGCGGCGCGTAGGGGGGCAGGGCTGGGAGGTGTTCGTGCACGGCGGGCGCACCGGCACCGGGCTCGACGTGCTCGAGTGGGCCGCGCGCGTCGTCGCCCTCGGCGCAGGAGAGATCCTCCTCACGAGCATGGATCGCGACGGCACGCTCTCGGGCTACGATCTCGAGCTGACCCGCGCGGTGGCCGACGCAGTGCCCGTTCCGGTCGTCGCCAGCGGCGGCGTCGGATCGCCGGACGACCTGCGAGCGGGGGTGATCGAGGGCCACGCGAGCGCAGTGCTCGCGGCCAGCATCTTCCACGACGGCACCTGCTCGATCGGAGAAGCCAAGCGGATGCTCGCGCGGGCCGGCGTTCCGGTGCGGCTCGACGAGGAGGGAGCGCGGGTCGCATGACCGGGGCCGGGAGCGCGCTCGACTCATCGGTCACCCTCGACGAGGTCTTCGCCGTCATCGCGTCCAAGCGGGTGCCGCTCGCGCCGGAGCTCGCCGGCTACCTGGTGCTCGAGATCGCCGAGCACGCCGACCCTTCGGGGGGCGACGTCGACCCGAAGAGCGTCTTCATCGGGGAAGAGGGGACGGTTGCCCTCGTCAAGCCGCGGCGAGAGGGCGCGGCCGGCGATGCGGAAGCGTCCGTGCGGGGGATGCTCGTGAGGCTCCTCGAGGCGAGCGGCTCGATCACGCCGGCCCTCGCAGCGGCCAGCAAGCGGACGAGCGGCTCGGGCCTCCCCGCTCTGGCAGAGGAGCTCGAGACGGCCCTCATCCCCGTGAACCGCGCCGCCGGTCGGCGAGCCCTCGCGCGCCTCGCGAGAGAGGTGAGGCGCGTCCTGCTCGGCGTGGGCCGAAATGCGCTCCCGTCGGCGTCCGACGCCCCGGTGCCCGCTCGGCGGTCGCCGGGCGCCAATCAGCCGCCGCGCCTCGAGCCCCCGGGGCCCTCCCAGCCGAACCCCCAGCCCTTCTCGCGTGACGAGGACCCGACCACGACGCGCCGGGAGATCCCCGACGCGCTGTTGAAGCGCGCGACCCCCGCCGATTGGAGCGAACTGCCGACGAGTCAGTTCGAGCCGTCGTCGCGCACGCCGTCGCCCTCGCAGGCGGACGTCGATTCGCTCATCGATCGATTCGCCGTGTCCAGCACCGGCGAGCAGCAGCACGCCAGGGAGCTCAAGGCGATGGCCGGGCTCGAACCCACCCCCCCGCCGCCCGAAGCCCGCCGCGCTCCGAGGGTCGAAGCACCCGGCGTCGAAAGCGGGCTGGATGCCGAGGTGGAGTCTCTCCTCGGCATGGCGCGGGCGACCGAGGAGCGGCAGCGAGCCGCCCCGATGTCGCCGCCGCCGTTGCAGCCTGCGCGGGCGCCGTTTCCATCGCGCGGGTTCGACGAGCGCCAGCTCCCCACGCAGCCCTCCCAACTTCATCGATCGCGCGCCTCCTTCGCCAGCGCGCCGCGGCTGCAAACCCGTCGGACGCCGCTCGTGCTGCTCGGACTCGGCGCCCTGATCGTCACGGGTGGAGCCGTCGGCGCGTGGCGCATGCGCTCGCCCGCCGCTCCCCTCGCCGAGCCGGCGGCCGCCCCGACCGATGGCGTCGCCGCTCGGTCCGCGGCACAGGCGTGCGCGGCGACCCTGGTCGTCGCAGACGTCCCGAGCCGCGCCGAGATCCTCCTGCGTGAGGGACAGGCGCCCGTCGACGTGGAGAAGATGCCCGTGGGCACGCGCCTTGAATTCGTCGCGACCGCAGAGGGATACGCTCCGCGCCGCGTGATCGTCCCGGCGGGTGCGAGCTGGGATACGGGGAGCGACGGAAAGCCGCGGCTCGAGGTCGCCGTTCAGCTGGACAAGTCGAGCGCCCGAGCCGGGGGCAACGACCCTTGGCCGGCAGGAGAGCCTGGGAGCGAGGTCGGCGGCGCGGGCCCTCCCGGCACCGTGCGCGTCATCGCGACGCCGCGCGGCGCCGAGGTCTGGCTCCTGACCGGCATGGGCCCCGAGGCGCGAATCGACCGGCTTCGCTGCGATCAGGATCTGGACGTGCTCGTCGCGGGCCCGACGACCCTGCGCAAGCGGCTCCACGTCGCAGCCGCGGACTTCGGCGCGACAGAGCCTTCCGGGGGGGCGTCCAAGACGGTGACCCGCCTGGCCAAGGTCAGCGCGAAGTAGCTATCCTGCCTCCATGCACGAGCAGGATGTCGCGATCGTCAAGGCGCTCGTTCCGGTGGCGTGGGCCGATGGAGTCTTCGCCGAAAAAGAACGGGAGATGCTGGAGGCGCTCCTCGACGCATACCACGCGACCGACAGCGAAAAGGAGATGGTGCGCGAGTACGCCGAGACGCGCCGGACGCTGGAAGACATCGACCCGCAGGAGCTCTCCGCGGACGACCGTAGGATCCTCCTTCAGCACGCGGTCCTGCTCACGTACTGCGACGGCGCCCAGTCGCAGGAGGAGAAGGACCTTCTCGAAGCACTCTCGAAGCGGCTCCGAATCCCGGAGGGGGAAGCGCACGCGCTCATCCTCGCCGGCGGCGAGCGCGCGAAGAAGTACCTTCACTTGACGTGAGGGCGGCCCCCGTCGCGCGCGGGAATGGACTCGATCTCCTTCAGCAAGGCGGTGGGGCTGAACGGTTTCGTGTAGTACGCCGTCGCTCCGGCCTCGAGCGCGCGCGCCTTCGACGAGTCGTCCGACAGCGCGCTGATGAAGATGATCGGCACGGTTCGAGTCGTCTCCGATCCCCGCAGTCGACGGCATACCTCGATGCCGTCGAAGGACCCCGGCAAGTTCAGATCCAGCAGAATGGCATCCGGCATTCGCATCAGCGCGGCGTCGATCCCCTTCGCTCCCGTAGGGACGGCCTCCACCTCGTGTCCTCGCGCGGATACGAGCGTTTCGATCATGTGACGGATGGAATCGGAGTCTTCGACGATGAGGATGCGCATGAGCCGAGCGAGCCGTTCGGCTAGCCTGTCACACGGCGCTCAGCATGGGAAGGTCACCGTGACGCGCACGCCGCCCCCGACGCCGTCTTCGACGGGCGCATCGGCCATCTCCAGCAGTGCTCCTTGAGAGAGGGCGATCTCTGCAGCGACGAACGTCGCGATCCCGCTCGGACGGCCGAAGGTGCCAGGCTCGACCTCCAGCCCGATGAGCGACAATCGCGCGGCCGCCGGCAGAATGGTCCCCGAGTCGTCGACGACCAAGCGCGCCCCGAGGCCGTCGGCGGGCGCGAGCATCTCGACGCGCACCCCCCCACCCCGCTTGGACGCTGCGATCGCATGCGCGACGAGCTCGCGAACCAACAGGGCCGCCGAGCGGGGCGCGACGCGTGCCATCGCCCGGGCCGAGGGGTCGGCTGGAACCGTGCGAACGACGAGGCCGACCCCGGCGCGCGACGCCCGCGCCTCTAGGGCGCGCACCTCGGCCCGCACGACCTCGAAGAGGTCCGCCTCGCGGCGCGCCTCGTGCGCATCGGCCTCCCCGACGGCGGCCAGCTCGGCCACGAAATCCTGGGCCGCGAGCAGCTTTCGATGCACGGACTCGAGCCGCTCGTCGAGATCCCCGTGCGTCGGCTGCATCACGGTCGAGAGATCGGGGGAGCTCTTGCGGGGGCGCGGCGCGGAGCGCAGAGCCGCCACCTCGCGTCCGACGGGCGAGAGCAGCGCCCGCAGCGTCGCAGCGATCCCACCCGCCAGGCGCGCGACCGCGGCGTATCGATCGGCGCCGGGGGTCGACGGGGGCGGATAGCTGGACGACGCGACCGAAGCTTCGTCGCCCGCCGTCCAGACGGCCGCGAGCTCCCGCGCGTACGCCTCGCCCTGTCGTCGTACCTCGTCGAGCTCCTTGCGGAGCTTGGCGACGTCTTCGCGCGCCTCGGATCCGTCGGCCGGAAGGGCGAGGACCTCGGCGCTGCCCTCGAGCTCGTATCGACCGCCGTAGCGGATCGCCATGCGCGAAAGCCACGCTCGCTCGGTGTCCGCCGTGGTCGAGCTGTCCGGACCGAGCGCGAGGCCGACGACGACCTCGTCCCCCTCACGCCGAATGGCGACCGAGTTCCCGCTGCCCGTCCCGTGGCCGAGCATCACGTGCAGCATCCGACGCAGCTCCGCCTCGTCGCCGAAGACCTCCGTCCCCCCGCCCGGCTCGATAGACACCCGCGCCTCGGGGGCAACTTCCCACACGAGGGACGCGAGATCGATCCGACCGCGGCGACCCCGAACGCTGACCGGCCGAGCGTGCAGGCTGGAGAGGACCTTCATCGCGTCGTCGAGCGTCGAGAGCGTCGCGTCCACACCGCTCGCGTCGACGCCCGGCGGCGGAGGCGCCTGCGTCAGCGCGGACACGCCTTTTCGGAGTCGCTCCGCCGCCCCCTGCGCTTCTTGCGTCAGGAGCCAACCGAGCTCCTGGCGTGTGAGCTTGCCCTTCGACACGGGCTCCGAGGATACGGCAGTCGGGCGTGTCGGTCACGAAGGTCAACGACGAGGCCGGAGATCTCAGTGATCCGGCGCGCCCCGCGCGGTCGCCGCCCGCGCCAAGACCGCCAACCCCCGCGAGGACGGCCCGTCGACCAGATCTCGGGCGCCGCCCTGCTCGGCGGCAACGGCACCCGCGACGGGTCGGGCCGCGACGCGCGCGGGCTCGGAGGCCCCGGACCCCACGGTCGAACCTCCCGTCGCCCAGGAGCGCTCGACGCCTCGCGCGAGCCACGTGAGCTCGACCCGTGCCGACCCGACCGACACCGACGCCGCACCCTGCTCCGGCCAGTGTGCGGGGGCCGGCAGCAGAAGGGTCGGCTGGCCCGCGAGGTCCCTGACGGCACCGGCCTCGACGCGGATCGCAGCGATCCCTGCAGCACTGAAGAGCCCGACGAGAGCGCCTGGGATGTACGGCGCCAACACCGCGCGCACGGACTTCGCGAGCTCGTGGGCGTGCCCCGAGAGGTCGCGCACCTCGTCGAGCGTCGCACAGAGAACGGCGACGCCGTTCGCGCGGATTTTGTTGATGACCGCGCCCACGGCCGGCATCGCCGCGATCGATGCACCGTCGACGAGGTCGAGCGTTTCGGCCGCACGCCAGTACACCGACCCCGGAAGTCCAGGGGTGCTTGCTTGCGACGCCTTTCCGGGAGGCCTTGACGCCCCTGCGGAATCCACCCGATCGCGGCGGCGCGCGACGAGCACGTCGTCGGTCGGTAGCATGCGCGGGACGGTGACTCGAACCGGTCGCTTGAAGGCTCGTGGATCTCCTACCTCCCCCGTAGCCACGGCGTAGGCGAGGGTCTCTGCGGACACGACGACCGCGGAGGGACGGCCCGTCCGCGGCTGGGGGTCGCTCGTGCGAAGCGACAGGCCGCCCCTCACGGGTCCATAGAGGCCCCCGCCGACGACCCTCGCGTCGGGCTCAATGGGGCGAGCACCGGTGGCGATGAGATCGGCCAGCGCCCCCGTCGCGGCCAGCACCTCGAGCATTTGCCTCGACGGCGTCGCCAGCAGGAAATCGAGCCGCGACGGCACTCGCTTGCTCTTGAGCAGGGCGGCTGCCGCGAGCAGATCCCTGAGCGAGGCGCCGCTGTCGCCCCCGAGGATGGCTTGCGTCACGGGTCGCCCGGCCAGATCACGGACCGGGCGCACCTGACCTTGCTCGTCGGAGGCGAGCGGATCGACCGCGCCGAGATCGACGTTGAACACTTCCTCGCACGGCGCGCCCGCGTCCGGCGCGAGCACCCGGTGCGCCTTGGAGCGGCGCTGGTCGCGCAAGAAGACTTCGGTGCGCTCGTCGCTGACGAAGAGGGCGGCCGCCGCACCCACCTGCGGCGCGAGGGCCGCCACGACGCAGCGCTCGCCGACGGAGAGCAGGCGCGCGCTCGGTCCCGTGAACTCCAGAACGACCGGAGCGCCCCTCTCTTCCTCGATTCGTCGAACGACGTCGCCCAATCCGCGGCGGAGGAGCTCCAGGGACACGTCGCGGGCGCAGACGAAGGGCCGAAGCCTCCCCCCGAGAATGACTTGAACGCTCACGGGCGACCGCACCAGCACGCGCCGAGTCGAGAGAGCGCGCGCGAGCGACGACGGCGGAACCACGAGCGTAAGCATCCCGATGCCGCCGACGCCCGCGAGCCGAGGCTCGTCCGTCACGCAAAGGCGCGCCGGGCACGCGAACCTCTCCGTGTGGACCGCGGCCGGAAACCCGGCCCCTGCCCGCGCCACGAGTAGCCCGCGCGCCAAGAACTCGGCCGCCGTGGCGCGAGGGTCGTCGGCCGAAGCCTCGTC
>Ga0070735_10001276_pt1 | contig 24808 bp, 21 predicted proteins | sample Coa_R1_FD_66443 | JGI IMG/M metagenome (GOLD analysis project Ga0070735, IMG submission 66443) | Surface soil microbial communities from Centralia Pennsylvania, which are recovering from an underground coalmine fire - Coalmine... | ecosystem: Environmental > Terrestrial > Soil > Unclassified ...
AACAGCACCTCGACCAGCGCCAGCGTGCGTACATTGGCGGCAGCCGTCAGCGCAAACGCCAGGAACCAGAATTGCGAGGCGAACGCGCCCATGAAGCCCGCCAACAGCGACGGCTTCCACAGGCTTAGAATGGCTTTCAGTACATCGGGCGCTCGCGCCAAGAGGTAGACCGTCAAAATCAGCGTTTGCACGAACAGCCCCAATACCAGCGTATAAGTTGCCGCCGTCACAAACGAGGTCCCCTCGATCGTGATGATCGCACCACGGTACCCGTTCGCGGAAAGCGCGAATGTCCCCGCCGAGGCCAGCCCGATCAGCGTCGGCCGCCAATCGGCAAAGCCCTTGGTGACGCCAGGCCGCAGCGCCGTGACGATGACCCCGACGGTTGCGATCAGGATCGCGATCATTTTTGATACGGTCAAATGATCGCCAAGGAAGACAAAGCCGAAAATCGCGGCCTGGATCGCCTCGGTTTTGAGATAGGCCATCGTCACCACGAATGAGCGCTCGTTCATCGCGAGCAGCATTAGTCCCGTGGCGACGATCTGACAGAGCGCGCCGAGCATAAGCCACGGCCAAAACGCCGATGTCGGCCACGGCAAGGGATCGCCGGTCAAAATCAGCACGGCGGCGAAGGACACAATCGAAAACGGAAAACCGAACAGGAAACGAATATTGGTGGCGCCCCAGGTGCCGAGCGGCCCCGTCAATTGCCGCTGCATCGCGTTGCGCGCGACTTGGCCCATCGCCGCGATGATGGTGAAGGGAATCCAGAGCGAGGCGGTGCTGAACATCGGCTGATTATTCAGCTTTGCCCGAAGCGAGAAGGTAAAAGCTCACGCCATTTCCTCCGCCACCACCATGTAGTTCACGTCCATATCGGAGGAGAGATTCCAACGATCGGCGAGCGGATTATAAACCACGCCGGTCTGCTCGGTGATGGCCAGATGATTATTATGCAGATGGTGAGTGAGTTCGTCCGGGGTGACGAATTTTTCCCATTGATGCGTGCCGCGCGGCAGCCAGCGTAAAATATATTCGGCGCCGACGATGGCGAGTGCGAAGCTCTTCCAGTTGCGATTGAGCGTAGAGACCACCATCAAGCCATGGGGCTTGAGGATTGCCGCGCAGCGAGCGAGAAACACGCCGACATCGCTGACATGCTCGACCACCTCCATCGCCAATACGATGTCGAAGCGTTCGCGCGCGTCCATTTCCTCAACCGTGGTACAGCGATAATCGATCGACAAATGGCCGCGGTCGGCGTGCAACCGGGCGGCCGCGATATTGCTCGCGGACGGATCGATGCCGATCACCTGCGCCCCTAACCGCGTCAACGGCTCGCATAACAGTCCCGCGCCGCATCCGATATCGAGAACGCGCAAGCCCGCCAGGCAATTCAGGCTTTTGGCGTTGCGATCGAATTTGCGGCAAGCGGCGTCGCGAATATAGGTCAGCCGCAACGGGTTGATCTTGTGCAGCGGCGCCATCTTGCCTTTGGGGTCCCACCACTGCTCCGATAATTTGGAGAATTTGGCGATCTCCGCGGGATCGACGGTCGAGGCCGCGACCTTCGATGAAGCGATCGGAATGTTCTGCTGTATGGCCATGGCTATCGCGTCGCCTTTATCGTGCCGTAATGAAATTACGGAACTTGAGCGGCGAGGCAATGGTCGCGATGGTTTCCCTGCCCTCGCCGACACCCAGAATCGTCACATCGCCGTAATTGAGGAGCCGTCCCAGAATGCTCTGGTTGACGTCCACGCTTTCGACCTTGTCGAGGCTCATCTCAAAGGTCCGGCGCTGGATAAATCCGGACTTATGGACGACCCGCAAATTGGTGACATCGGTCTCGGTGGTCCAGCGATGAAACCAGGCGGTCACGGTCCAATAGAGCGCGGCCAGCGCGACCACAGCCGATGAGGACAGGCACAACAGAATAATACCTTCGGTGATCGTCGCCCGCGACAGCACCAAAAGGACCAGCGCGAAAACCCAGGCGACCATCGCCCGCCCATAGAAAATCCAATGCAGGTTGGTCGAATACAGCACTTTTTCGCCCGGCTGCAGGATCTCGTCGATATAACGCCCCATGCGAACAGCCTCGATAATTTTCAACAATCTGGCATAACTTGGCACGATTCCGCCAGAGCCGGAACCCGGGTGCTTGCTCTGGACCGCGCCGCTATGTATACGCGCCTTTCGGGCGGCGCGCTTTACGACGTTTGCCCGATCACATTATTAATCCTCGCAGGGAATGCACCAGTGATCCTTTGATTGACGAAGGTCACATCAAAGCTCGCCGCGATAGCTCTGCGGACCTCGAAATCGGAGCTCTAGTTCGTCATGGGTCGCCTCGTGATGAAATTCGGCGGCACATCCGTCGCCAACATCGAACGCATCCGTAACGTCGCGCGTCACGTCAAGCGTGAAGTCGATGCCGGCCATGACGTGGCCGTCGTCGTCTCGGCGATGGCGGGCAAGACCAATGAACTCGTGGAATGGTGCCGCGAAGCCTCCCCGATGCATGACGCGCGCGAATATGATGCGGTGGTGGCTTCCGGCGAGCAGGTTACCGCCGGGCTGCTTGCGATCGCGCTTCAGGCCATCGGCATCCAGGCGCGTTCCTGGCAAGGCTGGCAAATCCCGATTCTGACCAGCGACGCCCACGCCTCGGCCCGGATCCTCGACATCGACGGCACTGAACTGATCGGCCGCTTCAAGGACCGCAAGGAAGTCGCCGTCATCGCCGGCTTCCAGGGCATTTTTGCGCAGACCAACCGGATCACCACGCTCGGCCGCGGCGGTTCCGATACGTCGGCGGTGGCGCTCGCCGCCGCCATCCGTGCCGACCGCTGCGACATCTATACCGATGTCGATGGCGTCTACACGACCGACCCGCGGGTGGTCCCCAAGGCACGCCGGCTCGACCGGATCGCCTTTGAGGACATGCTGGAACTGGCTTCCCTGGGTGCTAAGGTCTTGCAGGTCCGCTCGGTGGAGCTCGGCATGGTCCATAATATGCCGATTTTCGTGCGTTCCAGCTTCGACAAGCCGGAGGATATCGACCCGCACGCCAGCCAACCGCCAGGCACGCTGATTTGCAGCGAGGAGGAAATCATGGAAAGCCACGTCGTCACCGGCATCGCCTTTTCCAAGGATGAAGCGCAGATTTCCGTCCGTCAGATCGAGGACAAACCGGGAATCGCGGCCTCGATCTTCGGCCCCCTGGCCGAGGCCAATATCAACGTCGATATGATCGTGCAGAACGTCTCGGAGGACGGCAAGACCACCGATCTCACCTTTACGGTGCCAGCCTCCGATTATGCCCGCGCCCGCGACACCATCGCTGCCGCCAAGGCCAAAATCGGCTATGCCCGGCTCGACAGCGCCACCGATGTGGCAAAGGTTTCGGTCATCGGCAGCGGCATGCGCAGCCATGCCGGTGTCGCCGCCAAGGCCTTCGCGGCGCTGGCGGCGCGCAATATCAACATCCGCGCCATTACCACCTCGGAAATCAAGTTTTCGGTGCTCATCGACACCGCCTATACCGAGCTTGCGGTCCGCACCCTGCACACGCTCTACGGCCTCGATCAAATTTAGAAAAAAGTTTTCTTAGCTGCTGCAATATGGCCGACGCATCCTGCCGCTGGCAGGCGTTTTGCTTGGCAAAACAAGACCCAATTCGGTATACGGCCTTAGAGATAAGCCCATTTTGATCTGCGGGTCTCGCGGGGAGGATTTGAAGTCATGCGAAGCGCGTCGGGAGGCCCCCGCGTCCTGCTGAGACGGCTTCGCGAAACCATGGCGGAGCAGGTCAGCGCGCAGGAGCGTTTGGACAAAATCGTGGTCCTGATCGCCGCCAACATGGTGGCGGAAGTCTGCTCCGTCTATGTGCTGCGCGTCGACAACACGCTCGAACTTTACGCCACCGAAGGCCTCAATCGCGACGCGGTGCACCGGACCGTGCTGAGCGCGCATGAGGGCCTGGTCGGCCTGGTCGCCAGCGAGGCCAACCCGCTCAATCTCAGCGACGCGCAAAGCCATCCGGCCTTTTCGTTCCGCCCCGAGACCGGGGAGGAAATCTACCACTCCTTCCTCGGCGTGCCGGTCCTGCGCGCCGGCAACACGCTCGGCGTGCTGGTGGTGCAGAATCGCGCCAAGCGCACCTATGTCGAAGAAGAGGTCGAGGCGCTGCAAACCACCGCCATGGTGCTGGCGGAAATGATCGCCTCGGGCGAATTGTCGGCGCTGGCCCAACCAGGCGCCGAGCCCGCCGCGCGGCATCCCCTGCACAAGAGCGGCGCCATCCTGTCCGACGGCATCGCACTCGGGCATGTCGTGTTGCATGAGCCGCGCGTCGTCATCACCAACTACATCGCCGAGGATCTGCCAAAGGAAATCAAACGGCTCGACGCCGCCTTGACGAAATTGCGCGCCGATCTCGACCGCATGCTGGAACGCGGCGACGTCGCCGACGGCGGCGAGCATCGTGACGTCCTCGAAGCTTACCGGATGTTTGCCAATGATCACGGCTGGTCGCACAGACTGCACGAGGCGACGGCGACCGGGTTGACGGCGGAAGCCGCGGTCGAGCGCGTTCAATCCGATACCCGCGCGCGCATGCTGCGCTCCACAGACCCCTATTTGCGCGAACGCCTGCACGATCTCGAAGATCTCGGTCATCGCCTGATGCGCCAATTGGTCGGGCAGGATCACGCGCCTTCCCGCGAGCAATTGCCCGACAACGCGATTCTGATCGCGCGATCGATGGGGCCGGCGGCGCTGCTCGACTACGACCGCAAGCGCCTGCGCGGATTGGTGCTGGAAGAAGGCACCGCCAATTCCCATGTCGCGATCGTGGCGCGCGCGCTCGGCATTCCGGCGATCGGCGAGGTGCCGAATGCGCCTGGGATCGCCGACCCCGGCGATGCCATCATCGTCGATGGCACGTCCGGCTCGATCTATGTCCGGCCTTCGACGGAGATCGAGCAGGCCTATGCGGAGCGGGTGCGCTTTCGCGCCCGCCGGCAGGCGCAATATTCCGCATTGCGCGACAAGCCGTGCGTCACCAAGGACGGCCAAGTGGTCGAATTATTGATCAATGCCGGCTTGGCCATCGACCTGCCGCATATCGACGACACCGGCTCCGCCGGCATCGGCCTGTTCCGCACCGAATTGCAGTTCATGGTCGGCCAGAGCCTGCCGCGCACCAGCGATCAACTGGCGCTCTACCGCACCGTGCTCGATGCCGCCGGCGCCAAGCCCGTGACCTTCCGCACCCTCGATATCGGCGGCGACAAGGCGCTGCCTTATATGGAAAGCGTGATCGAGGAAAATCCAGCGCTGGGTTGGCGCGCGATCCGGCTTGGGCTCGACCGGCCCGGCCTCTTGCGCGGCCAGATTCGCGCGCTTCTGCGCGCCGGCGGCGGGCGCTCCTTACGCATCATGTTTCCGATGGTCAGCGAAGTCGCCGAGTTCGATGCCGCCAAGGCGATCGTCGAACGCGAATTGACCTATTTGCGCCAACACGGGCATCCGCTGCCCGAACGCATCGACATCGGCACCATGCTGGAAGTTCCGGCGCTGCTCTATCAGCTCGACGAACTCCTGAAGAAGGCCGATTTCGTCTCGGTGGGGTCCAACGACCTGTTTCAATTTCTGTTCGCGGTCGATCGCGGCAATGCCAAGGTTTCCGACCGTTTCGATACCCTGTCCGCGCCGATCCTGCGGGTGCTGCGCGAGATCGTGCAAAAGGCGAACGCGGCGAAGAAATCCGCTTCGCTTTGCGGCGAAATGGCCTCGAAGCCGCTCGGCGCGCTGGCGCTGATCGCGCTCGGCTATCGGTCATTGTCGATGTCGGCGACCGGGCATGGCCCGGTAAAGGCCATGATCCTCGACCTTGACACCCGCAAGGCGCAGGCGGTCATGAAATCGCTGCTCGATGCGCCCGCGGGCAGCGTATCGATCCGTCAGAAGCTGACCGAATTTGCCGAGGCGGAAGGGCTGTCGTTGTAGCGGGACCTTCCCCCCGCTCCGCTCTCCCCGCGCCTGCCGAAAGCACGAGATTTGAGACCCGTCCCATGTCGATGTTGCCCGAAGCCAAACTGGACATCCTGCTCGCCCATCACGCTTCGCTCGAGGCGGAGTTGCTGGGGCAGGTCAGCTCCGAAAAATACGTCCAGATCACCCGCGAACTCGCCGAGCTCAACCCGCTGATCGAAGCGGTGAAGACCTATCGGGCCACGCGCGGCGAGCTCACCGACACTGAGAACCTGCTTGCGGATCAGGCGAGCGATCCGGAAATGCGCGCCATGGCGGAAGCCGAACGCGAAACACTGCAATCGCGCATTTCGGAGCTGGAACAGAAGATTCGCGTTGCCTTGTTGCCCAAAGACGCGATGGACGACCGCAACGTGGTGCTGGAAATTCGCGCCGGCACCGGGGGCGATGAAGCTTCGTTATTCGCTGGCGACCTGTTTCGGATGTATGAGCGTTTTGCCGCGCTCCAAGGCTGGAAGGTCGAGGTGATGTCGGCCAGCGAGGGCACCGTCGGCGGCTACAAGGAAATCATTGCCGAGGTGCAAGGCCGCGGCGCCTTCGCCAAGCTGAAATTCGAATCCGGCGCGCACCGCGTGCAGCGGGTACCTGACACGGAAACCCAGGGCCGCATTCACACATCGGCCGCGACCGTCGCCGTCCTGCCCGAGGTCGAGGATGTTGACGTTGACATCAAGAATGAGGATTTGCGGATCGAAACCATGCGCGCGCAAGGCGCAGGCGGCCAGCACGTCAACAAGACCGAATCCGCTATTCGCATCACCCACATCCCGACCGGAATCGTGGTCATGATGCAGGACAGCCGCTCGCAGCATAAGAACCGCGCGTCCGCGATGAATATCTTGCGCTCGCGCATTTACGACGCCGAACGCCAGCGTATCGACGCGGCGCGCTCGGCCGATCGCCGCGAAAAGGTCGGCTCCGGCGACCGGAGCGAACGCATTCGCACCTATAACTTCCCGCAAGGCCGCGTCACCGATCACCGGATCAACCTGACGCTTTATAAGCTTCCCCAAGTCATCGCCGGCGAAGCCTTGAATGAATTGATCGACGCGCTGACGACGGAGCATCAGGCCGCCCAACTCGCCGCCCAAGGCGCCGCCGCGTGACCTCGGACGATATTTTCGTTGACCAAACCGTCGAAACGACACGACGACGCCTGGCTGAACGATTCCAGAAGCAGAAACTCGATTCGGCCGAGCTCGACGCGCGCATGCTGACCGGCGCGATACTCGGCCTTGATCTGAGCGGGCTCATCGCCGCGGCGGGGCGACTCATGACGCGCGACGAAGCAAGGCGCCTGGAGGATTTTGCACAGCGGCGTCTTGCCGGCGAGCCGGTGGCGCGCATTCTCGGCACCAAGGAATTCTGGGGCCTCTCCTTGCAACTCTCGGCGGCGACACTGGTGCCACGACCCGACACCGAAACGGTGGTCGAAATGGCGCTCGACCTATGGCGGGATCGCCGCCGAGATCGTCTGCAGCCGCGTATCGCCGACATCGGCACCGGCTCAGGCGCCATTTTGCTGGCGCTGCTTTCCGAATGGCCCGAGGCCCTCGGCGTCGGCACCGATATCAGTCCGGCCGCTTTGCAGACCGCCGCCCACAACGCGGCGCAACTTGGCCTTGCGCCGCGCGCCACATTCGTTCTTTGCCATTACGCAACGGCGCTGCGTGGGGAATTCGACCTGATCGTGTCGAATCCGCCCTATATCCGCTCAGTGGACATTTCGAACTTGGCGCGTGAGGTGCGCCAATATGACCCACTCGCAGCACTCGATGGAGGAACGGACGGTCTTGCCGCCTATCGCGCCCTCATTCCGCAAGCAGCAAGCCTGCTCACCCCCGGCGGCACGCTGATCGTCGAAGTGGGATATGGCCAGAGCCAGCCGGTTACCGAATTGATGGCGGCCGCAGGGTTAATGCCGGAAGAACCGCCAAGGGCCGATTTGGCCGGCATCCCACGGGCGGTAGCGGGCCGCAAACACCCCCGATAAAGCGTAATAGGGATGCAAAAAACCACTTGGAATATTCCCCGGGAGCGACTACGTTCCGTGCAACATCGGTGCAGGATTGCAGGCCCCAGATAGATACGGGTCAAAGCCAACCTCTCAAAGCGAGAGCCCGCCCCGAGTGAAAGGTTCCAAAACGCAGGTCCTTTTGAGCGCGATGGCTTTGGAAAGCTGCGCTGCTTCCGACCGCAAAGCGAACGAAAGCCCGATATTGCGCTTGAAAAATCACGCTCGAAACCTGTGCTTGTTTTAGCAAGCGGAATGATGTGATGCGGCCAGCCGCGCGCTGGACCGGTGGGGAACCCGCCTTTGTCGGCTGCGACGTATGGCAAATTTGTGTGGAATGAGGCGGTGGATCGATCCCGGCGCGTGAACAGTTTCGTGCGATCTCGATTGATACAATGACGATAACGACGCTCCAAGACCTTCTTCACCTGAAGGCCGCGGAGTTTGAGGAACGACAATTTTCAGGGCTGAAATCAAAGGCACGACATGCGAAACGGTCAAAACAACAAGCGGATGCGTAACCGGAATAATAATAACAACAACAATAACAATAACCGGCGCGGCCAGAACCCAATGACCCGGGTGTTCGAGTCCAACGGACCGGACATCAAAATCCGCGGCACCGCATCCCATGTCGCCGAGAAATATGTGCAATTGGCGCGCGATGCGCGTTCCTCCGGCGATCCGGTGGCCGCCGAAAATTACTATCAACATGCCGAGCATTATTTTCGCCTGATCGCAGCCGCCCAGGAGCAATTCCGTCAAAATCAGCCGCAACCCCGGCCGGACACCGAAATAACCTCCGAGGAGGGCGACGAAGACGAAAGCTTTTCGAACTTCGGCCAGGAGCCTGGCTTCGTGCCCGTGCAGCCGCAGCCATACCAGCCGCGCGACAACAATCCGCGCGACCATCAACAATCCTATCAACCACGCGACCAACATCAGCCTCGCGAACATCATCGCGAGCCGCGCAATCAGCCGCAATTTCAACCACAGCCGCAGCAGCCGTCTTCGATGCCGGATAATCCGGGCGTCGATCGTTTGCCCTCGTTCATCACCGGGCCGCAGCCGCAGATCAGCAGCGGCCAAGGCGGATTCGAGGGCAATGGCGGCGGCGAGCGCTTTGCCTCGCGGCGCCGTCGTCGCCCGCATGGGCCGCGCCCCGAAGGCATGACAGCGCCCACATCGCCCGGCGACGACTTCAATCCTGGGAACGAATAGCGGCGGTGGAGCCATCGTCGCGTCGAAACGATGACGGCACCAGGACCGGCGGCAGCGAGGGAATGAGGCGCGTGCGTTCGCGGTGCGCAGGAATCGCGCGGTAAACCTGCTTTGTCGCTTCCACAATGTGAATGCCTGCAAACGGCAGCGACAATGCCGCACCGATTCGCTCCCATGCGGTCGCCGAACGCAGGAACCACCCGGCGCCAACCGGCGGCATGAACAAGGCCTCACCCCAACCGATCGGCGTAAACCACGTCTGCCGCAGCAATTGGGTGATCTGCGAGCGCGAATAGGGCCGGCCGTGGCCGAACGGCGTGTTGTCCGTGCGCGTCCATAGGCCGCGCCGGTTCGGAATGACCGCCATCATCCGCCCCGAAGGCGCCAGCACCCGCCATACCTCGCGTAACAACCCTTCGGGATCGTCCGACATTTCCAGCGCATGCACCAAAAGAATGCGGTCTACGGCCGCATCCGGCAGCGGCAGCGCGAATTCATCGACCAGGGTCGCCAGCGTCGGCCGCGCCGTCGGCCATTTCAGCACGCCCTGCGCCGCCGGCATGAACGCAATGCAACGTTCGGAGTTATCCCGGAAAAGCCCGAGATAGGGGGTGGGATAGCCGAGGCCCAGCACACGCTGCCCCTCGGCATCCGGCCAGCGCGCATGAAGACCACGGTTGATCAACCGCCGCGCCACGATGCCGAGGCGCTGCGAGTAAAAATCCCGCAAGTCGATCACGTCGATGGTCATGGGCTGTAATCTATCATGACGAGGGACCGGATGGGGCCCTCAAACACGCATTGCTCATTCGCCGTTAACGCTCTATTTCATCGCCAAGCAAGCCTCACGCGACGGAGATATCATGGCCGCCGAAATTCGCCTGTTCCCCTGCCTGTCCGACAATTTCGGCTATTTGATTCACGATCCCGCGACCAAGGCAACCGCCTCGATCGATGCGCCGGAAGCAGGCCCCATCATCAACGCGCTTGATCGCGAGGGATGGATATTGTCCGACATTCTCATCACCCATCACCACCACGACCATGTCGGGGGTGTCGCGGAGCTGAAGCAGAAATATAAATGCCGCGTGGTGGCCCCTTATGACAAAGCCGCCAAAATCTCCCATGTCGATCTTCGTGCCGGCGAGGGCGACGTGATCAAAATCGGGAATTTGCCGGCGCGGGTGCTTGAAACGCCGGGCCATACGCTCGATCATATCAGCTACGTCTTCGATCAGGAAAAAACGCTGTTTGCGGCCGACACGCTGTTCTCGATCGGGTGCGGACGGGTGTTCGAGGGCACCTATCCGATGATGTGGGATTCGCTGCTCAAGCTTCGCGCGCTCCCCGACGATTTCAAACTCTATTGCGGCCACGAATACACCGCCGCCAACATCAAATTCGCGCTCACCATCGAGCCCGACAACGCCGTGCTGAGAGCGCGTGCCGAGGAAGTGAAGCGGCAACGCGCCGAGAACAAGCCGACGGTGCCGACGCTGCTTGGCGAGGAAAAGAAGGCCAATGTGTTCCTGCGCGCGGACGAGCCCGCTGTTGCCGCCGGGGTTCGGATGAAAGACTGCGGCGCAACAGAGATTTTCGCCGAACTGCGCGAGCGCAAGAACAAAGCTTGATCGCCATGTGACCCTTCCTTGACAATCGCAACGCTGAATCAGCATCAGCGCTTGCGAAACATATCTTTCGCCGCGATCAATCCGCCGCCCGCGATCAGCACGGCAGCGATCGCGATGGTGGCGCTCGCCTTGGCAAAGCCCGATAGAATCAAAAACGCCGTCGAAAGCAGGGGCGTCGCGTAAGACGCCGCCCCCAGCACGCGAATATCCCCACGCTTCATGCCGATATCCCAGACGTAAAATGCGGCCCCCACCGGCCCGACGCCAAGCGCCAGGACCGCAAGCCACTGCGCCGCCGTCTGCGGCCAAACCGTGTCCTCGAACAGCGCATGAACGAGACCGGCGAGTATTGCGGTGACCGCGCAAAAGCCGGCCACCGCGTCGGTCGGCACCGATTTCAGCCGGCGCGACATCACCGAATAAATCGCCCAGACAAACGCGGCGACAAAGGCCGCCAAAAGACCAGGAAGCTGCCCCGGCGCAAAGCCCGACAGGCCGCTGCCGGTAAACAGCACCACGGTGCCAAAAAGCCCCAGCAGCGCGCCGATGAGGTGATGCGCCGCCAGCCGCTCGCCCGGCAGAAACAACGAAAACAGGACGATCAACAGCGGCCAGAGATAGTTCAAAAGCCCGGCTTCCGCCGGCGGCGAAAATCGCAGTGCGAGAAAATACAGCGCGTGATAGCCGAACAACCCGCCGACGCCGACGATCCAGGCGAGCCGCGGCTGACACAAGGCGCCGATGGCTTGGCCTCTGCCGATTAATGTCAACAAACCAACCACGGCGCCGACCGCAAACGTCATCGCCGCCAATTGAAACGCTGGAATCTTGCCGGTCGCGACCGTCAACGCCGCCAACAGCGACCACATCAGGATCGCGGTCAATCCGATCAAAGTAGCGGTGCGGGAGGTCATGCGATGCGTGCGATTGAGGTTCTTGCGTCATGGCCGGGTTCATCCCGGCCATCCACGTCTTAATCGTTTTACCTGTTGTAAAGACGTGGATGCCCGGCACAATGGGCCTGCACTCGGGCCGGCAAAGCCGGACCCGAGTGCAGGGCATGACGAATCGTTTGCAGCATCTGGCGTCGTTAAACAACGCTTACACAATCACACCATATATTGCCCGCCATTGATCGTCAGCGTCGAGCCGGTGATGGCGCCGGCTTCATCGGCGGCGAGGAACACGACCGCGCGGGCGATTTCGTCGGGCTCCCCCAGCCGATTGATCGGGATCAGCGGCAGGATGCTTTTCTCCAGAACGTCCTTTGGCACCGCCTGCACCATTTCGGTGTTGATATAGCCGGGGCAAATCGCATTCACGGTGATGCCGCTTTTGGCGGTCTCCAGCGCCAAGGCCTTGGTGAAGCCGATATCGCCGGCCTTGGCGGCGGAATAATTCACTTGGCCGAATTGGCCCTTTTGGCCGTTGATCGAGGAGATGTTGATGATGCGGCCGAATTTTCGCGCGCGCATTCCCTCGATCACCTGACGCGTCACGTTGAACAACGAGCCAAGATTGGTGTTGATGACCGCGCTCCACTGCTCCAGCGTCATCTTGTGAAATGCGCCGTCGCGCGTGATGCCGGCATTGTTGACGAGTACTTCGATCGGCCCGAGATCGGATTCGACTTGGGCAGCACCGGCCGCGCAGGCCTCGAACGAACTGACGTCCCATTTGTAGATGGGAATGTCGTTCTCGGCCTTGAATTTTTCCGCCGCCTGATCGTTGCCGGCGTAATTGGCGGCGACCCTATAGCCGGCCACCTTCAATGCCTTGCTGATGGAAGCCCCGATGCCGCGCGTTCCTCCCGTTACCAACGCTACACGTGCCATGGTTGAAATCCTTGCCGCCGATTTTAGTCGCGCGCAATGCACATCGCGATGCCCATGCCGCCGCCGATGCACAGCGTGGCGAGACCCTTCTTGGCGTCGCGCTTTTGCATTTCATGCAACAGCGTTACCAATACGCGCGCGCCCGAGGCGCCGACGGGATGGCCGATCGCGATCGCCCCGCCATTCACATTGACCTTGGAAGTATCCCAACCGAGGTCCTTGTTGACCGCGCAAGCCTGCGCCGCGAAGGCTTCGTTGGCCTCGATCAGATCGAGATCGCCGATGCTCCAACCGGCTTTCTTCAGCGCGGCGCGCGAGGCCGGAATCGGACCCGTGCCCATGATCTTCGGATCGACGCCGGCCTGAGCCCAGGACACGATGCGCGCTAAGGGCTTCTTGCCTTCCTTGGCCGCCTGTTTGGCGGTCATCAGCACGACGGCGGCGGCGCCATCATTGATGCCCGAGGCGCTGCCGGCGGTCACCGTGCCGTCCTTCTCGAAGGCCGGCTTGAGCTTGGCCATCGCATCCAGCGTGGCGCCATGACGGGGATATTCGTCGGCATCGACGACGACATCGCCCTTGCGCGATTTGATGGTGACCGGAACGATCTCATCCTTGAACCTGCCGGCCTTCTGCGCAGCCTCGGCCTTGTTTTGCGAGGCAACCGCGAATTCGTCCTGTTGCGCGCGGGTGATTTGATACTGCCGGGCGACATTCTCGGCGGTGTTACCCATGTGATAGCCGTTGAAGGCGTCCCACAAACCGTCCTTGATCATGGTATCGATGAATTCGAGTCCCCCCATCTTGACGCCGCCGCGCAGATATTGGGCGTGCGGCGCCATGCTCATGGATTCCTGGCCGCCGGCCACGACGATTTCCGAATCGCCGTTGACGAGCGCCTGATAACCGAGCGCCACCGTGCGCAAGCCGCTGCCGCAAAGCTGATTGACGCCCCAGGCCGGGCTTTCCACCGGGATGCCGGCGGCGATCGAGGCTTGGCGGGCCGGGTTTTGGCCTTGGGCCGCGGTCAAGATCTGGCCCATGATCACCTCTGAAACGCGCGCGGGCTCGATTCCACCCCGCTCCAGTGCAGCCTTAATCGCGACGGCGCCGAGATCATGGGCGGGCAGGGTGGCAAACGCGCCGTTGAAGCTTCCGACCGGGGTGCGGGCGGCGCTGACGATGACGACATCGTCTGACATGGACATCTCCTAAAGGCTTGAGGTTTGGGCTTGAGGATCTTTATCGGGCGGGATGCCGGTGCGGCAGGCCACTCTCTTTCCTTATCCTGTTAACGTCGTTGTAGCATGTCAACCGCGGTACCTTCAAAAGGGCGATCTTGGCGCTTTCCTAAGCCCGCTTATGCTTTGGAATTAACCGTGCCGCACAAAACGGTAGCCGAGCCGCATTGAAAATGCTTACCTTTGCTGCGATGCGTTGACTGCCAACCCCGCGGCGTCCCGTCGGGTTCCCATCCCAGGTCTTTTCCGTGTGAGCCTTGTGAGCCTATGGCGAAATCAGACCAACCCACCACGATCAAGAAATATGCGAACCGGCGGCTCTATAATACCGGCACCAGCACCTATGTAACGCTTGAAGATCTCGCGGCGATGGTCAAAGACGGCGAGGACTTCCTCGTCTATGACGCCAAGACCGGCGACGACATCACCCGCTCGGTGCTCGCGCAGATCATTTTCGAGCAGGAAAACAAGGCCGGACAAAATCTGTTGCCGACCACCTTCCTGCGGCAACTGATCCGCTTTTACGGCGACAGCATGCAGATGGTGGTGCCGAAATATCTCGAACAATCCATCGACACGCTGACGCGCGAGCAGGAAAAATTCCGCAAGCAACTCACCAACACGTTCAGCGGAACGCCTTTCGCTCCCCTGGAAGAGCATGTTCGCCGCAACATGGAATTGTTTCAGCAGACCTTCTCGATGTTCAAGCCGTTCGTCCCGCAACGGACGCAAACGGGAGGAGAAGCCGAAAGAGCCCCCGAGCCTCCGCCGGAGGACAATATCGACGATCTGCGCCGCCAGATGAAGGACATGCAGGATCGGCTCGATCGCATGTCGAAGGAACCGAAGAAGGAAGAGTAGGTCTTTCACCGCGGTTAGCCCTCCTCGCTCAACCCTCCCGTCATTGCGAGGAGCGAAAGCGACGAAGCAATCCATCCTTTCTTTTTCCGAAGTGAGATGGATTGCTTCGTGGAGCCTGTCATCGGGCGCGCCTTCGCGCGACCCGTTGGCTCGCAATGATGCGAGCACTACCCCGCCGCAGGCAACACGACCTTGTCGGGCGCACTCCACGGCCGGTCCGAGGAGGCAAGCCCGATCAGGCGCCCCTGAATGTAATCGCAGCCCCAGTCGCGCAGCATCGAGGCCGCCTCTTCGTCCTGAACCCATTCGGCGACCGTTTTGATGCCGAGCCGGCGGGCCAGATCGATCAGCGTCTGCACAAAGGCGCGATCGTCGGATGAGCGCGCGATATTCTGCACGAAGGCGCCGTCGATCTTGACAATGTCGACGCCGAGCCGGCGCAAATTCCGAAACGAAGTGTAGCCGGCGCCGAAATCGTCGATCGCGATCCGGCTGCCGAAATTCTTCAACCGCGTGACGAAGCCGCGAACATCGTCAACGTCTTGAATCGCCACCGTCTCGGTGATCTCGACGATCAAGCGCTCGCCGACGCCGGGATGGGCACGCATCAGCGATTCGATTGAAGTCCACCAGTCCGGATCCATCGTGGTGTCGGGCGAAATATTGAGGCTGAGCCGAACGCCGGGCGAAGCCGCAAGCTCCGCCACCACGAGTTCGAGCACGCGATGATCGACCAGGCGGATCAGCCCGAGCTTTTCCGCCACCGGAACGATGTCGGGCGCCAGCAACACTTGGCCGTCATCCTGCTCCATGCGAACCAGGCATTCGTAAAACGCGGCTTGGCGCGCTCTGGTCTCCACCACCGGCTCGAACGCCATGGCGATACGGCGCTCGTTGAGCGCGGTGACGATTTCGTCGGTGACGCGGATATTGACCCGGCGCTGGGCATCGCGCTCGACATTCGGCCGCCATGTCGAAAACGATCCGGCGCGCCGGCGCTTGGACGCATCGAGGGTTTCTTGCGCCCGATTAACCGCTTCATCGGCGCTGCGCGCATGGCGGGGGATGCTGACCGCGCCGATCGAGGCCGTCACCGACACCGGCCCCGATTTGGTCGGCACCACCTCGTCGCGAATGGCGGCGAGAAACCGTTCGGCGGCCACATTCATGTCGTCGACGGTGCAATTTCTCAGCACCAGCGCGAATTTGTTGCCGGAGAAGCGCCCCAGCACGTCGCCACCGCGCAACCGGGCGCGAATGCGGTTGGCGACTTCCGAAATCACCTCATCGGCGACATCGAAACCGAACGCATCGTTGATCCGCGCCAGATGGTCGATGCCTATCAACATGAAGACGCATTGGTTGCGAAACCGAGCCGATTCCTCGATGACCTCGGCGAGCGACGCGATCAGATGCGTGCGGTTGAGTTCGCCGGTCAAGGGATCGTTTTGCGACAATTTCAACAACTGCTCGTCGCGAGCGCGACGCTCATTGTTGATCCGCACGATGCCTTGCGCGCGAACCGGACGGCCGTCGGGACCGGCAAACCAGCAGCCGGTTTCCTCGATCCATTGCACGGGAACGGACGTGTTCGCGCGGACCCCGTATTCGATCCGGTAGGGCGCGCCCTCGGTACCCTGCGCCATGGGCGACGGCACAAAGGCATCCATCCGCACCGCACGCGACGGCTCGATCAGATTTGCGAACTCTTTGCCGCTGGCCAACCGCTCAAGCGGAATATCGGGAAAGACGGCGGCGGCATGTTCGCTCCAGACCAGGCTGTCGGTGGCGATATCCCAGACAAAGGCGGCCTGACCGAGGGAAGCGAGAATGACTGAGGTTGGGGGAAGGACAGGGGTCAAGATCGCCTCGTTTCGGGACAGGACATCAAGTGATTCTCTTAAGATACACGCCCAGCATACAGCCCGTTGGACCCGAGCTTATGCAAAGTTCATAAACATTCTGGAAACCACGCCACACGAGGATTTGCGGGAACAGGTACGGTTGGTCCGGCATAGACTTTGCGAAGACCCCTATGACAAGGGGCTATATGTCCCAAAATGTGACAGCGCAAAATGCAAGCGGGACGTCAAATGCCGGATAAGAGCTCATCGGGACCACTCTTGGACGAGGATATCGCGTCCGCAAAACCTGCTTGCGTCGCGCTGGTCCCTCTGAACCCCGCCTCGGAACGGCCGAACCAGCATGGGTGGCGGTGGTCGCCGGATGCGAGCTTTGTCACCCATTTGATGGCTTGCGCCCGACAAGCCCCGCAGACGTGCCGCATGCGGCGGGCCTCAGTTGCGGATGCACAGAGCGCCTATTGCGCGCGCCAAACGCCGGCAGCGCTCATCGGCAGCCGGACACGGCAAATCGTCTGAAAGGCAGACCGTCTAAAAGATTAATTATGCTGGTTGGAATCCGTCGAGATGAATTCCGGCGGCGGCGAGACGGTCTCATTTTCCGAATGAATTGATACCGGCTCGGAAGGTGCGTGGCGGGTTCCCCGCGGCGCGCTGGCCATGGCCGGCACTCCATGCCGCGCCCGTAATGCAAGGCCCGACAGGAAATCCGCCAGCGCGAGCAGGCTCAGCAGAAAATAGGTCGAGCTTGCAAAACGCGGCCAGAGCAGAAATTCGGCGAAAGCCCCGCCACAGACGATCAACGACAGCAGATGATCGGTGAGATATTTCGCGCCGGGCCGCGCGCCCTTGATCACTTCAAGCCACAGCATGACAATGCCAAGCGCCAGCAGCATGTCACTGAGCGTCAGCGGCCATGCCGCTCCCGACATCAGCGGCAGCGTCACGAGCGGCTCGGCGAGGCCGACGCCGGGCATCAAAAAGACGATGATGTGGTATAGTGCAAGCGGAATCAGAAGAAGCGGGAAACCGACCATCGACATCGGCAAGGCCTCCTCACGAGAATCGGGATAGGCGCATGACCGCGTCTGCGCATGCGGGCCCGCTTGACCCGCGCGCGCGGCTTTAGCTCGCGCCTGAGATCGATCAGGATTCTTTCTTCTTCAAAACCTGCCGGCCTTTATACATGCCGGTTTTCAGGTCGAGATGATGCGGACGGCGCAATTCGCCGGAATCCTTGTCCTCGGCATAGGTCGGCTTCTTCAGCGCGTCGGCCGAGCGGCGCATGCCGCGCCGCGAGGGCGAAGTTTTTCTTCTGGGAACGGCCATATCGGTATCCTCTAGGGATGTTGTCGGGTGGCATCGTCGCGAAAACGGACGGCGCGCTCAAAAAAGCGCAGGCTGAATGCCGGCAAGGCCGGGCTTATAGAGGATGACGCGATCCAAAGCTAGTGGTCCGATTCTAACATTCGCATCCCTTCTCAGCGGTCACTTTTGCGAATGTTAGAATCAAAGGACCACTAGCAAATATATGTTTCTAGTGGAGTTTAGGATTTGACATTCGCTTGTTGGGCTTGCGGCTAGGTGGTTAGCGAATGTCAAATCCACTCCACTAGGTTCAAAATGAAGGTGAAACGGTGAAAATAGCCTAAAATGCGTGATTTTCGTGCCAGCACCGCTGCAATTCCGAGGCCTGGGCGCGAGCCATATAGATACCCGCCAGCCGGCGGACACCGGACCCAGGGTTGCGGGCGCTGCGCAGACGCGGATTGGGCAAAATCGCGGCCAAGAGAGCGGCTTCCCGCACGGAGAGCGAGGAGGCGCCATGACCGAACGCATAAAGGCTTCCCGCCTGCGCGCCGAACTGACCGCCAGGACCAAGCTCGGCGACGTTAAGGTAGATTTCCAAAATGCGCGATTTCGGCAGGACCCGGTCGATCCACATCGCAAGCGGAATTTCCAGCGCCTTGCGAACCACGCTGCGGCCCGGCCACAAAAACAGGTTCTTGGCGACCTGTTGGGTGATAGTCGAGCCGCCGCGGGCGACCTCGCCATCTTCGGCGTCGTCGATCACTTCGCGCAGCGCATCCCAATCGACGCCGTGATGCCTACAGAATTTCGCATCTTCCGACCCCACCACCGAGCGCGGCAGCGCCGGCGATATCGCCGCCAGATCGATCCAGGACCTGACAACCGACGCGCCGGTGACATAACGCCAGGCCATCAACGCCGACATCGGATGACCGGCGCGATAAAACGGCGTTAACAGATAAGGCAGCAACAGCGCAGCCAACACGATCAGCAGTAAATTTCGAACAATGCGCAAAACTGACGGTCCGCTGCCAATATCGACATCCAAGCTAAGTTTGAGACCTGGTATCTGACTGATATTCCCTGGGTTTTTCAACAGTTTTGAGGCGGGGCCGACGGAATTGACGAAGGCTTCGCCATCAACGATTGTCCGGCTCGATTTTGATCGGGAGCTGTTTTCGATGACGAGTGTGACTGACTTTGCGGCGCGGCTGGACCGGACGGCCGAAGACACCGAGGCGCTGCTGGCAAAGCTTCTTGGCAACGAGCCATTGCCCGACGAGATCGCGCGGCCCAAACGGCTGATGGAAGCGATGCGCTATTCGAGCCTCGGCGGCGGCAAACGCTTGCGGCCGTTTCTGGTGGTGGAAAGCGCGGCGATCTTTGGCGTGTCGCGTCAGGCCGCCTTGTTGGCGGGCGCCGCGCTCGAATGCATCCATTGCTATTCGCTGATCCATGACGACCTGCCGGCGATGGACAATAGCGATCTCCGGCGCGGCCGGCCCACGCTGCACAAGAAAACCGACGACGCCACCGCTATTCTTGCCGGTGACGGCCTGTTGACGCTCGCTTTCGACATCGTTACCCGCGACGAAATCCACGACGATCCCACCGTGCGCCTGCTTCTCGCCCGCGCGTTGGCGCGCGCCTCCGGAATCGGCGGCATGGTCGGCGGGCAAATACTGGATCTCGCGGGCGAGGGCCGCTTCGGCGACCGCGAGGCGGTCGATGTCGCGCGCTTGCAGCAGATGAAGACGGGCGCGTTGTTGCGCTTTGGCTGCATCGCCGGCGCGATCCTCGGCCGCGCCTCGCCAAAAGAATATCAGGCGCTGGATGATTACGGCCGCGCGCTCGGCGAAGCCTTCCAGATTGCCGACGATTTGCTCGACGTCGAAGGCGACGCGGCCGCGCTCGGTAAGCAGACCGGCCAGGACGCGGCACTTGGCAAGACCACCTTTGTCACCCAGCTCGGGGTCGCAGGCGCCAAGCAACGCGTTCGCGATCTTTTGGCGCGGGCCGATCTGGCGCTGTCGATCTTCGGCGCCAAGGGCGAGGTCTTGCGCGCCGCCGCGCATTTCGTCGCCGCGCGCAAGAGTTAAACGAAATGGCCGGCGAGGAAACCGATATACGGCTTCTTCGCATTAAGCGCATGCCGAAGGCGATCCGCCTCATTTATGCGCGCCCGCGTACTTTCTTTTCGATCGCGCTGGGCATCGCCGTCTTCTTTCTGTTGCCGGCCTCGCTTCGGCTGGTGACGCGGCTCCTGATCGGTTGGGATAGTTTCGTCGCGATCTACGTCATGCTTGTCTACGCCATGATGTGGCGCAGCGACCTGACGACGATCCGCCGCACCGCCGCGTTGCAGGATGACGGCCGCTTTCTAATCCCGCTTTTGACGGCGCTCGGCGCCTTCGCAAGCTTGGCCGCGATCGTGTCCGAACTTGGCGATGCCCACCACAGGCCGGGCGAATTGATCTTCGCCACCCTCACGGTCGCGCTGTCATGGATCGCGGTCCACACCGCTTTCGCGCTGCATTACGCCCATGATTATTATCGCGGCGATACGCCGGGCGGCCTTCAATTCCCAAGCGGCAAGGTGAGCGAACACGCCGATTATTGGGATTTCGTCTATTTCTCCTTTGTGATCGGCATGACCGCGCAAGTGTCCGATGTCGGCATCACCGACAAGACCATTCGCCGCACCGTGACCGCGCACGGAATCATCTCGTTCTTGTTCAATACCGCGCTGCTCGCGCTGATGGTCAATATCGCCGCAAGCGCGATTTAAAGCGGGAAGCGTGTCCCGGCATTTCTATGGACCCCGGATCAGCAGCGCATCACGCCGAGTGGCGTGCTGCGCAGCGTCCGGGGAACATGGCTTCTCATCGCAGCCCGTTACTGCCGCCCCAAATGCGTCGCCTGCTCGACGCGATCGAACCGTTCCAGAGACAAAATCGCATCCGCGAATTGATCGGCCCGGCCGTTGAGCACGGGGCGCGCCAGCGTCAGGAATTTCTGCGCCATCGCCTGCGCATCGGGGAAAGAAGTCGGCTCGCCGGAGGGATCATCATGGATCCGTTCATGCACGCCATCCTCGGTGGTGATGCTGACGCGGGCGCCGAAGGGATGACTGCGGCCGATTTCCAAGCGATCGTCCTGCATGACATCGAATTTATCGGCCAGCGCGTCAATAGCGGCATCGCCGAGTCTGTCGTAATCGTCCCAGCCGAAGCGGCCCTGATCGAGCGCCACCGCGCCGGTGAAGAACATCGAAAACTGCCCGCCGACCACCGAGGTCGGGTGCCGCTTGGTCGCGGCATCGCCCGTGAGCGTGATGCCGTTGCGGTGCAGTCCGATCTCGACTCGCTTGATCTGGTCCGGCGTCAGATTGTGTTCGCGGCGCATCGCGATCAAGGCGTCGAGCGCGGCGTGGGTATAGCGGCAGCTCGGATAGGGTTTGACGCCGATCTTCATGGTCTCGTAGATCTTGCCGAGACCGGCGGTGGCCTTTTTCGGATCGGCATTGTCGCTATAGCCGACGAGAAGACCATGCTTGCCCTCGACCGATTGGGTGGCGCCGACGAAATCATGGCGCGCCAAGGTCGCGGCAATCACGCCGTTCATCGCGGCCGCGCCGACCTGATAGCGTTTGTTCCATGCGCCGTTGAGCAGAAATTGCAAAGAGCCCGCCGCCTGGCTGCCGGAGACGCCGAAAGCCGCGATGATTCTCGCTTTCGACAATCCAAACAGCTTGGCCGCCGCCGCCGCCGCGCCATAGGTTCCGGCGGTGGCGGTGGGGTGAAAACCCCTGGCATAATGCGACGTGGGATCAAGCGCGTTACCGAGCCGGCAGCAGACTTCATAGCCGGCAATGATCGCGGTCAGCACCTCGCGTCCCGAAGCGCCGACCAGTTCGCCGACGGCAAAGGCGGCCGGCACCACCGGCGCGCTCGGATGCAGCGAAGAATCCGCATGCGTATCGTCGAAATCGAGCGAATGGCCGAGCGCGCCGTTAAGGAGCGCCGCGACCGCCGGCGTCCATGTTCTGGTGTCGCCGAACACGGTCGCCTCGCCGCTTGTATCGAGCGCCAGCGCCTCCAGCATTTTGAACAGCGAGGGCGTGGATTCCGCGTCGCGCACGGCGCGGATCGCGCTGCCGAGAAAATCGAGCGTCAAGGCCTTGGCGCGCTCGCGCACCTCTTGCGGGATGTCCTCGAATTTGAGATCGGCGACATAGGCGGCGAGTATCGCGGTTTCATCGGCCATGACGTACCCTCTCTCGTTAGAGCCGTCATTGCGAGAAGCGTCAGCGACGAAACAATCCAGACTGCTTCGTTCTAGATTCCTGGATTGCTTCGCTTCGCTCGCAATGACGGAGAGTTTCTTCAGCAATCTTCATTATTTCGTAGAGCCGACATTACCCGCCGTCAACGACGCACTTAAATGTCAATGTTCGCGCTCAGCGAATTGTCCTGGATGAATTCGCGCCGCGGCTCGACCACATCACCCATCAGTTTGGTGAAGATGTCGTCGGCCTCATCAACCTCCTTGATCTTTACCTGCAACAGCGAGCGCTCATTGGTGTCGAGCGTGGTCTCCCAGAGCTGGCTCGGGTTCATTTCGCCGAGGCCTTTGTAGCGCTGAAGCGTCACGCCCTTGCGCCCCGAATCGGTCACCGCCTCGAACAGGCTGACGGGACCGTGAATCGCGGTCTCACTGTCCTTGCGGCGCAACAGGCCCGGCTTCGGATAGGCTTCCTGCAATTTCGCGGCATATTCGTCGAGCTTGCGCGCATCGGCCGAGCCGAGCAGCGCGTCGTCGATGATGGCGACATCCTTGACGCCGCGCACCGTGCGCTCAAAGGCGAAACCCTCGCCCTCGGTGAAGCGGCCGATCCAGCCGCGCTCGACCTCATCGGCCAACGCATCCAGGCGCTTGGCGATATAATCCGCCGCCGCATTGGCGGTGGCGGCTTCGCCAGTGATCTTCGGATTCAGCACCCCGGCGATCGCCGCCTGCTCGATCACCTTGCGGTTATAGCGGCCGTGCAAATTGTGCAGCGTGGCGCGGACGACCCTTGCGTCCTCCACCAAGGCTTGCAGGTCGCGGCCGGAACGGTCCTCGCCGGAGGCGAGCTTGAACACGCAATCTTCCAGGCCGGTATTGATCAGATAATCCTCCAGCGCGCGCTCGTCCTTCAAATATTGTTCGGACTTGCCGCGTGCGACCTTATAGAGCGGCGGCTGGGCGATATAGAGAAACCCGCCGTCGATCAGGGTCGGCATCTGCCGGAAGAAGAATGTCAGCAGCAGCGTGCGGATATGGGCGCCGTCGACATCGGCGTCGGTCATCAGAATGATCTTGTGATAGCGCAGCTTCGCCAGGTCGAAATCGTCGCGGCCGATCCCGGTGCCGAGCGCCGTGATCAGCGTGCCGATCTGCTCGGAACTCAGCATCTTGTCGAAGCGCGCGCGCTCGACATTGAGGATCTTGCCGCGCAACGGCAACACCGCCTGAAATTCACGGTTGCGGCCCTGCTTGGCGCTGCCGCCGGCGGAATCGCCCTCGACGATGAAGAGTTCGGATTTCGCGGGATCGCGCTCCTGGCAATCGGCGAGCTTGCCGGGCAGCGATGCCACATCGAGCGCGCCCTTGCGCCGCGTCAATTCGCGCGCCTTGCGGGCGGCCTCGCGCGCCGCGGCGGCCTCCACCACTTTGCCGACAATGGTCTTGGCTTCCGCCGGGTGCTCCTCGAACCAGGCGGCCAAGGCCTCGTTGATGACGTTCTCGACCACGGGGCGCACTTCCGAGGACACCAGCTTGTCCTTGGTCTGCGAAGAAAATTTCGGGTCGGGCACTTTCACCGAGAGCACCGCGGTCAACCCTTCCCGGCAATCGTCCCCGGTCAGCGCGATCTTCTCACGCTTGGCCATGGCGTCGGCGTAACCATTGACCTGGCGCGTCAGCGCGCCACGAAAACCGGCAAGATGCGTGCCGCCGTCGCGCTGGGGAATGTTGTTGGTGAAACACAGCACGTTCTCGTGGTAGCTGTCGTTCCACCACAACGCCGCCTCGACGCCGATGCCGTTCATTTCGGCATTGACCATGATCGGCGCCGGCACCATCGCCTTCTTGTTGCGGTCGAGATATTTGACGAATTCCTCGACGCCGCCCTGATAGTGCATTTCCTCGCGCTTCTCGACCGCGTGACGCATGTCGGAAAGCACGATGTTGACGCCGGAATTGAGGAAGGCGAGCTCGCGCAGCCGATGTTCCAGCGTCGCGAAATCATATTCGACGTTGGTGAAGGTCTCCTTGGAGGCGAGGAACGTCACCTCGGTGCCGCGCTTGCCGTGGGCCTCGCCCACCACCTTGAGCGGCGCCACCGAATCGCCATGGACGAATTCGATGAAATGCTCCTTGCCGTCGCGCCAGACGCGCAGCACCAGTTTGCTCGACAGCGCGTTGACGACGGAGACGCCGACGCCGTGCAGGCCGCCCGAGACCTTGTAGGAGTTCTGGTCGAATTTTCCGCCGGCGTGAAGCTGCGTCATGATGACTTCGGCCGCCGAAATACCCTCACCCTTGTGGATGTCGACGGGAATGCCGCGGCCATCGTCGCGCACGGTGACCGAACCATCGGCGTTGAGAACGACTTCCACCGCGCTGGCGTGTCCCGCGAGCGCCTCGTCGATGGCGTTATCGACGACTTCATAGACCATATGATGCAGGCCGCTGCCGTCGTCGGTGTCGCCGATATACATGCCGG
>Ga0070735_10001278_pt1 | contig 24788 bp, 21 predicted proteins | sample Coa_R1_FD_66443 | JGI IMG/M metagenome (GOLD analysis project Ga0070735, IMG submission 66443) | Surface soil microbial communities from Centralia Pennsylvania, which are recovering from an underground coalmine fire - Coalmine... | ecosystem: Environmental > Terrestrial > Soil > Unclassified ...
ACGCAAAATGCGACCACGGCGAAAACGTAGTTCACGTTTCGCAGGATCGCGAGCGGAGCAAGGCTCATGAACCAGGTCATCGGGGCGGTGATTGGCGGATTCGCACCGTGTAGAAAGATCAAGCTGACGGCGAGAAGTATTGCAAAGCCGCGTGCTAAGCGATGCCGCGACAGCACTCCGGCGAGCAAGGCAAAAACAACGGCGGCTATGGCTAAGCGATGCCAAAGCTGCGCGTCCGTTCCGAGGCTTTGGTCGAAATACGTGTATGCCGACGGAGTAAGCTGGAGCGCCTTCGGCAATCCCGGCGCGCTCAGTGACGTCCATGAGTGCTCGCTCCACTGCGTCGCCGTTCCTATCAGCGAGTGCAATCCGAGAAGATTTGCAAAAAGGAATGCATAGGTGAGCACGCCGCCGATGAGCGAGAACGCGGCCGTAATTGGCCACTGACGGGAATCTGCGCGCAATGCGATCAGCACCGCTAGTACGATCAGCGCATCGAAGATGACGAACTGAATTTGCGCAAGCGACAACGCCAGGAAGAATCCGTACGCGAACCACGCGCCTTTGGCGCCTCGCAGCGCTCGAACGAGCGACAGCACCATCCACGGCAGTGCTGCGTACGAAAGAACGAACGTGACGTAGCCGGGCACGAGCGAATCGAACAGAATGGGCGAGCCGACATACAGCAGCCCTGCCGCAATCTGCGCGGCAACGTTTGCCGACCACAACTCGTCCGCGAGGAGCGACATCCCGGCAAACGCCGCACCAACGCATAGTGTCAGGAACAGCGCCGTAACCAGATGTGTGGGAATCTGCAACAACCCGAACAGCCCCAGACCGAGCTTCAGATAAAAGTCCGTCGGATAAACGGCCGGCATTCCGTATTCGATTGGACGCCACGCGGAAAGATCCGAGAGCCCCCACAACCAAAGGCCATGCGGTGTCGAGGGAATGTTCCAGTCGTCGACGTAGCCGATGATGCCGGACGCGTACAGCGGGTGCGCGATGACCGCGCCGATTGCGAGCGCCAACACCGCTATCGTCAGCCGGCGGCGCGTTACGGCTGCCGCAAACCAAGATTTCGTGAACGGAAATGCGACAACGGTGGAAAGACGAGAAGCCGACACCTAACCTCCGACGTTCTTCGGAATCATCATCCTACCTTGCACGGGCCTGCTCGCCGGCTTTGCAGGAAGGGTTCCCGCAGCGCACTAAAGCTGCGCGCCGACCATGGCCACCTTCAGCGTCTGCATCCCTTCTTACAACGCCGCCTCCGTTATCGGAGCCACACTCGAAAGTCTCGTGCGGCAAACGTTTACCGATTGGGAGTGCGTTGTCGTCGACGACGGGAGTACCGACGGCACCGAAGACGCTGTTCGTCGGATAGCCGATCCGCGCATCCGGTTTTTCAAAAACGAGCGCAATCTGGGATATCCGGGGAACCTTCAGCGCTGCCGCGACCTTGCCCAGGGCACGTACATTTACTTCTTGGCGAACGACGACATCCTCTCGCCGCTCGCTCTCCAACGCACGTACGAAGCGTTTCAACTCGCGCCCGATATCGCGGTCGTCACGCGTCCCTATTATTGGTTTGAAAACGACGATCCGGAGACGGCCATTCGGTATACCGTACCGCTCGATACAAAACAAGACCGTATCATCAGCGCTCACGACGACGACCAAACGTTGCGCGCGATATTCGACGTCATGGGGCAAGTCACGGCACTCGCTTACCGTACCGAGTGGTTTACCGTTCCGGTGAACCCGCACGTGTGGCCCGCCCATATAGAGCCGTTCTTCGCGATGCTCAAAGCGCACCGCGGCGTCTTCATGCACGATTATCTCGTTGCAGTTCGGCTCGAACACAGCCAAGCTCGCACGGTGCCGAAGATTTACGATCCGTCTCCGTTGTGGACGTGGGTCAACATGCTGAACAGCGTCTTTCCCGGACAGGAGTGGAAGCGTCAACGCAGCGTCGGCATCGACAATATTGCGCGGCACGTTGAAGGGCTCGTTCAGTTGCGAAAATACTCCACGATTGGGTGTTTTTTGCGCGAGGCGTGGCTTTACTTGAAATACCGGCCGCTCAACGGGCTTAGCTTGCGTTACTGGTTCTTTGCGCTGGGCTGCCTGTTCACACCGCCCGCGGTTCTGCGGCGGCTCGTCGATCTGCTGATGCCGCGCGTCACAAAAGCATCAGCGGCCGAGATTCAAACAATCGGAACTACGAAGGCTGCCTGAGCGCTTTTTCTTTTACACTGAACAAGCCGAATGCCAAGGCCGGTACGTAATACGTCACGATCTGACTGAGGCTCGAAACGACGAACCAAAACGCGCGCGGCTGCAAACGGATCGTTGCGAACAGATCGTCGCCCATCGTGTCGGAATGCACTTCTTGGCGTAAAGATTTCAACCCCGATAAGCCGCGGCTGCGAAAACCCATCCGCCGCATCTTCGCGAGTTCCCATCCCGAGAGGTGAACCTGCAACGGGTTGTCGTCGACGGCTTTTTGCGCAACAAAACCGTTCGGCGAGGTGACGATTACCTTTTTCCGCGCCCACGTCTCGGCTAGAGCAAGAGCCTTCTTCGCGGCCTCTTCCGGCAAATGCTCGATGACTTCAATCATTACGACGGCATCAAAGGAGCCGGGCTGAAACTGCAGATCCTCGATTCTGGCGCACAGCAATTCGGAATGCGTGTGACCGGCTTTCGCTTGTTCGAAATACGGTTCAAAGGCTTCGACGCCCACGGTTCGTTTGAGGTGCGTGCAAAAGCTGACGGGCGAATGCGGCCCGCATCCCAGATCGAGCACCGTTTCGCAATCGGCGAGTTCACGCTGCAGACAATAGACCGTCGTGTGAAACAGCCGCGCAATGAATCGTGAATGGTAAAGCTTTCGTATTAGTCCAAGCATCGGCTGGTGGGTTCATGACAGTAAGGCAGCAAAGACTTCCTCCTCGCGGCGCGCGCACGCATCGAGACTGTGACGCGCCGCAATGCGGCGGCGCGCGGCACGTTCCTCGTCCGTATCGCCCCGCGCCAGCACCTGGTTCACGGTGTCCGCAAACGCCGCCTTGTCACCGACGCGGACGCGCCGAATTTCGTCGCCGAAGATTTCGCCGTGGCTCGGCAAGTCGTAAGCGACGCAAGGGAGCCCCATCGCCAGTGCCTCGGCGATTGAGATGCCCCAGCCCTCTTCGTAGCTGCACGAAATAAATACGGCCGCGCGCCGAATGACCTCGCGCAGCTCCTGCTCGGAGAGAAAGCCATGAACGATGCACCGGCTGTCGACACCGGCTTGAACGAGCCCCTGTCGCAAACGCGCGACGTGAACGTCCGGGCCCCGGCCGACCACGTCTACGACGACGTCGTCCGGAAACGCACGAACGATTTCCGGCAAATCTTCGATTCCTTTTGTCGGTTCCAGGCGATTGACCCAGACGACGCGGCGCGTGCGTTCTGCCGCGGGAATCAAGGGAAAGCGCTCGATATCGATGCCGGCCCCGACCACGTGCAGGCGCGCCGGATCAAAACGCAAACGTTCGAGGTCCGACCGCACGCCGGTGTTCAGCAGCGATATGGCGTCGGCGCTGCGGAGTGCGACGAACGATGCCCGCTGAAGCGCATATGAAACTGCGGCTACGGCAGGCTCGTTCTTGCGGCGATGCGGCGGCGCGTTCACATGGTGAACGACGCCGCTCCATTTCATCTGCGCGCGCCTTCTTGCGAAGACCACCGGCCAAACGTCGATGAAGAAATCGCCCGTGGAATGAACCAGGTCAGGTTTGAGCGCGCTCAATTCACGAGGTGCGAACGGCAGCCTGCGCAGCCACGTCGACATGACCTTTGCTGGAGAACCTTGGCTGCCTTCACCGGGTCCCGTTGCAAAGGTAACCACGCGTCCGAAGAACCGTTCGAGATCGGCACGCGCGAAGTCCGGGGCAAGCGCAACGACGTCCCACTCCGGCCGAGACCTCGCAATCCGCGCGGCCAGTTCGCAGAACAGCACATCGCCGCCGGAGGCAACCGACGGCGAGAGTAAATGGCCCGCGCAGAAGACGACCTGCTTGCGCACTACATTATCGTGCGGGAGACGTTCCGTCGCGCAGTTGCACGCTCTCGCGGCGCAGTACGGAATACACCAAACCCAAAGCGGCCGCGGAGTACTCCATGAATTTCATGAGCAGCATTCCCGCCGCCGTTACCGGCTCTTTCATCAAGAGACGGCGCTGCGTGAAAAAGTCGGGGCGCACGACGGCATACTGCTTGGTCAACAAACCTTTGCGGTGACGGTGCTTTTGGAAATATTTCAAAGCCGTTTTGCCGTACACGAACTTCTTGCGCAGATGTTTGCGCAGATTCAGGTGACCCTCGTAGTGGCGGATCGAATCGTTCAGTTTGATCGTTTTATAGCCCGCGTCGTTTAGACGCAGTTGCAAGTCGTAGTCGTCATTGCCGCCCAGCGAGGCATCCAGGCCGCCGAGAGCATCCCACACCGGCTTGCGAAGAAACCGCGCCGCGTCCGTGAGCGATAGCGCGTTTTCGTTGTAACACGCTTTCTCGAGGCGCCGGCACTGCGCCCAAAAGCCTTCGCCATATGATTCTTCCGGCACGATGACGGCGTCGGCTCCGCTTGCTTCAATCGCCTCGACGCATCGCCGGACGGTGTCCGGCCGCATGCGCATGTCTGAATCGAACCAGTAGACGTACGCGCCCTTCGCTTGGGAAACGCCGTAATTGCGCTGGAACGGCGCGCCAAAAACATTCTTCTGCGAAGGATCCTTCCCGAAGGAGTACACCGTTCCGTATTGGCGCGCCAGCTCCGCCGTTCCGTCGGTACTGAAACTGTCGACGACGATGAGCTCGATGGGAGCGTACGTTTGCGCTTTTACGGACTCGAGCGCATCACGCAGCACGGCTTTACAGTTGAACGTCGGAATGACGACGGAAACCAATTTTCCGGACATGATGACAGCGACCTACATTACACCCTTCTGTTTTAGAATGCGAGACGCGTCGTCGAACGTGTCCTTCGATTCAGCCGTTTCGCTCCACGAAACCAACTCGCGCAGTGCGGCAGAGCGATCGGCATTCGGCTTCCAGCCGATCGCCGCTCCGATTTTGGAGACGTCCGCAAAGCAGTGGCGGATATCGCCCTTACGGTATTGATTGGTGATTTCGACGTCCGCCCGCGCGCCGTAAATACCGATGATGAGTTCGGCAAGTTCCTTGATCGTGATCTTCAGACCCGAACCGACGTTGAACACTTCGTAGTTCGCGCGTTCGTCGTTCATCACCGCGATGTTTGCGTCCGCTATGTCATGCACCGACACGAAGTCGCGACTCTGCTCGCCGTCCTCGAAAATGACGGGATTCCGGCCGGCCTTCAGACGGCTTATGAAGATGGCGGCAACACCGGTGTAAGGATTTGAGAGGCTTTGGCGCGGACCGTAAACGTTGAAGTACCGCAGGGCCACCGTCGGCACGCCGAACGCTTTGCCGATGTTGAGGAAGTAGTCCTCGTGATCGCGCTTATTGAGCGCGTAGATCGAACTGCACGCCAGCGGCGTGGTCTCGGGAGTCGGAACCGGCCGCACGCGTTTGCCGCATACCGGACACGCAAGTTCCCACTCGTGCTTCGCGAGTTGTTCGTCGCCGCGGAGATCGGGTTTGACTTCGCCATGCTCGGCGCACTCGTAGAGCCCCTCGCCGTACTCGCTCATCGACGCGGCAACCACGACCTTTCGGATGTGATCGCGATGCTTGTTGACGATGAGGTCCAACAACGTTGCAGCGCCTAGTGTGTTGACGCGCGTGTACTTCAGCGGCTGATACATACTTTGGCCGACGCCGACCATCGCCGCCTTGTGAAACACGACGTCCACGCCGTCCAGTGCCTTACCTAGGCGTTCCTCGTCACAGATGTCGGCCTCTATGAACTCGGCTTCCGGATTGAGATAGTCCGGAACCGCCCCGTGATGAACTTGCGGTTCGAGATTATCGTAAACGCGAACCTCGTGCCCATCGCAGACAAGACGATCCACGATGTAGCTGCCGATGAACCCGGCGCCACCGGTTACAAGTATCTTCACGCGCGGTACTTATGCAGCGGCGCCGGAGTTCTCGCGTTCCGTTCTTTCGGACTTCGCGAGCGCAGCCGCGCCCTTTACTTGCCCGGTATTGAAATCCGTGAGATGACCCCACACGTACTTGACGCCGCGCCCGATGAACTGGACGTCTTCCCAGCTGCGGATGTTGACCAGTTTGTTCCAAACGAACTGCGGGCTGATGAACGAGCGGTAAAGGTCCTGCGTGAGCGCAAGCGTGTCTTCCGGCGTGAGCGGACTCTTCAAGATCGGCCGGCGCATGTCGTAGTCGTCCCAATCATTGGTGAGAAGCCAGTCGTTCTTCTTCGCTTCCTTGTACAACGGCGTTCCGGCGTACGGAATGACGACGGTCGCCTGCAGCGTGTCGACGCAGCCGGTGCGGAACATCTGCTTCGCGAACTCGATTGTGTTGCGCGCTTCCTCCTTCGTTTCCCAGGGGTACCCGATCATCGTCGTGATGTGCGGCGCGAGACCCGCGCCTTTCGACCACTTCAGCTCCTGCGCGATCGTATCGGTTTTCATGTTCTTCGCAAGGCGCTTGAGCGTGGACTGGTTCGCCGATTCCAATCCGTACAGGATGAAACGGAAACCCGACTTACCCATCAACTGGTAGTCTTCTTTGCTCAGATAGTTGAAGCGCATGTTGCAGCCGATTTTGACCTTCTTGTGCAGGCCGCGCTTGATGATGCCCTCGCAAAACTCGTGCAGCCATGCGCCGATCGGCAGCGTACCCGTATCGTCGAAGATCTCGCGCACGCCGTATTTGTTCACGAGCATGTCGACTTCTTCGACCATCAGTTCGGCCGTGCGCGTGCGGAATTTTTGTCCGGGGAACAGCGTCGTCCACGAGCAGAACGTGCAATGGCCCCACCAGCAGTCGCGGCCTGCCATCGTATACGTTCCGGGCAGATATTTGAAATTTCCGTTTTTGAAGGCGTACAGCTTCCACTTCGTGAGATCGCGATCGACCATCGGGAGCTCGTTGAGATCGTTGACGAGCGAATAATTTCCCGATTTCTGGATCGACCCGTTCTCGCGGTAGTACGCACCCGGACCGTGTGGAGCGTGCTTGTCCAAGTGGTTCACGAGATCGCGCAGCGAGAAATCGAAATCGCCGCCGGTCAGCACGTAGTCGACCGGCGATTGCTCGAGCGACTCTTCGGGAAAATTCGTGACGTGATCGCCCATGAGGACCACGATCGTCTTGGGGCTGAGGCGCTTCATCTCTTCGATAAGGCGCCAGTGTTTCTTGATCGTGGGCGTCTTACTCTCGAATGCGATGAGATCCAACCCGGCGTTCTGATACCAGCGCAGCCACTCCGCCTCGGATTTCTGCTCGGCGATGGCGTCGTCCCAAACAACTTCGTGGCCCATGCTTTGCAGCAGCGTTGCCGCGTACGCCGGCACCATCGGATAGATGAACGTCGGGTTATTGAACCACTGGAACTGCCGGTTTTGGGAAAGCAGGGCTACCCCTTTGTCACTCTCCAGCGGCGGATAGGAAACGGCGATCTTCATTGGGCCTCACTATAGCATACGGGCATTGGTCTGTAAAAACGCTTCATCAGTGGTCGAGTTCCGGCCGCAGCAGCCCGAGCATGAATCCAAGCCCGTAGGTCAGATGCGTCAGATAAATACCAATCGAAACAACCAGTACGTTCGCGGCGTGCGAACGACGGCTGCGCAGCGCGCTCCAGAGCACTACCACGCAATACGCTGCGGCGGCCAGGGCGGCGATTCCCCGTGCCTGGGGTGAAGCGAGCGCGAGCAACAACGCCGCGTTCGCGACGAGGAAGGCGGACGGGACGAAATACGCCGGCCGAAGCGACGTTTCGGGATACCGCTTTGCGAAGAATCCGCGGTGCACAGCGTAGTTCCAAACCTGTCGGAAATGTCCCCAAAACAGCGAGCGCCGGTGATGGTACACCGCGGCCGACGGATCGTAAATAATTCGATCGCCGCTCTTGGTGAGCAGTAAACAGAGTTTGGTGTCTTCGCCGGGCCAATATTTCAGGCACTGCGGAACATGCTCAAGGAACGGTTTGCGCCGAACGATCAAATTGCACGACGGATAATCGTCGACGTCCCGCGGGCGATCCGGCAAATAGCGATACGTATAGCGCGCCGAGACGAGCGGCGACACGTAGACGGCTCCGCTGGCTTGTTGCAGCGGCGGATCGTGCGGCGGCGTTACGCCGGGGCCGCCGACGCCGACGACCCGCTCGTCTTCGAAGTGCGCGGCCGCTGCAGCCAACCATACCGGTGCGGGATACGCATCGTCGTCGAGCAACGCAACGATCTCTGCGTCGCTTTGCTTGGCGGCCATCATACGTTTGATATTCGGCGGAACCGGCCCGGAGGATAACCACTTCACGTCGAGGTCCCGCACCTCGAGCGTTTCGGGCTCGTCCGTTATTACGAAGACGTCAAAATTCCGGTACGTCTGCAGTGTAAGATGCTGCAGAGACTCCCGTAAATACGCGTTGATGCGCTTGAGCGGGATGATGACCGAAATCTTTGGCTGCGCGCTCACGAAACCGCCTGCACTTCCCTTGCGGTGGAATCGGCACTGAGGTGCTCGAGCGGCGTGTCCGGAATCGAGTCATAGTATCTGATGATGAACATGCGGTAGAAAATCGCAAGCGTATCGGTCAGGATCTTACGAATATCGCGCGCCCTGATACGGCCGAACGCACCGCGCTGAAACTCCAGCGTCACGGGAGCGTCGGCAATCTTGTAGCCGAGGCGATGAGCGTTTGCCAGCACTTCGATGTCGAAAGCGAACCGTTTCACCAGCACGCGCGGAAAAACGCGATCGAGCACCTCGCGCTTGAACACTTTCAAGCCCGTTTGCGTATCTTTCACGGGGAGCCCGAACAGCAGCCTGATCAATGAATAATACACGGCGCTGTAAAGGCGTCGTTTCAGCGGGTAGTTCACAACGGAGGCAGGATGCCGTTTACTGCCGATGACGGCGTCCGCTCCCGTGCTGTCCATGATTCCGAACAATACGGGAATCTGCGAGGGGTGAAGATCCATGTCCGCATCGAGAAATACGATGACATTCCCTCGTGCGAACGACGTCCCGCAGATCAGCGCATTCCCCTTGCCCTGGTTTTCGTCGTAATGCACGACGCGAACGAACTCGGGGTGCGTCGAAAGCAGCTTCGCCGCCTCCAAATATGTTTGATCCGGACTGCCGTCGTCCACGACGATGACCTCGAAGTCGTACTCGAAACCCGAAAGCGTGTCCACGACTTCGATGAGATTTTTGGCGATGTGGCGCGCTTCGTTGTACGCAGGCATGATGACGCTGATTTTACCGGTCATCGCTCAATCTCCGGAGGACTGGCTGATAGCCGAACGCAAGATCGCGGGTGATGAAGCTCCTCCTTACCGGCGCTACCGGCTTTTTGGGCGCTCGCGTGACGTCTTTGCTTGCCGAACACGGACACGAGCTGAGCGTTCTGCATCGTCCGCAAAGCAACGTGGCGTCGGTCAAGGCGTATGCGAGCCGTTTGATCGTTGGCGACGTTACCGACCCAATCGTCGCGTTGCGAGCAGCCGACGAGATGGACGCGATCGTCCATATGGCCGCCGATCTCAGCCATTGGCACCGGCATCGCGAACGGATTTTTCGAACCAACGTCACCGGAACGCGCGTCGTCGCCGAAGCCGCGAAAACGGCGGGCGTCGCGAAAATCGTGCACATATCCACCATTGCCGCCGTGGGTTACAGTCCGGACGGTACGCCGGTTGTCGAAACTGCGCAGAACAATTTCGTTCCATTGCGGATGGTCTACCACGAAAGCAAACGTCTTGCCGAAGAGGAAGCGCTCGATGCTGCACGATACGGCGTCGACGTCGTAATCGTGAATCCGGGCGTGCTCTACGGCCCGCGTGACGTCACCCATACCTTCGGCCATACGATGCTGGAACTCGCAAAAGGAAAAATCCCCGGCCATCCGACCGGCGGCCTTTCGGTAACCGACGTGGACGACGCGGCCGCGGGCATCGTGTCGGCGCTCACCGCCGCACGCTCCGGAGAGCGCTATCTGCTCACCGGTCACAATCTCACGTACGAACAAGTTTTCAGCGCGCAGGCTCGTGCAGTCGGCACGCAGTACCGAGGCCGCGCCCTCTCTCCACTGCTCATGTACGCTGCGGCGCGCGCATTCGAATTCCGGTCGCGATTCACCGGAGTCGAACCGCGCCTTACGATCGACAACGCAAAGATCGCGCCCTTGCTGATGTGGTACGATCATTCGAAGGCTGCGCGCGAACTGCGCTACCGGCCGCGCGCACTCGAGGATACGCTTGCGCGCATGGCGTCGACGTATCGCGAGGCGGGACTGCTGTAGCGGCGTCACGCTCGGGCCCCTTCGGGCGCGGACCGTTCTTCGCGGCCGAGCACGCCGAACGCGCACGTGATAATCGCGACGGCGTTGCCGGCCAGCAGAACGTGCACGACATCCCAAAGCGAACGGTGATACAGCGCGATTGCGCCGACTTCGCACACGAGCACCGCACCCAGCGCATACAAGAATTCGAAACGATGAATGCCGATGCGGTAGTTCACCAGCAGCGTGACGATGGCGAGCATGCACATCGCCGCATCGTACTGCAGAACCAGCGGCGCACCGCTTATGAACGCCCGGCCGGCCAGCACGCGAAGCACCATGGACGGATCCGACCCGAACAGCACGAGCACGGCGCCGGAGATGAGTACCGTCATCGCCAGCGCCTGCAACAGGATCGGCACGGCGCTTTCGCCGCTCGACTTCCGTGCCGCAGCTTTGGGCAGCACGACCATCGGGACGAAGCCGGCGACGAACAGCACGACTTTGCCGGTGAGGTTCACCGCCGCATACAAGCCGGCCTGATGCGCATCGAAAAAGTGTTTGACCAACAGTACGTCCATGAAGCTGATGAACGTCAAGAATCCGGTTGCCAAACCGACGCCGGTCGTCGTCTGAACCAAACGGCCGAGATCCAACCCGAGCGAGACGGCACCGTGCGCTTGTGCGCCGTGCTTACGCAGCACTGCCCAAATCGTGTACGTCAACGCGCAGCACGTTCCGGCAATCCAGCCGACCATTGCGCCGTTGACTCCGAATCCGGCGTAAACCAGCGCAACCGCACCCACCAGTTTCACGAAAACTTCCAGAATCGTCGAGGTCGAAAACCGGAAGAAATCCTGTTCCCCTTGCAGCACGCTCCGCACGCTCGGCGTGACGACGCTGATTGCGATGATTGCAAGACACAGCAGAATCGCGGCTTGATCGTCGATGCGCAAAAACGCGGCAATCTGCCCCCGCAGCAACGCGCCGATTGCAAACAGCACCGCGCCTCCGAAGCCCGTCCACCTCAGCAAGAGCTGCGAGAGGCGCCGCACGCGTTGCGCATCGCCGGCAGCGTGATACGTTGCCGTGTACTTCACGATAATCAGCGAGAGCACGGATACTGGTATCGAGATGATCATCAAGAAACTGACGAGCGACGAGAGGGTCGCGAAGCCCTCGACGCCGAGCCGGCGGCTCAGTGCGAAATTGAACAGATAGTTGCAAATGTTTCCGGCCATGGACGCGCCGAAAACGAGCGCGCTGTGACGGATGAAGTCACTGTGAAACGCCTTCGTTATCGGCCGCGCAACGCGCGCGCGAAGATCCAGCGCCTCGATCGTCATGCGATCGGTGCCTCGCGGTTTTCGGGCGGACTCGGCAGGTTGCGTTCGAACTTCTCTCTGATGAGCCGCACGGCGATTGTGAGTTCTTCGACGTCGAGCACGCGCGCGGCAGCGACGAACGCGAGCGCGCCAATGGCAATCTGACCGAACAAATACGACGCGCGCGAGGCGAGCGTCGGTTCGGGATGCACGCCGAGAGCCGCAATCCAGTGTAGCGTCGCAATCATGATGGCAGAGCACAGGCCGATTCTAAACGCAGAAACGGCCAGCGTCCGCCATTGTACATGAGGAACCAGATTGCGAACAAGCACAAGGAGCATTACCGCTTGTAATGTTTGGCTCACCGAGTTGGCCAAAAGCAGCCCGCGCGCGCCCAGCGGCTGCAGCCAAAGCAGCGAAAGCAGCACATTAATGACTACGGTAAATACCGAGATGCCGACCGTCCAGCTCACTTCTTTACACGCGAAGGCGCAGCGCGTCAGGACCACGTTCGCCGCCAGTGCGACCAAACCGACCGCGGCATACGGCAGCAGACCAGCGCAAAGCGCGGTCGAAGATTGCTGGAAGTTCCCGCGTTCGAATAGCGTCTGCACCATCGGATAAGCCAGTGCGATGAGCGCGCAGACACTCGGAATCGTGATGAAGTTCACGAGCCGGAGCCCAAGGGTGACGCTCTGCCCGACCGCAATCCGATTCGAGCGCGCGAATTGCGACGCGAGTAAAGGAAAAATTACGGTCGCGATGGCGGCCGCGAAGATCTGCTGCGGAAAGTTGACGAGCTTGGTCGCGTAGTTCATGCCGGCCATGTAGCCGGGTGAGAGCGTCGAGGCGAAATACCGGTCGAAGAACAGGGATATTTGTCCGGCCGCCGAGCCGACGATGATCGGGCCGAGTAAATCCCACATACGGTGGAGACCCGGATGACGCAAGTCGAGCGTGGGACGGTATTTGCGCGTCAGCAGCAGCGCCGGCACCTGAACGAGCATCTGCGCAAAGAGTCCGAGCGCCGTGCCTAGCACGACCGCGTAGATGCCGATGTTGTGGTGCAGCAAGATCACCGTGCCGATGGTGACGGCGTTGAGCGCGATACCGGTGAGCGAGGCGGAGCGAAAGCGTTGATGTGCGTTGAGGATCGCGCTGAAGACCCCGGAGAGGCTCACCGCAACGATGCTCGGCATCAGCCAGCGCGTCATGCGGATGGTAACGCCCAACTCGGGCCGCGGGAACCCGTGCGCGATGAGCGGCACGTAGTAGGGTGCAAAAACGTACCCTGCGACGGCGCAGATACTGAGGACGATCAAAAGGCCGTTGATGATCGTGTTCGCCAAACGCCACGCTTCGTCGTCGTCGCCGTGCGCGATATACTCGGAAAACGTTGGAACGAGCGCGCTGACGAGCGCGCCGTTGAACACGCCGAACAGAATCATCGGGATGACGGTGGCCGCAAGAAAGGCGTCCATCTCCCATTGCGTGCCGTAGTAGCGCGCGTTGACGACCTCGCGAGCGAATCCCAAGACGGTCGAGCCGAGCGTCGCAGCCATGACGAACAGCGCCGATCCTGCAAGGGCGGCGCGCGTCGCGTGCGACGGAGCTTGGACGAGCCGAAGATTGGCCTTAATGCGCACCGTCCTTTCGAATGACGGCCGGAATCGTCTTTAAAAGGATGACGAAATCGCCCAGCGGCGACCACGTGTCGATGTATTTGTTGTCCAGCTGCATCCATTCGTCGAATGAAACGCTGCAGCGCCCATTGATTTGCCAGAGGCATGTAATGCCCGGAGTAACGGTGAGCCGGCGCATCGCGTACGTGCTGTAGTGCTCGACTTCACTTGGCAGCGGCGGACGCGGACCGACCAGCGACATCTCACCGCGAATTACGTTGAATAAGTTCGGCAGCTCGTCGATGCTCGTGCGGCGCAAAAACGCCCCCAGCGGATGCAGCCGCGGATCGTTTTTGATCTTGAATACCGGCCCGTCGAGTTCGTTCAGATGCAGCAAGTCGTCGCGCATCTCATGCGCGCCTTCGATCATCGTGCGCAGTTTGAACATGCGAAACTGCCGCCCGTTCAAACCAACCCGCAGCTGACTGTAGAACGGCGCACCATGATCGACGAGTACGATCGCGATGGCCGCAACGAGAATGATCGGCAGTGCAAAGAGAAGCACCGCGCCTCCCACGACGAGGTCGATCGCGCGCTTCGCGCCGAACCACCATGCGGGCATGCTGCGATTGCCGGCCAGCGCTACTTGCATAGCACGTTCTCAAATGCGGCGGTCACGGTCTTTCCGACGTGGTCCATGCCTTCGATGACCCCGAGATCCGCGCCCGGCGCGCGGCTCAAGTGCACGAACGGCACGAACTCGCGCGTATGATCGCTGCCCGGCGCGGTGGGGTCGCATCCGTGGTCCGCCGTGAAGATTACCTCGTCCCCCGGCCGCAGGAGTGACTCCAGTCGCGGCACGATGGAATCGAGGGACTCCAGCGCGTCCGCATATCCGCGCACGTTTCGACGGTGGCCGTATTTGGAATCGAAGTCATTGAGATTCACAAATATGAAGCCGTATTCGATCCGTTCGAGCAAGTCGAAGGCCCTCTGCATTGCATCTAGGTTGTCGGCCACGCGAACGGAACTTTCGATCCCGTGTCCACAATAGATATCGCAGATTTTACCGACGGCGTGAATGGGAACGCCCTTGCTCGCCAGCTGGTCAAGTATGCTCGGCGGAGGTGCGATAGCGTAATCGCGACGGTTCGCAGTGCGGACGAACGCTCCCGGCGAGCCGGTAAACGGGCGAGCGATTACACGGTTCACGGCGTGCGGCCCGGTCAGCATGGCGCGCGCGCGCTCGCACCAATCGTACAGTTCCTCGAGGGGCACGACCCCTTCATGACAGGCGACTTGAAAAACGGAATCGGCCGAGGTGTACAGGATAGGCCTTCCGCTCGTCATGTGCTCGCGCCCGAACTCTTCGATGATCTCCGTACCGGAGGCCGTTTTGTTCCCGAGCGGCGGCTTTCCGACGATGCGCGTGAACTCATCGACCACTTCGGTTGGGAAACCGTTCGGGTATGTGGGAAAGGGGACTTCCGTAATAATACCGGCCATCTCCCAGTGCCCGGTGATGGTGTCTTTGCCGCGGCTGCGCTCGCGAAGGCGAGCGACCCGCGCAGCCGGCGTGGCCGGTGGTGCAGCCCCTGCGAGATCGGTCAAGCAACCGAGGCCGAGGCGCTCGAAATTTGGGATATGCAAACCACCAACGCGGCATGCCACGTTTCCGAGGGTATTCGCGCCCGGAGCGTCGCCGTAAACGCGCGCGTCCGGCAATGCACCCACACCCCCCGAGTCGAGAACAATAGTCACAAATCGGGTCATCTACGTCCTCGCGATTTCGCAGCGCTGGTGCAGCTCGCCTTCCCCACCACAATAAGACAAACATCCGCCCGTCTACGTTAGAAAACCATGAAAGGCGCGCGGAATCCCAGCACGAACGCTGGCGGCTGTACCATTGGAGGCGTACCCCTGTTCATTCGATCGATTGGTGCGATTGCGTTTATGCTCGCCGTTCTTTGCTGTGGCCGCGCGCAGGCGGCCATGCCGCTCATTCATCTGCAGGCGGATTCCGTAGGGTTCTACTACGATCGCTTTTTGATCGAAGCGCAGGGGCACGTACAGGTTCGCACCAGCGGCGGCATGTCGATGACGGGCGATGCGTTCTCGATGGATCTGAAGCTCAACCGCTTTGTGCTCGCGGGACACGTGCACATGCAGAACAGCGACGGCGCGCAAGACGGTGCGGCGCTCGCCGACTTCATCACGTTCAACCGCATCTATTTCGTACCGATCACCAGCGAACCCGATCGCTGGACGTTTTTGAACGGCGACTTCGCGCACCCCGTGAAGGGCCGCGAAATGCCCGGTGACACGTTTTATTTTCCCGACTTGGGGACGCGCAGGCCGTTCCTCATCAGCACCGGCGCGGTCATCGGCGCCGGGTCGTTCGTGCGCTTCAGCGGCAATCACGTCGATATCGCAAACGGAATGGGCGCATACGTGCCGACGTCCTCGTACTACGTGAACTTTTCGAGCGACATCAACTTGGCGCAAAACTCGCTGGCCGGCGCGAACTACGACGCGACGTGGCAGTTTGCGGGCGGCGCGAACGCAATCAGTGCACTGCATTTCCGGTACGATACCATCAACAAGACGTACCTGTCGTTCGAGCAGCACTGGACCGGCAGCAAAGCCTACGCGGTATTTTCAGTCAATCCCATGACGCGGCCGCAAAAGTTTTGGGACCTGCTTCTTTCGGATCAGCCCTCCGACAAGTTTCAAGTCAGGACGTTTACGCAGCTCGCTACGAATCAGACCTGGCTCCAGCGGCCGGACGCCTCCGGGCAGTTCACGATTTTGCAAGCGACGTGGGCGCTTCCGCGTTCTTACGCACAGCTCGCCGTTCAAGATACGAATTTCTCACTGCTCCCGCCCGGAGTTTACGACGGCATTGCGCCGATCATCGATCATCCGTGGCAGCTCGCGCTCAGCAGCCAGACGCTCGACCACCGCATCGGGCACACACCGTTCTACGAGCACGTGGGCTACGGCGTCGGGTACGTCCATGACGCCGCGCGGGTCTTGCAATACCTGCAGGGCACGCCGTATACGACGATTTGGAACCACAATCTCGACGCAACCGTGTACGTACCGTCGTTCAAGCTCGGCAACAGTTACGTCGAGACGAAGAACTACTACGTGAACGCGTCGGTGGACAAAAACCGGCAATGGTTCTCGAACGGACACTACACCGACTCGACGACCTCGCGGCTAACGCTGAGCAAGATGTTCGATAATCATTTCGTGTCGTACTTGGGGTACACCGTCCAAAACCTCGGCGACTATTACGGCAAACTGCAGACGGTCGCATACCCGTCTTTCGTTCCGGTGGTCGGCGGCGTGCTGTATCCCGGATACGCTGCGTTTCGCGGGCTTGCGACGTTTCGCGAAGTCGCGCTCGGTGTCACCTACACGAACGGCGGCAACTTCTCCGCATCACTGCTCGCACGTAAGCACGACGACTTTCCCAAACCGATTCCAAACTTTTTTGCGCCGCCGCCTCTGGACGTTCTCGGCAACGAGATTCAAGGGCAATACTATCTGGGCGAGCCGACGTACGACGTGCGCGCCGACGTGCGCGTACGCGTGAACGACCACACCTCGATAGACGTTTCGCGCGGCTATTACTTCAATTTCGGGAATCGCGGCTGGAGTCCCGAAACCGTGATTCAGGTCTTGCAGTAGTGACGAAGTTCTTCAGCGTCTTGAGTTTGGGCGTGCTGCTCCTGTGCGCCGCCGCCGGCGCGGGTCCGGCGCCGGTCACGGTCGTCACTGCGCAGATCCTCGATTTCGAGAAGGGATACTTGTTTCTGACCACCGGCGACGGATTCAAGGTCGCCACGGACGTCGTGATTTCGAACGGCCCGGTCGTTCCGCCGCGGTACGCGCGCGTCACGTTCGACGCGAACGGAATGGTGACGAAGATTGAAGTGTCTCGCACGAAGCTGCCGCCGGAAGGCGATCTCACGGCGCTTCGCCGCTACGCCGTATCGCTTTCACCGTTCAAGCCGGATCCGGACCTGGTTCCGTCGGCGAACCCGAGCCTTTGCGCGCGAACCGTTCCGGGTAAACACGTGCTCGTTGCCATCACCGTGCAAATTCCCCCAACCACACCTCTGACCGACGACATTTACATGACGACGGACCAAAGCGGCTGGAACCCGCAAGCGTATAAGATGGACCGCGTGGACGCTTTACACTACCGCACAGTGCTCAGGCTGAACTCAGGCACGATGATGCGCGTGCTGTTCGATCGCGGATCGATGCAGTCGCTTCAGGTGGCCGAAAACGGAATCCAAGCCAAACCGATGCTGCTGTGCATCGGCGATTCGGACGCTCAAGATTGGAGCCCGCGCGTCTACAAATGGGCGGACCAAATCTCGACCGGAACGCTCCCCGTTCCGCAGACGATGCCGACGCCGTACAATCCGGCTCCGTTCCCGAATCTGCCGACGCCGCCGCCTTTTCCGACGCACGCGCCCCTATCGAAGTGAGACCGTAACGTCTTTCTCGGTGGAGGCGCCTGCGGTGTTGAGCGCGATGACGTGCGCGACGTACGTTCCGCGTAGGAAAAACGGGATGCTCGGCATCGTGTAGCTCATCGAGAAAATTCCCGGCGCGGTTTTCGGAAGCCCGCGCTGCTGGTTTGCGACGCGGATTTGAACTGCGGCTACGTTCGTCGAAGTGATGACCGTGCCGCTGACCGTTTCCCCGCTGTGAAAAACGGGATCGCTGAGCTCGACTGCCACGATCTGCGGCGCTGCATCCGGCGGAAGCACGATCGGTGTGGGCTGCGCCGCCGGTGAGGGCGACACGCCGGCCGTTGCGGCGGGCGCCGGCGACCCGGACGGCGAGGGATGCGGTGAGGGCGTGCATGCGGCGATCGCGAGCACGCAGACGCCGGCGAGCAGCAAAATTTGAAGTCTCATGGTCACCTAATCGTAATTGGAACGGACGTGCGCACCGCGTCGCCGCGCGTGTTCCGCGCGATGACTTCAATGGTATAGGTGCGGCGCAAAAAGAACGGCAGATTCGGAACCCGGTACGACATTACGAAGCGTCCGATGCCCAGCTTGCGCATCGAAGAAGAATAGCCGGCGATGCGGGCCTCGACGCTGGCGACGTTGGAACTCGTCTCCACCGTCCCTGAAACGACCTCGCCCGCGTGCGCAACCGGCGTGCTCATCGACATTGCCAGGATTCGCGGCGGAGCGTTTGCCGGCTCGATTATCGGCTCGACTTGCAGGACGTGCGGTGCCACCGTCGCGGCCACCATGGGCTCCACTCCCACCGTTGCGGATCCCCCGATCGGGACGAATGGGGTCGCCGTCGGTCCGGGTGTGGGGGCCGACACGCTTTGCGGCAGATACACGACGGGACCCGTTCCCGGAATCGGCGACGGGGTGGGGGGCTTGATGCCCGATGGCGCTGCCATCGGGACGAGTGAACGTTCCGGCGCAGGTTGAACCGGGCCCGCGGTAACTTGCGGAACCGGCTGAGTGGGACGCGGACCCGCGAGACGCGCATACGAAGCCCAGGCGACGACGATAGCGAGTGCAATAATCGCGCCGGCGAACGCGGCAAAGCCGCCGGATTTTTTCATACCGTTTGTTGGAACGCTCCTCTCACGCGGTTGTGTTCCCCTTCCCGCGCGAAGGCAACGGTCTTTACCCGCGGCGAACCAGCCGAGCCATGGCAACGCGCGCGGAAGTGCCCCCCATCGATCTCAGCATCGTCGTTCCCCTGTTTAACGAAGAAGGGAACGTCACGCCCCTCGTGGAGCGCATCGTCGGCATCGCGGAGCGCTTACCGGGCGTCAAGCGGTACGAGATCGTGCTCGTCAACGACGGCAGCCGCGACCGCACGCTCGCGCAGATTCGCGAGCAGATGGCGCGCCGCCGCGACGTCGTCCTCGTGAACCTTTCGCGAAACTTCGGCCACCAGATTGCGGCGACCGCGGGACTCGACATCGCGCAAGGCCAGGTAGTCGTGTTGATGGACGGCGATCTGCAAGATCCGCCCGAACTCATCGAACAATTCTTGGAGCGCTACCGAGCCGGGTACGACGTCGTGTACGCGGTACGCCGGACGCGCAAGGGCGAGAGCGGATTCAAACTCTTCACCGCGCGACTTTTCTATCGCATCATCAAACGACTGACGAACGTGTCGATCCCGGTTGATACCGGCGACTTTCGCTTGATGAGCAGACGCGTCGTCGACGCGCTCAAACGCTCGCGCGAGCGTCACCGGTTTCTGCGCGGGATGGTGAGTTGGATAGGCTACAATCAGACCGGCGTGGAGTACGACCGCGAAGAGCGACTCTCGGGTCAAACAAAATATCCGGTCTCGAAGATGCTCAAATTCGCGATCGACGGCATCACGTCGTTCTCCGACGTTCCGCTGCGATTCGCGTCATATCTGGGCTTCACCGTCAGCACCGCTGCGTTCATTTACGCCGTCGTCATCATCATCTTCAAGGCGTTTCATTTCGGGACGCCCGAATACGCGCGCGGCTGGGCATCGACGATGGTCGTCATTCTGTTCTTGGGCGGCGTCCAGCTCATCGGCATCGGCATCTTAGGCGAGTACATCGGCCGCATCACCGAAGAAGTCAAGGCGCGCCCGCTCTATTTGATCGCGGATATCGAACGCTCGTAGCCTTACGGCGTTGTCGCGAGCGTATCGACCAGCCGCGGCAGGCCGAGAATCGCTGCACGCGCTCTACCATCGAGCGGCTTCAGGAAACGTTAGTGAAAAGAAGTTCCTCGGGTGTTCCCGCCAATCATATCGTAGAAGAGCGGCGGCGCCTGTACCGGTTGGGATGAAATTGTAAACGCCTGCGCGAGCGGCAATGCCTCTTTGCGCGCGGATCCGTATGCGCGCGCGAGCTGCGTACCCGAATCGACGTGATCCCCGATGCGTACAGCGATCTGCAAACCGCCGAGCGAATCGTTTTGCGAGAGCGCGCGTCCGGCGTGTCCCAAACGCACGACGTCGATCGATTGGACATATCCCGATTCTGCCGCCAGGATCTCGAAGGGTGGCCCAAGCTTCATGGCTTCGAATGCCGCGACGTCGCCGTGTTGCGCCGAAATCATTTCGCAAATTTTTCCGTACGCGCGTCCGCTCGAAAGCGCAGCTTGCACGAGTTCCTGAGGTTCCTCGAGACCGCTTTCCGCGACGAGCGCGCCCGCAATTGCCAGGACGAGTTCCTTCGCGCGCTCATCACCGTGGCCGCGCAAAAATTCGCGCGCCTCGATCACTTCGATGCCGGTACCGATGCAGCGCCCAAGCGGTTGATTCATGTCCGTGACGAAGGCCGTTGCCCGGCGCCCGAAACGCTGCGCGATTTCGACGAGCCACTGCGCGAGTTCACGCGCATCGTTGCGGTCGCTCATGAACGACGCGGCGCCGGTTTTCACGTCGAAAACAAAGGCGTGTGCGCCGCCGGCAATCTTCTTCGATACGATGGAGGAAGCGATCAGCCCCATTTGCGGTACGGTAGCGGTGCGATCGCGCAAATGGTAGATGCGCTTATCCGCCGGAACGAGCGCCTGCGTTTGCGCCGCGATCGCGCAACCGACGCGTTCCACTTGTTCGACGAAAGCCTCAGTCGAGAGCTCGGCATCGAAGCCGGGGATCGTTTCGAGCTTGTCGATCGTTCCGCCGGTATGCCCGAGCGCGCGCCCCGAAAGTTTCGCAACGCGCGCTCCGCATGCGGCCGCCAGCGGCACCGCCGCCAATGAAACGATATCGCTGACACCACCGCTGCTGTGCTTGTCGACGACGATGCCGCGCGCCGGGTCGAACGCTATCGTCTGACCGCTCGCCACCATCGCTCCCGTAAGCGCATACGCCTCGTCGAATGACATCCCGCGCCAGACGCACGCCATGCAGAGCGCCGCCATCTGCGCTTCGTCGACGTCTCCGCTCATGAACGCCTCGATGACGGCTTCCCATTCTTTCGCGGAAAGAGCGCCGCCCTTACGCTTGTGCACGATGCAGCGGCGCATGCCGTGTTCGTCCATCTACAAGGTTCCCGAAAAAAGATCCGAGAGGCGCACGGCATACAGCGTCGAGAAATTCACGATGAACATCGTATTTCCGACGATGACTGGGGGCGACGTCGTAAACATATTGGGAAATCGCAGTTCGCGCACGACCTTGCCGGTGGCTTCATCCAAAACATAGAGGTCGCCCGCGATATCGCCCACGTACACGAAACCTTTGTCGGCAACGGCGCTCATTTGTACCGCGTCGTGCGTCTTCACTTTCCAAAGTACGCTTCCCGAACGCGCATCGAACGCGTCGAACTCGCGCGCGAACGGCAGTGACTCAAAGAACCGGCCGGAGTCGTACGTGCCCGCGATGGCCAGTTCATGCGACGCGGAAACAGGTTGAGGTCCCACACTCGATTTGTATTTCCAGCGAAGCGCACCCGAGGCAGCGTCTGCCGCATAAACGATGTTGTAGCCCGTGCCGTGCCCGGCCCAAAAGGTGCTTTCGACAAAGACCAAACCATCACCGATTGCAGGCGAACAATCGGTGTATCCGAATTGGTCGAGCCACACGAATTGCCGCGACGCCGGATCCAACGCCCACGTGTAGCGATACCGCTCGGGTACGGTGGGCGAAGCATTCACGAACGTGCGCTCCGCATATGCCGAGCTGGTGAGCACCATCGAGAGGCCGTACACTCTCCCTTGATACTCCGCGAGCGAACTCATCGTCGATTCGCCCGGTGTGCGGCGCTTCCAAAGCAGCGCGCCGGTCGCGGGATCCAATGCATACACGTGCGCATCGCCATTGGAAAAAATGAACGCCGGCGTGTTTCCCGCAAGCGTGAGCACGCCGGTCGGCATGTCCTCACCGACCGTCCGATAACGCCACAGCAGCGCGCCGGTCTGTGAATCGAACCCGCTCACGCTGTCTGCGCCGGGGTCGCCGATAACGACGTGCAGTTCATCTTCCGAAAGGCGGTGCGACGTCCCCGTGCCGGCGATCACGATACCGTTCGCGACCACCGGCGCATTCATCGCAACGCCGTCGAGCGCGTGAACCCAGGTCGTTTTCCCGGTTTGTGCGTCAATCGCGTAAAGTTTGTGATTGAACGTCTCGACGTAGATCGTCCCGTCGATTACCGAAAGCGCTCCGTTCACCTTTCCGTCCAGCGCGCTCTGCCACCGATAGCTCCAATCGGGCTCGCCGAAGACCGCATTGTTGTCGTTCGAAAACTGATACCGCGGCCAACTTTGAACACCGGTGAGCCCACGAGCGCCGGCAATGGCCGTGGCGGCGGCCACGAGAACGGCTACGGCAAGGAGTCGCATTCCAACAGGTTAGTAGCGCTTTGCACGCTTCCTTCACGGGTTTCGAAACGGCGATACCGAAGCCCGCGGCAGTGCTCTTTCACGTAGCGTTCGGTCCGCCTCATTACCCGCCGCTCGATACGCTCGGGACGATCTTTTACGCGGCGTTCTTCATCGCGATATCGCTGCTGACGATGCGCCGTCCGGCGTACGGCGCATGCGCCATCATCATCGTGATGCCGTTCGCGCTGTATCAGGACACGGCCGACTTCACGATCACGCTTCCGAAAGTCGCCGTTCTCGCGGTGTTGCTCGGCCTCTCCGCGTACCGCGACGCATTCGCACCGATCGCCGAACGCGTTCCGTGGCGCATCTTGACCGCGGGATTGTTCGTCCTGGCGGCGATGTTGATCTCGTTCGTGCATGCGGCGCACGCGGGACCCGTGATCCGTCAATGCATCAAGGCCGCCGGCTACCTGCTGATCTTTTGCGCCGTAACTGCGGCGTACCGTCTCGACCCGGATCGGCGCGCAATCGCAAACGCGTCGTTCGCCACCGCAATCGCGGTTTCGCTGCTCGCGCTCGCGCAGGAGGTCGTCGGATCTCCGTCCGCGCTGCTGCTGAACGGTCATGCGCTGCCGCGTATCGCGGGACCCCTCGAAGGCCCGAATCAACTCGCCGGCTATTTTGACGCGGTTATTCCGCTCGCACTTGCATTCACGCTCGTCGAACGCAATACGCTTGCTCGTCTTACGCTCTTCTTCATGATCTTCGCCGACATTCTCACGTTTTCGCGCGGCGGCCTTATCGGCGCGGCGGCAAGCATCGCGACGGTCGCGATCGCAATGCGCTCTCAATTGCGCGCCGCAATTATGCCGATTCTGGGCGGGATCGCCGCTGGGCTCGCCGTTGCGTTTTCATGGGGCGTCGTCTTCGAATCGCTCGGGATGCTGCGCTGGTGGGACTGGCAATCGAACTATGCAGGCGGTGTGGGTACGCGCTCCGAGCTGTGGCATGCGGCAATCGTGCTGTGGAAGCAGCATCCCCTGTTCGGCGTCGGCGCCGGAAACTTCGAACTCGAGCTTCCGCTTGCGGGCGTCCGCGGCGTTCGCACGCATGCGAATAGCTTGTACTTGCAAGCGCTGGTCGAAGGCGGAATTCCACTACTCATCGCAACGCTTTGGCTGGTGTACGTCTCGATTGCGACGTTCGTGCAGGAGCGCGCGCAGTCGCCGTTCGTGGTCGCGGCGCTGGGGGCCGGCGTTGCACTTGCGCTGCATCAGACTGTCGATTTTCTCACGTTCTATCCCAAGGTCGGCGGCGAATGGTGGGCAATCATGGCGCTCGGTGCGGCTGAACTCTCGGTCGTGGCGCGCGTGCGGCAACAGCAGGCATGCGTGTAGGCGATGTCCTGAGCTCGTCGAAGGGGCTGCTCGTTCCGGGCGGCTTTCTCGCGGGCGCGGCCGTCTGCGCGTGGATGATGCGCGGTGCGCCGCATTCGATCGCGGTCGATCGCGCGCAGCCGCTGGTGGTCGTCACCTATTGGCACCAGTTCGGCGTGCAGATGTGGCTTGCGCTTGCGCTGGCTATCGCGGTTGCAAGCATCGGCTACTTCGCCGCTCTGCGTCATGCATCGCTGCGCGCGACGGTCTTTATGAGCTCCCTCGCGTGCGTCGCGGCGCTGCTTGTTCCGGTCGTCTTCTCGAGCGACGCGTATGCGTACGTGGGCTACGGCGATATGGCGCTGCACGGCATCAACCCATATGCGCACGCGCGCATTTCGCAGCACGATCCGCTGCTCGATGCGATGGTGTGGCAATGGGGAAATCCGCCGCCTATGTGCGTGTACGGACCTGCGTTCGTGTGGCTGATGCAAGGGATCGTCGCGCTCTTCTCACCGCTCGGCGCCGCGGCGCCGCTTTGGACGGTCCGCATTCTCGCATGCGGCGCACTCGTAATGTGCGCGCCGCTCGCATACGCGGCGTTTTCGCCTCTTTCGGAGCGGACGCGCGCTGCCGCGGCCGCGGGCATTGCTCTCAATCCCATTGCAATCTGGAGTGCCGCCGAAGGTCAT
>Ga0070735_10001279_pt1 | contig 24774 bp, 26 predicted proteins | sample Coa_R1_FD_66443 | JGI IMG/M metagenome (GOLD analysis project Ga0070735, IMG submission 66443) | Surface soil microbial communities from Centralia Pennsylvania, which are recovering from an underground coalmine fire - Coalmine... | ecosystem: Environmental > Terrestrial > Soil > Unclassified ...
GGGGGACAACCGAATACCCGAGGGCAGACCTTTGTTCGCCTTGTGGCCCCGTTCATCGCAAGCTCTGCAAGTTTAAACAATATTTCGAGTATTGGTCGGGCATAGCCCACGAACCCAGTGCTTGAACTCAGGCCGGAAACTCAGGCCAGGTGCAACTCGCGGCTTGGATGGAGGCGTCACATCAATATTGTTTATCGTTGATTTCAAAAAGCGAACTTTTGACGGGCGTCCGTGACGGGAATAAACTTCCCGTGGTGAATCCCATGAAAATATGTGCATTCCTGCTGGCGTTCTTTTTGGGCATGTCAATGTTCGCGGCGGCGGATGATGAAGGCCATCACCACGAGGAACTGACTGAAGCACAGGTCGGCATTGTCCACTTTCCGTCATCTTGCCTGGCTGCGGATCAGAAGCCAATTGAGCGCGGTGTGGCCATGCTGCACTCGTTCTGGTATGAAGAGGCGGAAAAACAATTTCAGCAGATCGAGAAGGACGATCCGAAGTGCGCAATCGCGCACTGGGGTGTGGCGATGAGCTTGTGGCACCAGCTGTGGAACCGGCCTGATGCTGCTGTGCTTGACCGCGGAGGCGCGGAGCTCAAATCGGGGAAGTCATTGCCGGGAACTCCGCGCGAGAAGGATTACATCGCCGCGTTGAGTAAATTCTATGAACATCCGGGGAAGCCTTACCAGAAGCGGGTTACAGCGTATTCGAAGGCGATGGACAAGGTCTACGCGAAATATCCCGATGATCATGAGGCGGCGGCATTTTACGCCTTGAGTCTTCTGGCTTCGGAGCCTGGCCACGACAAAAGCAATGCCAGTCGCAAGCAGGCAGCTGCCGTACTGGAGAAATTATTTGCCGAGGAACCTAACCACCCCGGCGTAGCCCATTATCTGATTCATACGTATGACAAGCCTGATATGGCGCAGCTCGGTCTGCCCGCAGCCCGCAAATATGCGCAGCTCGCGCCTGCGGCGCCGCACGCGCTGCATATGCCGGCGCACATTTTCGCGCGGTTAGGCTTGTGGCAGGACGATATTAATTCCAATGTCCGCTCGATTGAGGCCACACAAAAAGAAGTGGCCGAGCACATGGGCGGCGAGGGGCATCAGTTCCACGCCATGGATTTTCTGGTCTATGCGTATTTGCAAACCGGGCATGAGCAGGATGCGCAGAAGATCATCGATGAAGTACGCGCCATGCCGCCGATGCATGACATGTATGGCATGGGATTCGATCCGCGGATGTTTGCATTGTCAGCATTTCCGGCGTCCTACGATTTAGAGCTGCATCACTGGAACGAGGCGGCACAGCTCACGCCAGTCAGCGGCGCGGGTGATTACGATCAGTCAGTTACGTATACAGCCAGAGCGATCGGGGCAGCGAAAATTGGGAATGTAGAGCAGGCGCGAAAAGAAATCGCAGAGATCGAAGGCATTCAGAGGAAATTGGGTGCTGGCCACAACAAGGATCAACGGGGATACCAGGACCTCGCGGACGAATTGACGGAAGCAAAGGCGTGGCTGGCTCAGGCCGAGGGACATAATGATGAGGCGGTGCGGCTGATGAAATCCATTGCAGATAAAGAGGAAGGCGAAGCCGAATCAAGTCAGGGAATTCCGGCACACGAGATGATTGGCGACATGCTGCTCGAAAGCAAACATCCGGAAGAAGCGCTGGTTGAATATGAGATCACGCTGAAAACGAACCCTGGACGATTTGACGCCCTGTATGGTGCGGCGCAAGCGGCTGAACAAGCGGGTAAGCACGACCAAGCGAACGCGTATTTCGCAAAGCTGGTGAAAAACTGCGAGGGCTCGACATCAGAGCGCGCCGAGCTGAAACACGCGCGAGAAGTTACTGAGGCACGTGCGGCAAAGAACTGAGTCAGATTATTTGGAGTTCTTCGGCAGATCGAGGCGTTGCAATTGGAAAAGCAATGTTGCAAATCCGAGTTTGGACTTCAGCTGCAGCGGAATGTGCTTCGCGTCATCGGTGAACCAAACCCAGAGCACGCCTTTGCCCTTTAGAGGACCGGAAACCGGTTCGGCTTTGACCCGCAAGGCTTGAAATTCGCCGTAAGGAACTTTGATTCGATTGCGCCCCTCAACGTCGATTTTTACGTCGGTGGTTTGGCCACCATCGTTGACCGGAAATGTTTCGGATGAACCGGGCGCCAGGTCGAGCGATGCGGCGTAAAAAAATCCGCTCACCACATCGGTGACGCAGGGCGGAATGTCGAAGTTTCCCTGCCGGCGTATGCCAGTCTTCAGATTACTTTCTTCCATGTGACTTTTTCGAGTCTGATAATTCAAGTGCACACTTCTATCAATCCGGCGAGCTCCTTCCTCACTGTGTTTAGAAATCTGCTGCGTGCAAAGAGTTCCAGGTTCGATGTCCGCGTCAAAAGTGTCATGGACGGCGAAGATTTTGTTGACGATGCCAGAAGTGTCGGCAATTGAACGCAGGTGTTCAGAGGCGCCGGCGCGCTTGAGCGTGACCGTTGCCGTGCCGGCATTGAGCAGATGCCATTCAACCGAGTACACGAGAGTTTCACTCTCCGGCAGGTGAAATGATGGGGGTGGAGGAATTATTTGTGAAGCCGCATTTGCGCTGATCGAAGCGGGCGAGCTGGCACGCTGAGCGGAACACAACGACACAGCCGCCAACGTGAAGCAGATGAGCAGGGCGCGGGCCGTAATTTTAGAGAACATCACTTTCGAAACCACATAGATTTCGCCACCAGGGTAGCAATCATCAATCCCGCACCCAATACGGCGTTGTACTCGCGGTGCTTCCAATAAAGATGCCAGGAGAACGACCCGGGACGTTTTTGGTAAGAGCGGACGCGCGGAACTAATCGCGGGACCTGGGCAGCATAGTCATCGAATTCTGAAAAGCGCGCGCGCAAGAATGCCTCTTCGGCGCGGATTACGGGGACGTAAATTGCGATCAGCATTGCGGCCGCAATGAGCGGGAGCAACCAACTTTTCGCGGCGATCAGGAAGCCGATGGCGAGAATGATCGATCCTAAATAAAGCGGGTTGCGGGTGTGGGCGTAAGGGCCGCTAGTCGCGAGCACCTCATTTTTTGAGACATGACCGGAAGCGAGCGCGCGAATGCACAAGCCGGCGAACGCAATACAGCTTCCGATCAGGATGGAAATGAGCGTGGGTTGAGCCAGCCAAATGTAAGCAGCGGCGAAAAGGAATCCAAGCGGGACCCGGATGCGGCGCGCAATTTTGCTCCAGCTAGGCACTGGTGCTCCTTAATAGTTCCCGGGCTGCGCTGACCACTTCGGAGGCAGAGATTGCGAGAAGTCCAGGATCGGCAGCGCTGGTGTGCGACAAAGAAGTTTTGCTGGCGGGATTACGCAAGACGATGCTTTTTGTGCCGCAAGGACCGTTGCGGACCGGATCTGTAGGGCCAAAGATTGCCACGACTGGAACTTGCAATGCTGCCGCAAGATGCAACGGCCCGGTATCGCCGCCGATAAATAATCGCGCCCGGCGGGTGAGTGCGATGAGTTCTGAGACCGAACACGAGATGGGTTGCGCGCTGCCGCCGCTGGCGGTTTGAACCTCATAAGCGAGTTCGTGTTCATGGGGGCCAAAGTTGATCAAGGAGAACAGGCCGAAAAATGATAATGCTCGCGCAACTTCGCCATAATGCTGGGCTGGCCATTGCTTTGCGGCCCATCCTGCACCCGGATTAATGATCACCAAATTTTCAGGCAATCCCGAGATTTTTTTTGCGATAGAGACTTCAGCGCGTTCGTCCCGGGGAAATATAGCTATGCCCTTAGTAAGGGGCTTTCCGCCCACAGCCTCGGCGAGCAAGTGATATTGCTCGATCACGTGCGGGCCACTGCCTGCGACTCTGTACTGATAAAGAATGCGGGCCGGCCATTCGCGGGGCTGGGCAAAGCCGAAGATGGCATCGGCTTTCGACATTCGGGCAAACGTCGCCGATTTCAATGCGCCCTGAAAATCGGCGGCGATTTCATAATGCTGATTTCGCACTTCTCGGAGCGCATGGCGCGCCTCGCGCTTAGTCTGGCTAGACAACAAAGATTTGCGCCAGCGCTTGGTATCTACAAGGTGCACGAAATCGACAACCGGGCGTTGTGCACTACGCGGTCCGGAAAGTGGCGCCCCGCCGGCACACAACATTTCGGACCAACGATCTTCGATGATCCAGCCGATATTCATGTGCGGGAATGCAGTGCGTAACGAGCAGACAGCCGCCAGGGTATGAATGACATCGCCCATGGCCCCCAAACGCACAACCAGCAGGCTTTTTGGAGGAACATTGGCGACCGCCACCGCGCTCACGGCCGGCGCTGCTCCACGCCACCGCGAAGGACCTGCGTCGTGGAATGATCTTTGCGGTCACCAACGATTTCGACTCGGCCGCCGCATTCGACCACAGTGTCGCGCTCAGGCACAGTGTCGGCGGTGTAATCCGTGCCTTTGGCGTGGACGTCGGGGCGGATTTCGCGTACCAACGCGCGCACATCGGGTTCGGGAAAAATGACGACCGCATCGATATCGGACAGGGCTGCGACGATCTCGGCCCGCTCGTTCTCAGGGACGATCGGGCGACCGTCGCCCTTCAGGGCGCGAACCGAGCTATCGGAGTTAATTGCAACCACTAATTTTCCGCCAAGTTGTTTTGCAGCGCGTAGATAGCGAATGTGTCCAACATGGAGAAGATCGAAGACGCCGTTGGTCAAGATGATCTTCTCACTTTGTTTGCGCCACGATTCTACCTGGCACTTTAGCTGGCTGCGGCTGAGAATCTTCTTATCGGTCAATCTCTGGAGTTCCTTCGTTGATTCAAGACTTGTCGGACGAACATTTCAGTGCGCTCTGGTCGCGGGTGGCACTTTCTCAACCGCTTCTAACAATTCCTGCTGCGAAACGGTCGCTGTGCCGCGTTTCATTACGACTATGCCGCCGGCGTAATTCGCCAGTTGCGCGGCATCTTCCGTGTCCGCACCTGCCGCCAAAGCCGCAGTGAACGTGGCTATCACAGTATCGCCAGCCCCGGTGACATCAGTGACCTGGTCGCTCCCGAAGACCGGAATATCTATTGGCTTGTGCTTTCCGGAGAATGCCACCATGCCGTCGCGCCCGCGGGTGATTACCAGAGAGCTTAGTTTCATCCTCGAAAGAATCTCGGCGCCGGCAAAGCACATCTGGTTCCAGTCGGTGCCGATCTCGATTCCCAACGCCTCTTCCACCTCCGGCTCGTTGGGAGTTGCCGCCGTTATTCCGGAAAACTCGAGCATGCGATGGCGAGAATCGAGAATGACGGGAATTGACTGGTAGCTGGTGGTCGATTTCGCGGAACTGCCGGGGCGAGGTGTGCGACGGCGGTCGCGAGCGACAGTTAAGATTTGCGGAGTGGCAGCACCGTAGCCGTAATCTGAGACAAGCAGGGCATCTGAGGCGCGTAGATATTCACGCGTGGCTAGCGCGAGTTCGCGGGCAGTGTGGCGATCGGGAGCCGCGTCTGGCTCGCGATCGATGCGGACGACTTGCTGGCGCCAAGTATGCGGCATTCCTGCCAGAATGCGGGTTTTAGTTACCGTAGGCAGATTCTTGTGCTTCAGTATTCCCGTGACCGGAATATGTTTGTGACGAAAACTGCGGAGCAGCATACGCCCAGGCTCGTCGTTACCGATAATGCCGACCGGCAGCACATTCACTCCAAGGTCAGCGAGGTTGTTTACGGCGTTGGCGCCTCCGCCGGGCACGACAGAGCGTTCGAGATGGCGCAATATCAGCACCGGAGCTTCACGTGAGACGCGAGAAATTTCGCCGAGCACAAATTCGTCGGCCACCATATCGCCGAGCACGGTTACCGTGACGCGGGGAAATGACTCAATGATTTTGCGGAGACGGTCGACGGGTTTTTGGGAACGAGACATTCAGCGTTAGTCGTCACTGGCTAGTTGCACTGCGATTTTCTCATGCTTTGGCCCTGCACTCCGTAATCACGCGAAGAATGGTATCCACAATGCCAGCGGGATCAAGTAACTCCATTTCGACACGCGCGATGATGGGTGATATCTGAGGAAGATATGTACCCAGGTTGATGGCATCTTTTTCGGTCGTGATAAGGGCGTCAGCTTGGCTCTTTTTTTGAAAGTCGAGGAGGTCACGAATATCAGACGGCGTGTATTTGTGGTGGTCGCGGTAGAACTTTTGCGCGATTGGCTGAATACCGGTGGCCCGCAATTGCAAGATGAAGTTATGAGGACGAGCAATTCCACAGAAGGCGATGGGATTTTTGGGAGCCTTGGGAAGAGTCAGGCTTCTGCGGACGCGCCAGATATTTTTGCCTGCAGGTAACTGAGTTCGGTCGATTTCTTCAGTGAGCACGATGGCATCGGCGCGGCGAAGGGAGCTTAGGGGCTCGCGGAGGCGGCCTGTCGGTAAGAGCTGGTCGCGAAGATCTTCTGCGGTGACTAGGACGATGTCGAAGTCGCGGTCCAGAGAGCGGTGTTGGAATCCGTCGTCGAGGAGGTGGACTGGACCGGGCCGTTGGCCTGGAGGACAGCCGAGGGCGGCTGTCCGCACGTGATTGGGGGTCGGAGAGCCAATGGCGGCTGTCACCATCTGATTATTCTCGGCCAGTTTGCCTGCTTGGTAGCGGCTTTCGCCGACAATTACTGGGCAGGCCAGCCGTCGTGCGATCAGGAGTGGTTCGTCGCCGAAGTCACGCGACGTGCCATTCGGGTCGACGAGCATGGCGCCGCGAGTTCTGCGGCCGTATCCGCGAGAGAGTACGTCAAACGCGATGCCGCGCTGCTTCAGGAGTTCACCTAGCATTATTACGAACGGGGTCTTGCCGGATCCGCCGACGGAGATGTTGCCAACGCTGATCACCGGGCGAGACAGTTTGTGAGCTTTGAGAGTGCCGCGATCATAGAGATTATTTCGGGCGGCGGCCACGATTCCGTATAGAGAGTTGACCGGGTTCACGCGGAATGTGCCTCGCCTCCACCACGCTTGAGCAGGCCCCTTAGCTGATCCATGGTGAACTGAGTGGCGCCGCGTTGTGATTGCAGAGTTTCGAGGGCGCACCGGCCGAGAGCGAGGCGTTCCGCGTCGTTTGTCAATAGATCGGTGAATGCCCGGCTCAGGTCGGCGGGGCTGACGATGCGGACTGCGTCCCGACTTCGAAATAGTTCGACGATGTCGCGAAAGTTTTCGGTATGCAGACCGACGAGGATTGCCACACCGTACTGGGCTGGCTCGAGAATGCTGTGACCGCCGCGCGGGACCAGACTGCCTCCGACGAACGCTATATCGGCGAGACCGTAAAGGCTGGCCAGCTCGCCGATGGTGTCGATGAGGAGCACGCGGCCGGCGAGGCCCTCGCCTTGCCAATCGGAGCGCTTGAAAAATTTCAGCGCGGATTGCCGAAGTTGATCTGCTACCTGCTGGAAGCGCTCCGGGTGACGCGGGGCGAGAAGCATTACCGCGGCAGGATGTTGAGCGAGGACAGCTTTGAATGCGTCCATAAGTAGAGGCTCTTCACCCTCGACGGTGCTTCCGCAGACCAGGACCGGACCGGCAGCTGAGGCGGCGAGGGTTGATCGGAGTTGGGCGATGATGGGAGGAGCAGGCGCTGGAGATATATCGAACTTCAGATTTCCACCGACGCGGATGCGGTTTTGATTCGCGCCAATTTCAGCCAGGCGGCGGGCGTCTTCCGGCGTTTGTGCGAGAAACAGATCGACGTTGCGGAGCGCGCGGGTGAGCAGGGGTTTCCAGCGCCGATACCCGGGGAAGGAGCGATCCGAGATCCGAGCGTTAACGATGGCGACGCGAACGCCGCGCTGCTTGGCGGTCCGCAGGACATTTGGCCAGAACTCGGTTTCGGCGACGATGATGAGTTCAGGGGCCAGAGCGTCAAAGTATGGCGTGACGCAGACTACAAGATCGAATGGGAAGTAAAAAAGATTCCCGGCGCCGAAGCGCGATGCGGCCAGCTTCTGGCCAGTATCGGTGGTGGTTGAGACTACGATTCGATGCTCAGGATATTCAGAGCGTAGCTGGCGGACCAGCTCGCTCACGGCCAGGACTTCGCCGACAGAGACGGCATGAATCCAGATGGAGCGTTTTGTTTGTGCGCGAATTCTTTGCGGAACCCTCCCGAGGCGCTCGCCTAATCCGCGGCGGTATTTGCCGTGACGCAGCATCTGGAAAATCCAGTAGGGGCTGCCGAGCAGCAGGGCTGCGGCCAGTAATACGCTGTAGGCGAGGTACATGGGGGCAGGGTCATTCTAAATGGGTGCAGTGGGATGGGTTAGCTAGCTTCAGTGCGTATGGTCCGATTATTGGTTGTAGTTTGCCCATACGCGGCGGATCTTGCGGGCTGAAGTCAGTTGCATCACCTCGGCTGACTTGCTTCCGCGCACATTATTACCGTAGTACAAGACGATGGTTTCCACTCCCCAGAGCACGTCAATCAAGTCGAACTGGCGGTCCGGGTAGGCCTGAATACCACGCAGGAAGTATTCGCGCAAGGCCGTCTTCCCTCGCACCACGCCATCGGCGTTATTGAGCAACTTTAAGGCAATGGGCGAGGTAAGTACCACCTCATCGTCATAATGAGCCAGGATCCTTTCCAGATCGTGACTGTTCCAAGCATTCACCCACTCCTCGGCAAATTGGTGAGCGAACGAGCGCTGCAAGGGCGACGAAGGGTTTTCCATAGGCCAAGTTAACATTTGTCAGTTGGATAACGTTTCGAAACGTTCCTAATTCAGAGGCAGCTCTCGAAAGAACCTAATTACCGATAGCTCGTCATTAGCGTCAGATTCACATGCTGGCTGAGTACGGGGGGACGCCCGTACCCCCAGAACCTCATAGGATGCATTTTGGACTAGGATGCTGGTAGCCTCACAAACTGGTGCGGTCTACGGGCGTGGACGCCCGTAGCTACACGGTCATTTTTCATCATTTTTTGTGAGTTATTTCCACTCGCCGGCTTTTACCAGCTTGCGGATCTTGCGTTTGATCAGGTCGCGTTTCAGTGCGCTCAAGTGGCTGATGTAGAGCTTGCCATTCAGGTGATCGGTTTCGTGCAGGAAGGCGCGGGCTAGTAGCTCTTCTCCAGTTTTCTCATACCATTTGCCGTTCACGTCCTGGGCGCGGACGGTAACAATATTGGCGCGGGTCACGTTTTCGCGAAAATCAGGGATGCTGAGGCAGCCTTCGCTTTGGGTTTGCTTGCCTTCGGTGTGGATGATCTCAGGGTTGGCGAGCACCAGCTTCTCGCGCGGATTCTCTTTGAAGCTGACGTCGATCACGGCGAGGCGTTTTGAAATGCCGATCTGGGGCGCGGCGAGGCCCACGCCTTTAGCTTCATACATGGATTCAAACATATCTGCCACCAGGGTTTTCAGGTCTTCGTCGAACGCGGTCACTGGGGCTGCGGGTTTTTCCAGGACGGGATTTCCGTACTTCACGATGGGATAGATCATTAGTTGTGGTGGTCAGCGATCAGCCATGGGCGATCAGAAATTTTTCACTTGCTCCAAATATCCACGAAAATTACGCAAAGTTTCGGTCATGGAGTCCCCGCCGAATTTTTCGAGTGCGCTGCGCGCCAGAGTCAGGGCAACCATGGCTTCACCAGCTACTCCGGCTGCAGGCACCACGCAGACGTCAGAACGTTCGTATGCTGCCTTGACCGGTTCGCGGCTGGCGAAGTCTACCGATTGTAATGGACTACGCAAGGTGGAAATCGGCTTGAGGTAACCGCGAACGCGGATTTCCTGGCCATTTGAAATTCCGCCTTCAATGCCGCCCGCATTATTGCGAGTACGAGTGAATCCAGAGGCGCGGTTGTAACCGATCTCATCGTGAACGGATGATCCGGGAGCGTAGGCCGAGGCTACGCCGGCGCCAATCTCAACTGCTTTGACGGCTTGTAGCGACATGACGGCTGCGGCGAGTTGCGCGTCGAGGCGTTCGTCCCATTGCGCGTAAGTTCCAAGGCCGGCCGGCACGCCATGGGCGACAACCTCGAAAACGCCGCCGACGGAGTCGCGAGTTCGGAGAACCTTATCGACTTCGGCCTTCATGCTTTGCTCGGCTTCGGGTTCGGCGCAATTCAGCAACACTTCTTCACGGCTGCAACTGGCCTTAATTTGTTCCCAAGGCACCTCGTGCTCGACGTTAGCAGCGCCGACTGCCACCACGTGGCTCAAGACTTCAATATCCAGCTGCTTCAAAAATAATTTGGCTAAAGCGCCGCTGGCCACACGGGCTGCAGACTCGCGCGCCGAAGCACGCTCCAGAACATATCGCGCTTCGGAAAAGTTGTATTTCAGTGCTCCGGCAAGATCGGCGTGTCCGGGACGAGGAGACGCGACCCGCTTGTGCAGGCTAGAATCTCCTTTTTCCACCGGAAGCTGTTGCTGCCAATTTTTCCAGTCGCGATTTTCAAGAAGCATGGAGACGGGAGAGCCAATTGTTTGTCCATGACGGACGCCGGAGAGAATGCGAGCGGAGTCGCGCTCGATTTTCATTCTGCCACCGCGGCCGTAACCCTGCTGTCTGCGCCACAGTTCGTGGTCTACAAAGACCTGTGCGACTTCAAGTCCGGCGGGCAGGCCGGAGATAAAAGCAACCAAAGCCTCGCCGTGAGACTCTCCGGAGGTGAAGAATTTCAGCATGTACTCGGATTGTATCCGATGAGTAATGTTGCGGTGGGCATGGGCAAACCCGCAACTCCGCTTGTTCATCCAAGAATTGGCTACGCGTATTCCGCGTTGAAGGTAAGGACTGTGAAAGCGATGCCAGTCGGCGAATTCGCGGTTGCGGTAAGTCGAGCTTCGCTCGACTGGACAGCCGAGGGCGGCTGTCCCCACATGGTCCGCACCAAAGACGGCTGTCTCCACATGGTTAGTTGTAAGGTTTTTGTAGTGCTGAGGTGATTGGGTGTCTCATAAAGCTGCCACAAGGCGGCAAATCGCTGATACGACCGCTTCCGATGCCGCTGAAGTTTCGCGGCATTTGTTGAAAGGCGAGGAAGCGGAACGGCGGCGCATCAGCCGAGAGTTGCATGATGAGACAGGCCAAGCGCTGATGGTCTTGCGTTTTCAACTTGAGATGCTTGCCTCGGACGCAAAGAGTCCTGGACAGAAGGCCAAAGTCCAGGAATCGCTTGAGGTTCTGGATCGGACGATCGAGGGTTTGCGGCGAATCATCGCCAGGCTCTCACCGCGCGTATTAGAAGAGTTCGGTTTAATTGCAGCAATTCGGCGGCATGCGCAGTTGCTGGCCAGCCAGACCCGCATGAAAGCCCGCGTGGAACTGCCGGAAGAAATCGCTGCCATGGACCACGATATTGAGGTGGCGGTCTACCGGTCGGCGCAGGAAGCCTTGCACAACATCGCAAAGCACTCACGAGCGCAAAATTTCACGGTGAGGTTGTACATCGCGGGCGGCCGGATTCATCTTGAAATAGAAGATGACGGAACCGGGGTTTCGACAAAGGTCCCAGACGACGGGGGGTTCGGGCTGACTGGAATGCGCGAACGAGCAGTTGCGCTGGGCGGTTCAATGACTATGCAATCCCGACGCGGCCGGGGGACACAGATCCGAATTGTTTTGCCGTTCAACGCGAGGGAGTCTTTCAGTCCGGAAACAGTTCGTAGCGGCCGAGCAGTTCGGCGCCCAACTACAGCAAAGGCCAGCTAACGGGAACTTATGCCGATTCGATGTCTCATTGTTGACGATCACACGCTGTTTCGCGAGGGACTGCGTCGTGTGCTGGAAAGCGAGCCCGATCTGCAAGTTGTGGGAGAGGCGCGGGACGGATCGGAAGCAATTGAGCAGGCGCAAGCGCTCAAGCCTGATGTGATCTTGATGGATATCGGAATGCCGGGACTTTCGAGCTTTGAGGCGTCACGTCGAATCACGAGGGAGTTGCCGGGCCGGCGGGTGATCTTTCTCACCATGTATGAGGATGAGGAATACCTGCTGCAGTGTCTGGACGCGGGCGCCTCGGGGTACATTTTGAAAGATGCGCCTGCCCCGCGGCTGATCGGGGCGGTTCGGGACGTGAATGCGGGAAGAAAATATTTGAGCCCGCAGGTGCTGGGAAAGCTGGTCGATGATTTCCGTTCACGCTCAACCACCGGAATGGCGCGCGGTTCAACCCTGACCCCGCGGGAGAGAGAAGTGATCAAGATGCTGGCCGAGGGAAATTCGGTGAGGCAGATTGCGAGCATCCTGGGCCTGAGCGTTAAGACCGTCGAGGCGCACAAGTTCAATCTCATGCGGAAGCTCAATATCCATAACAAGGCTCAGCTCGTCACTTATGCGATTCAGAAAAAGATCGTGAAGATGCCGGCGGGCGCTTAAGCAAAAATCCGGCCACGGATTTCGCGGATCACAATCAGAAAACAATTGAACTTTCGTCAGCGGCCGCCGATTTCATTTCAATTACAATTCTCCGCCCGCGATGTTCCCTGTTAATAACTCATTCAAAATGCAAGAAATATGTTGACAATGGCAGTGACACATCGCAAACTCTGAAATCAGTGATGCTGCTGATAACAAAATTGTCGGCAGAGACCGTTCAGTAACGAGGGAAAATCGTTCAGGAGGGTAATGATGCCAGCAAAGAAAAAGGCAGCAAAAAAGAAAAAGCACTAGGTACGTGAGAAAAACTCACGCAAGAGTTTGTAAGCCTCTCGACGAAAATCCTCGAGAGGTTTTTTGTTTGTGGTCCAAGTAGTAGTTGTCGCGAGAAGCGGATCGTGCTAGAAACGCAGTAGCGGCGCATGTTTGAGGTCAACCGAGTGTCGCTGGCGGATCCTATGAGTATTACTAAGCTGAAGGCGAAACCGAACAGATCAACCGAAATCATTGTTCCCGATAAGCTTTACTTCCGCATCGGAGAAGTCTCTGAGCTATGCCGGCTGCCGGCGTACGTTCTTCGTTTCTGGGAAACCGAGTTTCCCCAGCTCAAGCCGGTCAAGAGCAGCACCGGGCAGCGCATGTATCGGCGCAAGGATGTTGAGGCCGTGCTGCGGATCAAGAAGCTGCTTTATGAAGAAGGGTTCACCATTGCGGGCGCTCGGCAACAGCTGCGCTCGGAAAGCAAAGTCGAGAAGAACCAGGCCCCGCTGCCGTTTCCGGTGCAATCATCGGCTGACTTGAAACGCATTCGCCACGGATTGCAGGAGATACTGGGAATGCTGGTGGCGCGACACTGAGTATTTGGGTGCATTACTTCAATCCTCGAAGCTTTGCGACTACTGTCGCAATCTGATTTTCCTGAAACAATCGAATTCCGGCGACCCCACCAGCGCCGGCTCCTATGCAGAGGTGCGCATTTTCCGTGGTCACGCCTCCCAAAGCGAGGACGGGGATTCGGTGTCGGCAGACTTTGCGGAGTTGATCTATTCCTGCTATTTCCGGGGCTCCGCGCTTTTCGAATACCGCGCCGAAGACCACAAAATCAGCTGCTGGGCGGGCGTGGACGCCCGCCGCTACACTATCACCGGTACGCTCGGCTGCGATCACTTGGGATTCGTTGTGACAGGAGACGGCGACGATCGGCCGGGCGGGGGCTTGTGCTTCGAGCCAAATTCTTTTTACGTCGACGGGGGAGATGTCATTCGAGGTGAGGTGGACGCCGTGAGCTTTCGCCGCCAGGGCTATATCGGTTCGGGAGTTGATCAGGAGGCGGGTGCTACTGCGGGATTCGTTGATTAGCTGCGCGGCATCTTTGGCAACAGCCTCCAGTGTGCGTGCGGAGAGATCTTTCTCGCGAAGTTGTATGTAGTCGATGCCCGCCATGGCTGCTTCCGAGATCTTTTTCAGGAGGCGTTCGAGACGTTGGGATTCCGTTCCTGAGAATTGCGTGCGGTCGGTGATGTAGTAGAGGAGCAAGGTCGGTAGTTAGCGATCAGCGGTCTGGGGTCGGTGAAATCTATTTCGGATTCTATAGCGCGGGATGCATCGTTCGTGATTTACGAACAAAAAATCCTACGGCGCAGGCGTACTACTTTCCCACCCTTCGCAAAAAGCGCGAAGGATGGGGCACCCTCAGCCTCCTGTCAGGCGGTGCATGCGGGCTAGGGATTTGTTTTCGCGATCTCGGGCACAACCTCGCCTACGCGCTTTGGGCGATCGGGGCCGAGATGGTATTTGATCAGTCCGTCTCGAAGATACTCAAAACCTTCTTCTGGGCTGTCTACGATCTTGAAGAGCTCGAGGTCTTTGGGTGAGATGGCGGCACCATCGATCATGGTCTGGAAGTTGATCAGCTTATCCCAGTATTCGCGGCCATAGATCACTACCAGGATTTTCTTTGCCAATTTCTGGGTTTGGGCGAGGGTCAAAATTTCGAATAGTTCGTCGAGAGTGCCAAAGCCGCCGGGGAAAATAACCAGGGCTTTGGCCAGGTATGCGAACCAGAATTTGCGCATGAAGAAGTAATGGAACTCAAAGTTGAGCGCCGGAGTGATATAGGGATTCGGATATTGCTCGAATGGCAAGCGGATGTTGAGGCCGATGGATTTGGATTTCGCCTCCTGGGCGCCGCGGTTTGCGGCTTCCATGATGCCGGGGCCGCCGCCCGTGGTGACGACGAAACGGCGCCTGCGCGCAGGGATGGTGGCCGCCCACTGGCTCAACATGAAAGCCATGTGACGGGCGTCTTCGTAGTAGCGCGCCATATCGAGATGGGCGCGGGCCAACTTGGCGTCTTCGTCTGAACCCGCTTTTTCTACGGCTTTGCGAGCGTCTTCCAGGCTGCGGAAACGGGCCGAGCCGAAGAACACTACCGTGTCCTGGATTTGCTCACGGCGGAAGCGCGCCAGGGGCTCGACATACTCGGACATAATGCGAAGGACTCGGCCATCGGGACTATTTAGGAATTCCGGATTCTCATACGCCAATGGCGCGATTTTCTTTTCGGGAGGGGTGCTCATTGGTTCCTTTGTCTAACTTGTGGAGAGCGGCTAGAGATCAGTTCAGGAAAAAACTGCTTTTGCGATTTGCAGGGTTGCATGGAAGACATCCGAAGCGCGACTCAGGTCCGCGGGTTCTCATGATAGTGAATAGCTTCCCAGAATCCCAGCCACAGGTCCAGAATACCCAATCCGCTGGCAAGGCCCCGCACGAAGCCGCTAGAAACAAAGTCGCGCAAACTTGGCCAGGTCAACAGAAGAGGGTTGTCAGTCCAGCGCGGCGTCCAGGGAAGGATGATCAGCAACACGCCAAGCGTAGCGCACAAGGTGACGAAAAGGAGAGAGCGGAGGCGAAGAAGCCATATTTCCACGGCTGTAGGAGTTCGATGCGGTCTTCGCACCGAGGGCCTGAGAGAGTCAGTGGAAATGGAATGCGGCTCCGAAGATGAGGTCGCGGGCGGAGTCGTAGGCTCAACGCTCAATACGCACCCCAAGCCCAAGGGTGTTGCACGCCCATTTGTCCAAAAGCATCTGCTTATTTTACGGCCTGAGGGCCTTGATGCGCTCGGCCACATCGCGATAGTCGATGTTGCTGCTGTAAACCTCGAGGAAATTGCTGAGTGCAGCAGGATTATTGCCTGAATTTTCGAGGGCCGAAGCAAGTTCGTAATGCAGCGCGGTGCGAGTTTCCTGCTCCAGATTTGGAAGTTTCAGGGCTTTCTCATACCAGCGGACGGCAACTTCCGGCATGCCTTTGTCAAGGAAACATTGCGCCAGCCACGTGTAAGCCTGCATGAGATTCGGGAAGGTGTGGCCGCGATCGACGTACTGGCATACCTTCTGCAACTCGCCGATGGCCTCGTCGAGCAATCCCATCTCGCGGAAAGCAACACCCAGGTTGTAGTGGGTCTCTGGATCTTCATCGGCGCTGGCCGCGTCATGTTCAAGCTCCTGCTTTAGTTCGCCAAACATGCTGGAGAGATCGACGCTCGAAGCGGGGTCGAACCGTTGCGGCGGAGGCGCAGCGTGAGTTGCAGTGGGAACGTGCGATGTCGGAGGCGCAATCTGCGCCTGCGCAGCATGGACCGGCGTTGGGGTTGAAACTTGCGCCGGCGACGGAGTTGGCGGCAGCGGGGCCGGAGCTGAATGACTTTGACTCGCTGCGGCAACAGCAGCCCGGGCATTTTGAGATTCGCCTGGAGTAACGGGTTGAAAGGTTTCGACGACTGGGGGCGATGCCGGAGTGATTGGTGGGGCAGGCGCTACACGCTGCACCGGAGTTGCTTCAACGATGAAATCATTACCGAGCGATGCTTCGAGGTCGGCGACGAATTCGTCCAGGGTGCCGGGCGCGAACTTTGATGTGGGTTGCACAGGCACGGGTGTGGCCGCGTGCTCTACTGGAGCCGGCGCAGGCTCCAAATGTTTAACCTGCGGCGGCTCGGCTTGGGGCGCAGGAGTATCGAATACCGGGCGTTGACTCGGCCAAGGCTGTGGCTGTGCTGAGGCTTGAGCGGGCGGCGCTGGTTCCACGGTTTGTTCTACAACTGCTACTGGCGGGATAATCTCCGATTCATCAATGGAAACCGGCGATTGGGAGGCTGGAGTCTGGAGAAGCTGCTTGGCGGATGCAATTCCATGCCGAAGAACCGCAAGCTCGTGTGCGCCAGGCGCAATTGCTTCCAGTTTGTTGAGTATACTTTCCGCCTGCTCGGTCATGCCTTGCCCGATATAGAAACGAATTTCCTCGATCGATTCCTCTAAATTCGGAAGCGCGGCTGCGGCGGCGACTTCTTGCGTGGCATGGGTTAAGGCTTTGTCATGAGGGGCAAGGTGCGCGGCCTCAGAAGTTTCTGTCCGTTGCGGTACTTCAATGGCAAAATCCTCTTCCCAATCGTCGGTGGACTGAGCCTCAGCGGAGAATTCCGGAGCAGCGGCTGTCGGAAACTCTTGCGGCACTTCCGCTGGTGATGCAGAAACCGGCATCTCTGCGGGCGAGTTTGAAGCGGCCTGGTGAAAGAAAAGTCCTGAATGCGTAGATGAAGTGTTGGCGTCGTGACCGGAAGAGTGACCCGCCAATGGCGGTGCAGCTGCCTCAGCTCCGGCGAATGAATCGGCCGCCGGCGCCGCAATCTCGAATTCCTGAACCGCCGGCGGTTGTGCAGACGATGATTGCACGGGCGGCGATTTGACCGGCTGAGACTTCGCGGCGGATATGGCGCTGCGCAGCTCGTACTTTGCAGCCAGGTCGCTATACTTCGACGCTTCATCCGCATGTCCAGCGTCGTGATAAATACTTTCCAGAGTGCGGCAACACACGGCAGCTTCCGCAAATCGGCCGGCGCGGGTGTGCAAAGCTGCCAGTCTCTGATTCAAACGCAGGTCACGAGGAGCGCTAGGCAATGCGGCGATCAATGGATCTAAGGCCTTTGCCGGCATGTTGTAAGACATGAACAACTCGGCATCGGTCAAAGCCGCCTTCAATGCCAGCGCGACCTCATCGTCATAGCGTTGCTCGATGAACGGGGCGTTGGCTTCGAGTTCGTCGATCAAGCCGGCGCCTTCCTCAGAAGTAATGAGGTGATCGGCGTTTACCGACCCAATCTGATCCGTCATCTGCTGGTAGTTCTGCGCGTGCATCTCGTTCGCAGGCTCCAGTTGGGTCAATTTCAGGTAATAGGCCTGAGCCTTTTCGGGGTTGCCGGATTGAACGTAGCTGTGCGCCAGCAGTTCATAAATGTCAGTGAGTTGAGAGTTTTCGCCGGCCTTCTGGAATATGGAAAGGACCTGCTCGAGCGTCCGGGGGTCGTCTTGGATGTAATGAAGCAGGGCGCGCAGGGACTCAAAGAGCTTCGCCGAGTCAGTCCTCAACAAGTGATCGGCGAACTGGTCATAGAGTTGGACCGCATCGCGAGGCCGTTGCGCCTCCGCCATGGCGGTCCCACATTCGAAGATTGCGGAGACGTCATCATGGACATTCGCCAATTTAGTGGCTACAGCAGCCGCATCCTCAATCCGGTTGGTGTGCACATAGGCTTGAAACAAAGCTCGTAGTCCATCGGCGTTGTTGTCGAGATCAGCAACTTTGGCCAGGAACTGAATGGTGTGGTTGTAGTCGCCCTTTTCGGCGGCGGCACGGCCGCGAAGCACCAGGGCGTAATTATTTTCCGGATCAAGCTTTAACATCCGCTGCAGAATTTCATCTGCAGCGGCCAGCTGTCCCTTGGAACGAAGGCTCTCGGCGGCGGCGGTTAGAAGCTTCCAGGCGTCGTCCTTTTTACCCATGCGGATGTAGGCCTCTGCTAGGCGAACGCGCATGGGAACATTGTCGGGGTCCATTTCCAGAGTTTTCTGGAAAATTCGTATTGCTTGTTCCACCTGTCCGGACTTGAGAAAATCTTCGGCGACCTGCAGATATTGAGCGCGGGCATCATTGAACAGACCCTGCTGAGTGTAAAGTTCCGCCAAGCGCAACACACATTCGGTGGAAGTCTTCAGTTTGCTCAGTTTCTTGTACATGGCGATGGCTTTAACGGTGAAGCCTTGCGACGCATACGCCTCGCCAACATTTTTGAAGCACTCAGCAGCCTTCTCCTGCTCACCGCTGCGGGAATAGAGATCGCCAATGGTGTTCAGCACCGTCAGGTCTTTGGGATCAGCCTTGAGGACCTTTTCGTATTCGGAGATGGCGTTCTGCAGCTTCCCCTGCTGGACAAACTTCTCCGCAGAGCTCAGAACTTTCTGTTTGTTGAAACCGAAACCAAACGCCATAAGCTTTCCAACTCCAGGCCCGAGCGTTTCCCGCCCTACGGAACTGACGGTCAGCTACGCGGCAGTCGCAGGGGCAATCCCCGGACGGCCATTCGGACATGGTCATTGTACGGCTGGCTACTCTAATTCGTATGGTTACTAAGGGTTACCAGAGTGGGTGTACAACCGGGTCTGAAGGAGATCGCGGTCAAGTTTCGATGCCCATGTAGCAGACGCGTCCAACCAGGTAATCGGCTAGAGCCTCATTCTCAACCATTGCGAGTACTTCGACCGCGTGGGACTGATTGTGCGGTCTAAGGACGATATTTCTGCCGGCTAATTCCACGTAGCGGACGATACAGGAGTCCTTCGTGCGTACTGCGTACATATTTAACTCGTTCTTTCGGTAAGGCTGCAGGGAATTGTAGTGTCGGTCTATGAGAACTGTCGCGCCGGGCAAAAGACGCGGATACATGCTCATGCCATCGCCAGAAATTCTTATAGCCACAAAGCGTTCCCAATCGGCCCGCTTGCCGCGCATATCGGGACGCAGCTTGCGGAGAAATCCGCGCTTAAACTTTTGGATTTCGCGTACTTTCATGCTCATGATCAATGGTTGGTTGGCGGCGACCTCTCCATCGACCACGAAAATATTTTCGAACTCATCGTCGCTGGGCGGAGTGACAGTGGCGCGTTTATTTACTTCATCTGGATCGAGCAGGTCAAGCACCGAGAGCCGCTGAACGCTCAAGACGCGGTCCATACCGTCCAGGCTCAGGCTGCGTTTGCGGTTCAGGAAATTGGAGATATGCGCCTGTCGAAACCCGGTCTGGTTGGCCAGCCGCAGGCCGGTGAGTTCGCCTTCGTCGATACGCTCCCATAGCGCTTTGCGCAGATTTTCTTGCAAGCCCTTGAACTTCATGGCCGGGAGTATAGCACCCGCAATATCACCTGGCTATTGTCGTGAAGTGAAACTCAACTATTAGGCGTGGCGCGGGGCCGTACTCGAATGGTTTTCCACTACAATCCACAACCAAAGTGCGCCTATATGTAACCCGCGTTACTGTTACTGCTCATGCAAGTCCCACTACCACAAGGGCATCGCCTTTATTGCGGCTCTTCCTTGACTCTCGAAAACTGGGAGCTATAGCATCATCCAACCGCTATAACTGGGTTTGCTTTGAGGGGAGAGAGAAGGCCTGATGTGTGAGCTATCGCGAGGAATCGAAGACGTCGGGTTCAGTGAATTCCGCCGCAAAATCCGCGCTGCCGAGGTACTTTCAGCCGCCATGCAGCGTTTGCTTTCCGACATTCACTTCAATGGAAAAGTGAGCGTAATCATCCAGAACGGGCGAGTGCTCAAATCAGGTTACGAGGAGGGATATTTTCGACAGCACTCCGCGACGTGAAAGTTGCGGAGGTGTCCATAACTGAATAATTCAGACAGGTCGTCGTAACAGAAGCGGGCCCTGTAGCCGGTAAATCCGGCCGCAGGGCTTTTTTTGTCTCACTCTTTCGCGTGGAGGCGATGCTATGGAACTGCAGGACGTTGATGCGATTCAGATGGAACTCAAATATTGCGAGCGTTGTGGCGCATTGTGGTTGCGTCTCACCGGCTCAGACCTCATCTTTTGCTCGCCATGCTCGGTGGTATTGGCGGGACTGGCGCGGGACCCGCGGTTTAGGGAACCCCGAGGTTCAAACTCTGGTGACGGAGGAATGGGGCGAAAGATTAATACCGCCTTCTGGAGTGAAGGAGGAAACGCATGAATTCCGGACACCCGATTCTACCTGCATTTTTGCCAGGCGATGAGCATGCGGGCGAGGACTCGCGCCACTCCAATCTCGGACCGAACGAGCTTACGGGCAGGGGTGCCCGTACCTCCACTAATGAAGAGAGCTTTCGAACGGATCTTGGCGGCGATCCGGAGCTATGGCTTTATCGAGAGCGAACGATTGCGCTGCTGAAGCGTTATCTGCGGATCTCGATTGAAGTAGGGCGGCTGCCTTCGTTGCTGGGCCGCGAACTGTTTCGTTCCAAGGTAACGTCTTATCGAATGTCTAGCTTCGAGGACGCGGTGATCTTTGTGCACGACGTGGAGCGAGCTCTCGATCAGTTGGATAACTTTGGAAAAGACCTGGTGGCTGTGATCATCTTTCAGGACTACTCACAAGACGAGGCGGCCGAGGTGTTGCGTTGCGCGCGCCGCACTGTGTGCCGTGAGTTTTCGGAAACTATAAACAAAATAAGCGAGCTGTTTCTCGACGGCGGATTGCTCAATCGCCTGCCTCAGAGGCGACCTGTGGAAAATTCTTGTCAAGGGGGTCAAAACACCCAATTCTCCGCAAGCTCATGCAAATAGGCCGAATATAAATTTGCAAAGTATGGCACAATTACCTTTTCAGAATGCTATTCTGAGAATAGAGAGTAAGAAAAAAGGGCGCGCCTGTCGCGCTCTTTTTATTTTGGCGCTTCGAGGCTCCCATGGGAACGCGCGGTACACAAGCCGGTCCTGCTGAAGAATTGTCGGAGCTGCGCCGCAAAATCAACGAACTAGTCGCGCGAAATGCGGTTCCCATGGTGCAACAGGCCATTGATGCTGTCCGCGAAGAAGGCCAGTACCAGGCGATTAAATATCTTTTCGAAATGATTGGTTTGTATCCGGCGCTCGCACAGGAAGATTCTGAGTCCCAGGAAACGTTGGCGCAGGTGCTGCTGGAACAGTTGGGGTTGTCGCCAGTTCAGCCGGATAAACCGGTGGCGCATCGTCGAACTGAAGCCAGCCCACGTCATCCCGTAGAATGAATACGAACAATTGGGAGCGCGCCGGGTCACGTTTTACCCAAGCACTGCAACGCCAGGCAGGACTTATAGCGTCCAACACTGGTTGCAGACTTAACCTTGCGGGCCGGAGAGAACAGAAATTAGGGATGGATATTACGTGGATTACAAGCCGCATTGGGCTTGGCGGCGGCATCTGGAACGAAGAGAATATGGCGGAAGTGGCGCGCATGGGAATAACGCACGTCATCGATATGCAGATTGAATTCGACGACACGCCGCTGGCGGAGCCACATGGCATAGAAGTTTTGTGGAATGCGACGGATGATGACTTTCAGCCCAAGCCCCCGGAGTTGTTCGAACGCGGAGTGGCGTTTGCGATGCAAGCGCTGGAACAGCCGGACAGCAAGTTGTTCATCCATTGCGCGGCCGGGGTGCATCGCGCTGCCATGATGACGCTCGGCGTAATGTGCTCGATGGGATGGGAAATTGGGACGGCGATGGAAACGATTTCGGCGCGGCGACCGGTGGTTGATTTCGCCGATGTCTATGTCAGTAGCGTGGAGAACTTTTTGCAGCAGCAGGTGAGGAGCGGCGACTAGAAGCTCTTCGCAGGATTTACAATTCGGAGGATTTATGGTGCGAGCAAGCCGCCGGCGATGGCGGCTTTTTTATTTGGGGATTGCCTGTGTGTTGCTTGGGGGGCAAGGTTTCGCGCAAGGGCCGACGCTTACTACCATTTCGGACACCGTTTTCCGGGCCGACGGTTCGCCAGCTGCCGGAACCCTGCTGATTTCGTGGCCGGCATTTGTTTCTGCGAGTGGCGCTACCGTAGCGGCGGGCAATAATCACGTGACGCTAGGCGGGGATGGCAGCTTTACCGCGCAGCTGGCACCGAATGCTGGAGCCAATCCGGCGGGCACGGTCTATACGGTGACTTACCAGCTCACCGACGGCACCGTGAAGACTGAGAACTGGTCGATCGGAACGACTTCGCCGGAAACAATTTCTCAAGTGCGTACCCTCGCTGGCACGACCACGCAACTGGCGCAGGCTGCGACCCAGCAGTACGTGAATGCGCAACTGGCGACGGTTGTGCACTTAAGCGGAAGTGAAACTATTACCGGCGCAAAACAGTTCGCGGTCTCACCGGTGCTGCCGGCGCCGTCGCAGTCCGGACAAGCGGTCAATAAGGCGTATGTGGATTCGGCGGTGACCAATTCCGGCGGGGGAAATTTCGTCGCAAAGGCCGGGGATACGATGACCGGTCCGCTAATATTGCCGGCCGATCCAACGTCCCCGCAACAGGCGGCGGACAAACATTACATCGATTTGCTTGCTGCAAACAAAGCTGATCTTGCGGGTGGGCGAGTTCCGACCGTGGAACTAGGGACGGGAACAGCGAACAATACTGCGTGCCTGCATGGTGACTCAACCTGGGGCGGATGCGGCACGGGCGGCGGTTCGGGCTTAACGGCGGGAATGCTGGCCATAAAATACGCGACAGATTTTGGATGGAGCCAAAGTCCGGGGAACAATCTGAGCGCGGCGGGCGCGCAGTTGCTAAATCTGACGCAATGCCCCGCAGGCGTCACCGGGACAGAACCGCAATATTACGTTTATATATCGGGGACAGGAACAGCGGAGCCAGTACTGGTTACGGGCGGAACGTGCGCAGGCGATGGGCTGCCTGGAACTCTGCAGTTCGCGACGGTGAACTCGCATCCACCGGGGTACTCGGTGGGTAGCGCATCAGGTGGGCTGCAGGAGGCGCTGATTGCCGCTCGCTTCGTTCCAAGCAATCCGGCGGGAACTTCGCAGTCGGGCAAAGTGGTTGTGCCGCCGGGCGAGCTCAAACTCTTCTCGCGAGTTTCAATTCGCGCTTCAAACATCACCGTCGATTTCACCGGTTCGATTGTTGAATGCTGGATGAACGACACCTGTCTGTTTGTGGGAGACCCGGCAAACTCCGGCGCGTATTCGGACATCACGCTGGTGAACCCGCGAGGACGGCCAGCGATAACGAACGGGGTTGCGCCATTTATTGAAGTCAATGCGCAAAAGACACGGCTGTTTAATGTGGCGACCAGACTACCGATCACCGGAGGAACGTTCGGCTCACTAGTGCAAGTGGATGATGATCAGGCCTTTCTGCTTGATGGACTGGACACAACTCTTGGCGGAGGCTTGCGCTGCGACAGTACGGTATGCGCGCCGGCGGTTTACGCACCCGGGCCTTTTAATGTTTTTTCGGCAGTGGGGTGGCTGAAAAATCTGAATATCTCTCTGCAATGTGGCGGCAACGGAGTCGACTGGCAAAGTGGAAACCCATTCTAGGAAGTTTCCCTTTGTGGCGCTTCGTTTGCGCACTTGTCCGATAACGGATCGCTGATAGCTCATAGCTGAGCGCTGATAGCAGTTCTTATGATCAATCGAACCCAAGATTCAAGCGATGACACGACTCGCATGCGGGAACCCACCAAGCATCCACTGGTGGTGCGCGTGACCGACAACGACTTTCAATGCGAAGTACTGTCGAAACTGGCGAGCCTGGAAACCAAGATGGAAATGCTAGTGGGCGGAGGACAACCGGGCCGGATGAGCCTTGTGGAAGATCGCGTCAACACCCTAGAACGCAACGACGTGCGCCGCGGAGTTTACGACCGTCTGGTGAATGCTGGGCTGACCACAGTGATCAGCATTCTGATTGCGCTGCACGATCGCTGGTGGAAGTAGTAAATCTATACTGAACGCAATCTATCCAGCAATCTATCCACTTCCTCTTCGGTGTTGTAGTGAACCAGGCCGATTCGCAGGAAGCCGCCGCTTTGCTCCACGCCTAGCCGTTCGGTGAGATTCAGGGCGTAGTAGTTGCCGTCCCAAGTGAAAATGCCGCGGTCACCAAGTTTGGAGGCGAGTTCGAGAGGGGTGTGGCCGTCGATGCGAACGGCGAATGTAGGGCAACGTGATTCCAATCGCCCGGGATCGCTGATCCCATACAAACGCAGCCCGGGAATTTCCTTCAGCCCGCGAAGCATATGTTGTATCAGTTTGCGCTCGTAGGCTTGAATCGCATCGTAAGCTGACATCAAAGCTTGACGCCGGCCGGAACACGACGCCACACTTCTACCCAGGTCCGCTAGATATTCCACGCACGCTGTAATTCCCGCGATGCATTCGTGATTCAGCGTGCCCCATTCCCATCGCTGCGGGACGGCGTTGGTGTTGGCGCGAACTTTGTACGGGTGCAGATGCTCGAGGCGTTCGCGCTTTCCATAAAGAACGCCCA
>Ga0070735_10001280_pt1 | contig 24768 bp, 23 predicted proteins | sample Coa_R1_FD_66443 | JGI IMG/M metagenome (GOLD analysis project Ga0070735, IMG submission 66443) | Surface soil microbial communities from Centralia Pennsylvania, which are recovering from an underground coalmine fire - Coalmine... | ecosystem: Environmental > Terrestrial > Soil > Unclassified ...
GCGGCATTCGCAGGAGCGGCCGGAGGCGGCGCGCCAGGGTTTTGCATGACTGGCCCCGTAGTCGCGTTAGTGGGTGGAATCTCAAAGAGCGCATCGAGCTGCTTGGGCTCGACGCGCTTCATCAGGTGGTGGTACGCATTGATACGCTCGGGGAGCGCGGCCGCATCGCTCCAGGTGAAATCCCGGTCCAGCCCGAACAGGTCTCGGGCCACGCGTGAGGCAAGGGCCGGGAGAACAGGTGCGAGCAACACTGAGAGCACCTTGAAGCCGTACAGGCATCGGGAGCAGACGTCCTGCAGGTACACAGCCTGTGCAGGGTCCTTCGCGAGCAGCCATGGCTTGGCAGCGTCGAAGTATTGATTGATCCAATCGGCGAAGGCCATGCATTCGCGCATGGCCTTACCGAATTCCCGGTTCTCGTATGCATCGCGCACGGCCGCGACCGTGGCATTGGCAGTCTGGCTCAGCGTGGCCCGATCATCGCTATAGCGCAACTCGCCGCCGAAGTATCGGACGACAAAACTCGCCGCGCGGCTTGCGATGTTGACGTACTTGCCGACCAGGTCGCTGTTGACGCGCGCCAGGAAGTCGTCCGGATTGAAGTCGAGATCCTCGACGCTGGCGTTGAGCTTGGCGGCGATGTAGTAACGCAGCCACTCGGCGTTCATGCCGACCTCGAGGTAGCGCAGCGGGCTGATGCCCGTGCCGCGCGACTTCGACATCTTCTCGCCCGATACGGTGATGAAGCCGTGAACGTAGACGTGGTCCGGCACCTTGTAGGGCGCGCCGGCGAACTTGAGCATCGCCGGCCAGAAGAGCGTGTGGAAGTAGATGATGTCCTTGCCGATGAAGTGGATCTGCTCGGTGTCGCGCGCCGCGAGAAAGTCCGCGAAGCGGCGCGGCTCGCCATGGGCAGCGGCCTTGCCGCTCTCGAAGTAGCTCTCGAGGGATGCGAGGTAACCGATCGGTGCATCCAGCCACACGTAGAAGTACTTCCCGGGCATGTCGGGGATCGGAATGCCGAAATAGGGGGCATCGCGCGAGATGTCCCAGTCGGCGAGCGGCTCATCGCCCCGCCCCTCGAGCCATTCGCTCGCCTTGTTGACGACCTGTGGCTGCAGGCGCCCCGGCGTGCCGAGCCAGCCGCGCAGGAACTCGACACACTTCGGGTCCGAGATGCGCAGGAACAGATGCTCGGAGGTTTTCAGCACCGGCGTGGCGCCCGTCAGCGTCGAGTAGGGGTTGAGGAGGTCTGCGGGGCCGTTGACGATGCTGCAGACCTCGCAGGCATCCGCGTACTGGTCCCGGGCGTGGCAGTTCGGGCACTCGCCCTTGACGTAGCGGTCGGCGAGGAACATGCCCTTCACCGGGTCATAGAACTGCTCGACGTCCCTCTTGTATATGAGGCCCGCCGCCCGCAGGCGCAGGTAAATGTCCTGCGACAGGCGGGTGTTCTCCGGCGAGTCGGTCGAGTACCAGTGATCGAAGCTCAGGTGAAAGCCTTCGAGGTAGCGCGGGCGGTCGGCGGCGATGCGCGCCACCAGTTGCTGCGGCGTGACCCCTTCCGCCTCCGCCTTCAGCATGATCGGCGCGCCATGCGCATCGTCAGCGCACACGAAATGCAGCTGATGTCCCTGCATTCGCTGGAAGCGCACCCAGATGTCGGCCTGGATGTACTCCATGATGTGCCCGATGTGGAACGGGCCGTTGGCGTAGGGAAGCGCCGTGGTGACGAAGATGCGACGGGTCATCGGCGCTAGTTTACAGCCTGAGGAGGGCGTCCCGAGCGTGAAGTGACCCGACACGCTACGATGCGCAGCTGCGGTGATTCAGGGCTTTGCGGAAGGGGGACCGGAGTGGAGGCGGCGCTCGAGATCTGCGGCGTGACGAAAACCTTCGGAAGCACCCTGGGCGTCGATGACCTCAATCTGGTGATGCCGCGCGGGACGACCTACGGATTGATCGGGCCGAGCGGTGCCGGTAAGACCACCGCGATCCGGATGATCATGTCGATCCTGTTCCCCGATCGCGGCAGCCTGCGGGTGCTCGGCAGGGCTTCGGCGCTCGAAGCCAAGGATCGCATCGGCTACCTCCCCGAGGAGCGCGGCGTCTACCGCAAGATGCGGGCCGATGAATTCCTTTCCTACATCGGGCGTCTCAAAGGCGGTGCGCGCGCGGCGGTTGCCGCGCGGGCCGGACGGCTGCTGGCACGGCTGGGGCTGGCCGAGGCCGCCTCGAAAAAGTGCGAGGAGCTCTCCAAGGGGATGCTGCAGCGGGTGCAGTTCGTCGCCGCGATCATCAATGAGCCGGAGCTGCTGATTCTGGATGAGCCCTTTGGCGGGCTCGATCCCTTGAGCGTGCAGCTGCTGAAGGAGCTCATCGCCGAGGAGCAGCGGCGTGGCGCCACGATCCTGTTCTCCACGCACGTGATGGCGCATGCCGAGGAGTTGTGCCAGCACATCGTGATGATCCACAAGGGGCGCAAGGTTCTCGATGAGCCCATCGCGGGACTGCGACGGCGATACGACCTGCGCACGATCCGGCTCGAGCCGCTCGACCCGGGCACGGATCTGGCGGTGCTGCGCACGGTGGCGGGTGTCGAGTCTGTGCGGCCGGCGGCGGACGAGGCCCTGGAGATTCGTCTGGCGGAGGGAACCGATCCCGGGAGCGCCGTTTGCGCGATCGCGGCGCTCATCCCTCCGGCGCGTATCGAGCTGGCGCGGGTTCGGCTCGAGGACGTATTCATCCGCCTGGTCACCGGCCGCATCAGCACGGATGAGTCCAACCTCGCCCTGCGTACTCATCTTCAGGGGCTCGGTACCGAGGGGGCCGTCCCTTGAGCAACCGCGTGCTGATGGTTGCGCAGCGCGACTTCCTCGCCACGGTCACCAGCCGGGGCTTTCTCCTTGGCCTTCTGGTGATGCCGTTACTGCTCCTCGTCCTTGCGGTGCTGATCCCGCGGTTCGCACGCGCGCACGGCCCGCCGATTCACGGCGAGGTCGCCGTGATCGATGCCAGCGGCAAGGTGCTCGCGGAGCTGCGCGCCGCACTCAGCCCCGAGAGGCTCGCGGCGTCCGCCGCACCGCGGATCAATGCCGGAGGGCCGCCGGCAGGTTTCGGCCAAAGCGGCCCGCCGCCAATCCTCACCGTCATCGAGCGTACGGGCGGCGCCGATCCAGGGCAGGCGAAGGCGTGGCTCATCCAGCCGCCGAAGGCGGAGCCGCCTCATCTGGCCTTCATCGTCATCCACACGGATGCGGTGGTTCGCGCACCCGGGGAACGCGAGTTCGGCGGTTATGACCTCTACGTCTCGCGCAGCCTCGACGATGGCACCGAGGGCGTGATTCACGAGGGGGTGCGCCGCGCCCTGGTCACGACCCGATTGCGCTCAAGTGGGATCGATGAGGGTACGGTGACCGCGACGATGCGGGTCGCACGACCGCAAGCCGTGGTCGTGGGCGCGAGCGGCGAGCAGTCCGCGCGGCGCGGCCTCAGCCGGATGCTGCCCTTCATCAGCGGGCTGCTGCTGTTCATCGGCGTATTCACGGCCGGCCAGCTCCTCATGACCTCGACCATCGAGGAGAAGTCGAGCCGCGTCGTCGAGGTATTGCTCGCCGCGGTGTCGCCGCTCGAGCTCATGGCCGGGAAGCTCCTGGCGCAGCTCGGGGTCGGACTCCTGATCCTGACCATGTACGTCGGGCTCGGCGTGCTCGCGCTCTCGCAATTTTCAATGCTGAGCGCGCTCGATCCCCTGCTGGTCTTCTATCTGGTGCTGTTCTATCTGCTCGCCTATCTGGTGTATGGCGGCCTGATGCTGGCGATCGGCGGCGCGGTCAGCCAGATCGCGGATGCGCAGTCGATGATGGCGCCCGTCATGCTGTTGATCGTGATTCCCTACGTGCTGACGCAGTTCATCGGCAATGCGCCGAACGCGCCGCTCAGCGTCGCGCTCAGTTTCATTCCGCCGGCGAACAGCTTTGCGATGCTGGCGCGGCTCGCTTCGGGAACACCGCCGCCGGTTTGGCAGGTGTGTCTCAGCGTCGCGGCGGGACTCGCAGCGGCGGCAGCCGCGGTGTGGTTCGCAGCCAAGGTTTTGAGGATCGGCCTTCTCATGCAGGGCAAGCCGCCCGATCTCGCGACGCTCGTTCGCTGGGCGCGTATGGCTTGAGCCGATGTGCCAGCCGGGCGTAGCTGCTTCCAGTGGTCGGCCCCCTGGCGGATCATCAATTACACTCGGTTGGCCATGACTGTACGTGACGAGACAGGGCCGGGCGCCATGCGCATCGACCGCTGGCTGTTCGGAGTCCGATTGTTCAGGTCCCGTTCTTCTGCGGCCGATGCGGTCGGAGGCGGAAGAGTCCACCTCAACGGCGAGCGTGTGAAGCCCTCGCACGCGGTCAAACCCGGCGACACCGTAACCTTTACGCGCAGCGCCGTTGTGTTTGAATGCGTGGTAGCCGCGGTACCGCTGCGGCGCGGGCCGGCGAGCGACGCGGCACGGTGTTACGACGAAACGCCCGCGAGCAAAGAGCGTCGTGAGGTTTTCGCTGCTCGCATGAGAGTGGCGGCCGGCCTCACGCCCAGACCCGACGAGCGCCCGGACAAACACGATCGCCGGCTGCTGCGGCGGTTGCGGGGTCGCAACTGAGCAGTGCCGCCAGGCGGCGCGCCTACGGGGCCCGTTTGTTTACGACTTCCGTCAGATACGCAATGTGCAGCGTTGCCACATCGATGCATTTTTTCGCGACGGCTGCATTTGCCGTCAACACGCCCCGATGCGCTATGTCGTGGCGCCGCCGGCGGCTCCACATCCAGTCTTCCCACCATGACTGGCGATCGGGACTTTCGCCCGTCAGGTCATGGAAGGCGTCCCGCACGCGGTCTCCCTCAAAGGACCAGGTGACCAGCAATCTCTCTGACATGTCTACGAGGGCACGGACGTTCTTACTGGGGTCCTTCACCGTATCCATCAGTCTCTCGAGCACAAATTCGGTGGCCCATTCTCCGGCAGCGGCTGCGATGATGATGGCAATAGCGTGCTGCCCGGCGGATGACAGTGAGCGGGCTTCGGCGAGTAATTGGTCCCACTTCGGCCCCAACAGGGCGAGGGATGAGCTCTCATAGAAGTCGGCGGTCGGCTCACGCACGTATGGCTGTCTCATCCCGCCGGTTACCAGGGTGCCGGGAGACGAGCTCGGCGGCGGCGGCTTCACTTTCGCTGACTCTTTCCTGCGCCGTCCCGCCATGGGGTTTGAGTCTACTCGTGAAGACCGTCTGACGCGCAGCAGCGGGTGATGTCCGGCGCCTGCGCGCTCAGCTCAGCCGGCTTCCCTGAACTCCTCGAACCGCGCCTTGTTGAATGCCTTCTTGTAGGCCTCTTTGCCCGAGATCTGCCGCGAGTCGAGCAGCAGTTGGATCGCCGAGTCCATGGTGCGCATGCCGAACTGGCCGCCGGCCTGCATGGTGTTCTCGAGCTGGTCGAGCTTGCCCTGGCGGATGAGGTTGGCGGCGGCCGGCGTGTTGACGAGGATCTCGAGCGCCGCCACGCGACCCTGCTTGTCGGCGCGTTGCAGCAGCTGCTGCGAGAGCACGCCGCGCAGCGAGGTCGAGAGCATGGTGCGCACGTGCGACTGCTTGTCGGAGGGGAACACGTTGACCATGCGATCGACGGTGGCTGCGGCGCCATTGGTGTGCAGCGTTCCCATGACGAGAATGCCCATCTCCGCCGCGGTGACCGCAATGCTCATGGTCTCGAGGTCGCGCAACTCACCCACCAGCACCACATCCGGATCCTCGCGCAGGGCCGAATGCACCGCCGCCGCGAAGCTCGGGCTGTGCACGCCGATCTCGCGCTGGCTGATGAGGCAGTTCTTCCTCTCGTGCACGAACTCGATCGGGTCTTCGACGGTGAGGATGTGGCCGTTCACCCGGCGATTGATGTCATCGATCATGGCGGCGAGCGTCGTCGACTTGCCGGATCCCGTCTTGCCGGTGACCAGGATCAGCCCGCTGTTGGCGCGACACAGCTGACGCACCGCTTCCGGGAGCTTCAGCTCATCGAGCGTCAGGGCCTTGGATGGAATCGCCCGAAATACGCCCCCCATGCCGTTGAGCTGTCGCATGACATTGACGCGAAAGCGGCCCTTGGTCTCGAGGGTGTAGGCGAAGTCGGCGCCGTCCTTTTTCTCGAAGCGGTCGACCGCGCTCTTGGGCATGATCTCGTAGAGCGCTGTTTTTACGTAGTCGGCGCTGAGCTTGTCGGCTCTGAGCGGCGTGAGATCCCCGTAGACGCGGATGCGCGGCGGGTCGCCGGCGATGAAATGCAGGTCCGAGCCGCGCTTTTCGAGGATCTCGCTGAGATAGGGATCGATCTGTGCCACGTGAGCTCCGTCAGGCGGCCGAGCCGGAGGTCACGGGCGGAGCGCTGTCCATCTTCGGCAGCATGGAGGTGTCGGTGACGAACTTCTGGAAGTTGCGTTTCTCGGCCGCATAGTTGTAGGCGTCGTCGGGGTCGATGGTACGTGCGTTGATGGCGGCGAGCAGCGCCTGGTCGAGCAGCTGCATGCCGAGGTCGCGTCCCATCTGCAGCTGGCTCGGGACCTGATGCGTCTGCTCGGTCTGGATGAGCTTGGCGATCGCCTTGGTCATGATCAGGATCTCGCAGACCGCGCGACGTCCGTGCCCCTCGGCGGTCTTGACCAGCACCTGCGTCACCACCGCGAGCAGGCTCTGGGCGAGGAAGCTCTTGGTCTGCTCACGCTCCTCCACCGGGAGCGCGTCGATGATGCGATCGATGGTCTTGACCGCCCCGGTGGTATGCAGGGTGCCCAGCACCAGGTGCCCGGTCTCGGCCGCGGTCATCGCCATACGGATGGTCTCGGCATCGCGCAGCTCGCCCACCAGGATCACATCCGGATCCTCGCGCATCGCCGCGCGCACCCCCTCGGCGAAACTTGGGATGTGGGTGCCGAGCTCGCGCTGAATGACCTGGCTCTGCTTGCTCTGGTGCACGAACTCGATCGGGTCCTCGAGGCTGATGATGTTGAGCTTTCGCGTGGTGTTCAGGTGATTGATCATCGCGGCGAGCGTCGTCGACTTGCCGGTGCCGGTGGATCCGGTGACCAGCACCATGCCCTGATGGAAGTCGCACAGCTTGGTCACGATGGCGGGCAGCTGCAGGCTCTCGAGCGTCGGCACGGTCGAGGGGATTGCCCGGAAGGTCGCCCCGACGCCCGTGTCCTTGCGGAAGACGTTCACGCGGAAGCGCCCGCCCTCGGCCGATACGTAGCTGAAGTCGAGGTCATTGCCCTTGGCGAAGTGCTCGTTCTGCGAGGTGGTGAGAATTTCAGCGATGTAGCCCTCGAGCTCCCCGGGGCGCAGGTCGCGGAACTTGATCGGCAGCAGGTCGCCGTGCATGCGCAGCATCGGCGGCACGCCGACTGCAAGGTGCACGTCGGAGCACCCCTGCTGCGTGCCGAGCTTGAGGAAGGCATCTATACGCGCCAAGCGGTCGCTCCCCCGGAGGATTTGGCTGTCCTGTTTAGCCGGTAGCGGGCTGCAGGATCAACAGCTTGTAGCCGGAAATTTGACGTAACGCACGAACTTTGTCCATCGGTGCTCGCCCCCACGCCGGGGGGCCGGCTGCCAGGCACGGTGGCCCTGGGCAATTCACCGCGGGCGATCTGCGCCCTTGATCAAAGGAAATGCTGCAGGGCCGTCTTCAGCTCTTCCATCGTCTGGAAGCGCTTGGTCTTATCGACCGCCATGCTCTTCATCACCAGCTCCGCAAACCCCGGGGGGAGGTTTGGATTGAGGTCCTTGGGGTTGCGGGCCTTGCCCTGCACGTGCTGGTACATGACCGACATGTGGTCGCCGCGGGAGTAGGGCGGCACTCCCGTCACCATCTCGTAGAGCATGACGCCGAGCGCATAGATGTCGGCCCGCTCGTCGACCTTCTTGCCGAGGATCTGCTCGGGCGCCATGTACTTCGGCGACCCGATGACGTAGCCGGTCTTGGTGAGCTGCGTGTCGCCCTCGCGCTGGGCGGCCGCGACGCCGAAGTCCACGATCTTCAGGAGCCCTTCCTGGTTGATGAGCACGTTGGCGGGCTTGAGGTCGCGGTGCACGATCCCCTGCTGGTGGGCGACGGTCATGCCGGTGCAGATGTCGATTCCGAACTGCACCGCTCGCTTGAGCTCGACCGGCTTGTCGTTGACGACCTCGCTCCCGAGCGTATGCGAGGGGAAGTACTCCATCGAGATGGCGTACAGCCCCTGGATGTAGAGGAAGTCATAGATGCGGATGACGTTCTTGTGCGTGATCTTGCGCGAGTAGCGCAGCTCGTGCACGAAGCGCTTCATCACTTCCTCATCCTGCGAGACGTTGGGGTTGAGGAACTTGAGGATGAGCCGCTCATCGACCACCGTGTCCTCCATCAGGAGCACGGTGCCGAAGGCGCCGCGCCCGATGCGGTCGATGTACTTGTAGCGGCCCTCGATGATGTCGCCGGGCTTGAGCGTCTGGATGTCGAGGCGCGCGGCGGCCTCCGCCTGGCGGCGCGCCTGGTCGGAGATCACCTGGGTGCGGGCGGCTTCGGGAGCGGATGCCTGCGGTGGACGTACGCCGCTTTGTGCCGGGGTCGCCGGCATGGCCGGGGCCATGGTCGGGGGCAGGGTTCCGGCGCTCAGGGTGGCGATGCCGGCGATGCGGTTATCGAGCTCAGTGACGGCGGCTGCGGCGAGTCGTGAGATCGTCTGGTCGGGAGAGGCGGCCTGCGCCTGCAGCTCCTGGCGCACGTGATCGGCCTGCGACTCGTCCGCCACCTTGGAAAGCGCCTGGATCGCCTCGATGCGGATCTCGCGCTCCGGCCGCGCCACCAGCGGCAGGAGCTCATCGACGAGCTTCGCATCACCGAGCTTGCCGAGGGCGCGCACCACGATGGGCGTTGCCTTGCCGTGACTGCCGGTATGGAGCATCTCCATGAGGCGTGGCACGGCGCGCTTGCTGCCGATTTCGGCGAGTGCGTCTACCGCGCGCTCGCTCACCCACCAGTCGCTGTCGCGCGTCGCCTGGATGAGGGAGTCGATGGCGCGCTCGTCCTTGGTCTGGTTGAGGATCTCGATCGCGGCGCGCCGGATGTCCTCGTCCTTGTCGCGCACCAGCTGCAGCACGGCGTCGATGACTTTCGGGCCGCCGATCTTGCCCAAGGCGTCGGCGGCGCGGCTGCGCACCCACCAGTCGCTGTCCTTGAGCGCCTCCAGCAGGTACTTGACCGATTTGGCATCGCCGACTTCGTTGAGCACCTCGACGGCGGCCCGCCGCGCGTTCTCGTTCTCGTCCTTCAGCACCGCGATCAGATGGCGGATGGTGTCGGGGTGGTTGGCCTTGATCACGACGTCGACGGCGCGGTTCAGGACGTCGATCTCCGGGTCCCGCAGCATCGCGCACACCCGCTCGACGTCGATGGGACCGTCCATGCGCTGCAGCGCCGAGAGCACCGCGCCGCGGATCAGTTTATTGGGATCCTTGAGGAGGCCATTGAGCGCGGTCTGCACCTCCGGCATGTTGAAGCGTGCCAGGGTGTTGATGATATGTACGCGCGCGATCGCATCCTTGCCCTGCAGCCGGCCGACGAGCTCGGGCACCGAAGCACGGTCGGCGATCTCGCTGATGATGCGGAACAGCGCGGCCTTCTCGTTGGGCTCCTGCACGTAGGCGGCGGTGAGGAGCTCACGTACCGTGAAGCGCGACTTCTGCGACGCGATGACCTCGAGCAGTGCCGACTTGGATACCCCCGGGGTGTTGAGCGCATCGAGCAGCAGGTGCGCCGGATAGTCGCGGCTGCTGGTGAGCGCCCAGGAGATGCCGGAAATGACGCGCGGACTGCCTTCGATCAGGCCGCGGACGAACTGCGGGAAGGTCTTCTGATTGACCAGCGCCGTGAGTACCTCGACCAGCGCCATGGTGGCGCCCTTGTCGGCGTCGGGTAGCGCGGCAAAGATCGACTCGATGGCGCCGGGGCCGACCTCCTTGAGCTTTGCGACCGCCTTCTGCGTGGCCGGGCTCGCCGCATCGGTCGAGGAGCGGATCTCCATGATCAGCCGATCGGCCCGCAGGTTGGTGAAAAAGCTCATTCAGCTTTTCCAGGGCAGCAGCGTGCTCCTGCGGTGCGGTGACCGCCTTCTGGCCTTTTGTGGGGCGCGGATGTAACCAAAGGGAGCTGAAGCGACGCTATGAGTAATTATGCCACAGCCCCTGCTTCGGCCCGGAAAGGAGCTGCGCTTTACGCGGACTGCATGCGCGCCGCCCGGGCAGCCCCTACAATGTCTGCTTACATCCCGCCGGACCCGACATGACTCCCGAAACCCCCGACACCGCCGTGCGCGCAGCGCTCGACGCCTACATGGATCCGTATCTCGGGGAGACGCTCGGTGCGGCCCGGGCGGTGCACGAGCTGACGGGTGATGCGGGTGGCTACACCGCGAAGATCGTCCTCGGCTACCCGGTCGGCGGCTACCAGGAGGAGCTGACGGCGGCCCTCAACGGGGCGCTTTCGGCGGCCGGAGTCCGAGCGCCGCTCGCGATCGAGCTCGCGGCCGACATTCGGGCACACGTGGTGCAGCGGACCCTCAAGCCCCTCGGCGAGATCAAGAACATCGTCGCCGTGGCCTCCGGCAAGGGGGGTGTGGGCAAATCGACGGTGGCCGTGAACCTCGCGCTCGCCTGGGCGGCGCAGGGAGCCCGCGTCGGGATCCTCGACGCCGACATCTACGGTCCCAGCCAGCCCCTCATGCTGGGACTTGCGGGGCAGAGGCCGCTGTCCGATGGCAAGCAGCTCAAGCCGCTTACGGCGCACGGCATCAGCGCCATGTCGATCGGATTCCTGATCGATGCCGAGCAGCCGATGGTGTGGCGCGGTCCGATGGTCACCCAGGCCCTCACGCAGCTTCTGAGCGAAACCGACTGGGGCGAGCTCGACTACCTGGTGGTGGATATGCCGCCCGGCACCGGTGACATCCAGCTGACACTGGCCCAGCGCGTGCCGGTCGCGGGCGCGGTGATCGTCACCACGCCTCAGGACATCGCACTGGCCGATGCGCGCAAGGGGCTGAAGATGTTCGAGAAGGTCGCCGTGCCGGTGCTCGGCGTGGTGGAGAACATGAGCGTGCACATCTGCAGTAACTGCGGGCACACCGAGCACATTTTTGGCGCCGGGGGAGGCGAGCGCATGGCGCAGCAGTACGGCGTGAAGCTTCTCGGGGAGTTGCCGCTGGACGCTCACATCCGCGAGGAGGCTGACGGCGGACGGCCAAGCGTCGTCGCTGCGCCCGCTTCGGCGCGCGCCCGCGGTTACTTCGAGATGGCGCGCCGTACCGCCGGTGCGCTGGCGATCCGTGCGCGCGATCGCAGCAGCGTCTTTCCCAAGATCGTCATCGAATAGCGCCGATGCTGGAGACGCCAACCCGTTCGTCGGTGTACACGGGGATCCTCCCCTGCCAGAAGATCAGCGGCATGGTCGCGAACGGGGAGATTGCCCCCGTCGGGATCCTGTCGGACATTCTCCCGGATCAGGTACAACCGGCCAGCATCGACCTGAGGCTGGGAGATTACGCGTATCCGGTGGATGCGAGCTTCCTGCCCGGCAAGGGCGTGAAAGTGCTCGACAAGATGGCCGAGCTCGATGCCGACTTTCAGAGCTTCGGCATGGACCTGAGAAAGGGAGCCGTTCTCGAGCGCGGACGGCTGTACGTGGTGCCATTGCTCGAGTCGATCAGGCTCAGGAGCGAGGTGGCCGCGTTTGCCAACCCCAAGAGCTCAACCGGGCGCCTCGACATCCTCACGCGCCTCATTGCCGATGAGGCGACCTTGTTCGATCAGGTCGAGGAGGGGTACGAGGGGCAACTGTACCTGGAGATCGCGCCGCGCAGCTTCAGCGTCGTCGTGAGGACCGGGACGCGCCTCAACCAGCTGCGATTCCGCCGGACACGTGGGGAGGCGCCACGGCCGATCACGGCGATGGACTGGAAACAACTGCTGAGCGAAGGACAGATCTCCACCGCCGAGATCGTCGACCGCACGGGATACCTGCCCTTCTCCATCGACCTGGTTGGGACAGGCGTCGACGGCTGTCTGATCGGCTGGCGCGCGAAAAAGCATACCAAGCGTATCGACCTCGACCGGCGCGACTACGACCCGCTCGATTTCTGGGAGCCGATCCGCTTTCATCGCAAGCCCTCGCTGGTTCTCGATCCCGACGAGTTCTACATCCTGATGACCAAGGAGCCGATTGCGGTGCCGCCGGATTTTGCGGCCGAGATGCTTCCCTACGACACGCGTGCCGGCGAATTCCGCGTTCATTACGCGGGGTTCTTCGATCCCGGTTTCGGCTGGGATTCCCTCACCAGGAAGGCGGGAAGCAGTCGAGGCGTACTGGAGGTGCGCTCGCACGAGGTACCGTTCGTTCTGGAGGACGGGCAGCGGGTGGGGTGGCTGCGTTACGAGCGGATGGCCGAAAGACCTCAGGCGCTCTATGGCCGCGAAATCGGCTCGCACTATCAGGGACAGGACCTGAAGCTCGCGAAGCAATTCAGGCCGTCGCCGCCTTAGCAGCCGCGCTCGCGCGCCCGGCCTCACTCGCGCGTCAGACTCTCGATCTCCAGGGTCCACTGCACCTCATCGCCCTTGGTCTGCTCGACCTTCATCGGGATGTAACCGCGGTCGGGCGCGCACCAGAAGCGCGTGATGCGCGGTGAGTGTGCCTTCTGCGAGAGGAAGATCACGGTCGGCACTTTCCCCATGGGCGTCTGCAGGGTGGCCTCGCCGTCGCGCGAGAACTCGTATTGCCGGGTGCCGGTGCGGTCGACGATGCGGAAGCGGCTGCGGGTGTGGCCGGCCATGAGCTCCACCATCAACGCGATCTGCACCGAGCCATCGTCCTGTACGTCGGCGGCCAGCGGCTCATCGACCGGCGCCCCCTCGTACGAGCCCGTGACCCGGCCGCTCTTCCAGTCGTAGGTCAGCTCGACGGACTTGGCGCTCTCGCCCCCGCTGGATTCGTAGCTCAAGGGCTGCACTCCCGAGGCGGTCAGGCGCACGATGCTGACCTGACGGGGCGGGAAGATTCCCGAAGCCAGGCGGCCGATGCCGCGCGGTGAGCTGCTCGAGCTGTATATCCATCGGTCGCCGGCTTGCTCGAGCTTGAGGTGTGAGACTGCGACGGTCATGCCGCTCCAGATGCCCCGGTAGCTCGCCTGGTAAGGACGCAGCTCATCCGCCCCCGCAGCCGTGCTCGCCGCGGCCAGGAGGAGCGCCACCGGCACCGCCGCGCGCGTGCCCGTCCCTCTCACGCGAAGTCCTCGACGATGGGCGACTCGAGCGCTCGACCGTCGAGCCAGGCGGCGCCGTCACGCCAGAGGAGTCTTCCCGAGGCGAACCAGTCGAGCGCGCGCGGATAGATGACATGCTCGGTCGCGAGCACCCGCGCAGCGAGGCTTGCCTCGTTGTCGCCGGGGCGCACGGGCAGCCGCGACTGCAACACCACAGGTCCCGCATCGAGCTCCGGCGTCACGAAGTGCACGCTGGCGCCGTGCTCGCTGTCGTGCGCTTCGAGCACGCGGCGATGCGTGTGGAGGCCGCGGTAGTTGGGCAGGAGGGAAGGGTGGATGTTGAAGAGGCGCCCGAGGTAGCGGGCGACGAAGGAGGCCGACAGCACCCGCATGAAGCCGGCAAGGGCCAGCGCGCCTGGACGGTAGCGCTCGAGCATCGTCTGGAGCGCGTCCTCGAATGCGGTCGCATCGCGCGCATGGGGCACCGTCTCGGTGGCAAGGCCCAGCTCGCGGGCTGCGGCGAGCCCACCGGCCCCTTCGCGATCGGCGATGACGACGGCGACCCGCGCGCGCAGCGTCCCCGCCTGGCAGGCGCGCGTCAGCGCGGTCATGTTCGAGCCGCGTCCCGAGATGAGAATGGCGAGCTCGAGCTCGGTGGCGGCCGTCATTCGACGATGTGGACGCCGCGTCCGCCGCGGCGTACTTCGCCGATGATGGACGCGCTCTCGCCCTTCGCGGTGAGGAGCTCCAGGGCTGCCGCCGCGCGCCCGGCGGGAACCACGATCGCCATGCCGATGCCGCAGTTGAAGGTCCGGTACATCTCGGGCGATGCAATCTCGCCGGCCCGCTGCAGCCAATCGAACACGGGATCGCGCGGCCAGCGGTCACGCTCGAGCACCGCCTCGAGCCCCTCGGGGAGAGTGCGCGGGATGTTGTCGGTGAGCCCGCCGCCGGTGATGTGCGCGAGCCCGTGCACGGTCTGCGCCCGCATGAGCGCGAGCAGGGACTTCACGTAGATGCGGGTCGGCGCCAGCAGGCGATCGTAGAGCGGACGCCCTTCCAGCAGCGTCTCGGGCGTAGCTCCCGCGGCCGACACGAGCCGGCGGATCAGGGAGTAGCCGTTGGAATGCGGGCCGGAGGAGGCGAGGCCGATGATGGCATCGCCAGCGGCCACGCGGCTGACGTCGATGATGGCGTCCTTCTCGACAACGCCCACGCAGAAACCGGCCAGATCGTAGTCCTCGCCGTGGTACATGCCCGGCATTTCCGCGGTCTCACCGCCGACCAGCGCGGCGCCCGCCTGCACGCAGCCCTCGACGATGCCGCGCACCACCGCTTCGGCGACCGCGACGCGTAGCTTCCCCGTGGCGTAGTAGTCGAGGAAGAAGAGCGGCTCGGCTCCCTGGACCACCACGTCGTTGGCGCACATGGCCACCAGATCGATGCCGATGGTGTCGTGCCGTCCGGTGTCGATCGCGAGGCGCAGCTTCGTGCCGACGCCGTCCGTGCCGGAGACCAGCACCGGATGGCGATAGCCCGCGGGCAGCTCCACCAGGGCCCCGAAGCCGCCGATTCCGGCGAGGACCTCGCGGCGCTGTGCGCGGCGCACCAGCGGCTTGATGCGCTCGACGAGCTCGTCCCCGGCGTCGATGTCGACGCCGGCATCGCGATAAGTCATGCCCGGATGCTTGGTCATAAGGTTGGCGCGCACCGCACCACGGCGGGGGTGCGCGCTGCGCTGCGTGGTATTGTACATTTGCTTCGATGCCGCGCCCCTTACCCGTATCGAGCCGCACCCGCTGGCAGGGACTCCTCGCAGGCTTTCTAGTGCTGTGCGCGGCATTCTCGCTCCCCGCGTGGGCGCTGCGGCCGGTGAGCGTCTATGAGGTCGACCTCGCCGAGCAGCAGTCGGCCACGGCGGTGCAGAACGCCATGCGTGAGGCGCTGGTGCGTGCCACCGGGCGGCGGGAGTCCGCCGACGATCCGGTCTTCGCGAGCCTCATCAACGATGCCGCCCGCTACGTCAAGAGCTACATCTCAGGTCCGCGCGGTGAGCCCCAGGTGGTATTCGATGCGGCCGCGGTGGGTCATGCGATCGAGGCGGCGGGACGCAGCGTCTGGAGCCGCCAGCGCCCCTTCACGCTGGTGGTGTTGTACCCGCCCCCGGGTCGCAGCGAGACGGAAGCGGCACGCGCCGAGCTCGAGCGCACCGCGACCACGCGGGGGCTGCCGATCAGCGTGATTCCGCTCGCGGTGGTCGATGGCGCCGGCAACGCGCTCGGGGGCGATGCACTGCTGCAGTCGGCGCAGCGTTACGGCGGCGATCAGGTGCTGGTCGGGCGGAGCGATGCGCCCGTGGCAGCAGGCCAGCTTCAGTGGACACTCTATACGCGCGCGGGAAGTCAGACCTGGATTGGGGCACTCGGCGATGGCGTCGATCACACGGTTGACCTGATGGCGCCGCCCCCGGGCACAGCGGCAGCCGCCGAAGGCCCGACCCGGGTGCGCATCGAGGGCGTCACGGGACTCACCGAATACGCCGACGTCGAGCGCCTCCTGCAGGGGATTCCCGGCGTGCTGCGCGCCGAGGTAGCCGATGTCGATGCGGGCACGGCGACTTTCGAGGTTGAGCTGCCGGGCGGGGCGGCGGCACTCGAGCGCGCGCTGGCCTCCACGAGCCGCATCGTGCGCACCGCGCCCGGCTCCCCCGGCCTCACCTATCGCTACCAGCCGCCCGGCTGAGGCGCGGCGGTCGACCGCGTTATTCCCTCGTGCGCCACCTTCCCAATCTCATCTGTCTGATCCGCATTGGGCTCATATGGCCGATCGCCGCGGCACTGGCTGCGCGCGCCTACCCGCTCGCGCTGTGGCTGTTCTTCGCCGCCGCGGTTTCCGATGGTCTCGACGGCTACCTGGCCAAACGCTTCAACTGGACCTCTGAGCTCGGCAAGGTGCTCGATCCGGTGGCCGACAAGCTGCTGCTGGTGACGGTATTCGTCGAGCTGGCGTGGCTCGAAGTCATTCCCTGGTGGCTGGCGGCGACGGTGGTGGCGCGCGATGTCATGATCGGTCTCGGGGCGCTCACCTATCGGGTGTGGTTTGGCCCGCTGCGTGGCCGGCCGACCGTGCTCAGCAAGATCAACACCGCGGTGCAGCTCCTGTACGTGCTGTTGGTCACGCTGAATGGGGCGATGCCCGAGCTGCCGCTGCACGATGTGCTGGCGGCCGGAGTAGCGCTCACGCTGATCACCACGGTGCTCTCGGGAGTGCACTACACCGCGAGCTTCACGCGACGCGCGTGGACTCCCGCGCGCTCCACTTAGGCTCATGCAACAGCTGCCTCTCGGCGTGCGGCTCCCGGACCGCGCCGTATTTGCGAGCTTCCTGCCCGGGCGCAACACGGAGGCGCTGGCGCACGCGCGCGCGGTCGCCCGCGGCGAGCTCCGGGGTGTGACCTGGATCTGCGGGCCCGCCGGCTCCGGCAAGACGCACCTGCTGCAGGCGATCTGCGCGGCGGCGAGCGAGCGTTCGCGAGGGGGCTTCGTACCGCTCGCACAGCTCGCGGACTTCGGCGGCGGCGTGCTCGACGGTCTCGGTGAGCTCGAGTGCCTGTGCATCGATGATCTCGACCGGGTGGCCGGGGATGCCGCGTGGGAGCGGCGGCTCTTCGGCCTGCTGCGCGAGACCGAAGAGGCGGGAGGCGCGCTCGTGGCGGCGGCGGCTGCGCCTCCGGCGCTGCAGCGCTGGGCGCTCGCGGATCTCGGCTCGCGGCTCGGCGCCGGGGCGGTGTTCCAGCTGCGGCCGCTCGATGAGGCTGAGCAGCAGGCGGCGCTCGAGCTGCGTGCGCACCTGCGCGGGCTCGAGCTTCCCGAGGAGACCTGGCAGTGGTTGCGCCGGCGCTATCCGCGCGACATGCGCCTGCTCTACCAGCTGCTCGACACGCTCGATGAGGCCTCGCTCGCAGCTCAGCGCCGCCTCACGGTGCCCTTCATCCGCGACGTGCTGCGCTCGGTGACGCCACCGCCCCTGTGAGCTGCACGGCGAGCTGCGCCACGCGGCGGCCGAGCGCCTGCGCCAGCGACTTCTCCTCCTCGGTGAGCTGCGCGCCCAGGCGGCCGACATGCGATGCGCCATAAGGCGTCCCGCCGCTCGTTGTCTCGTTCAGCGCCCGCTCCGTATAGGGGAGACCCACCAGATACATGCCGTGATGCAACAGCGGCAGCATCATGGAGACCAGAGTCGTTTCCTGTCCTCCGTGCAGCGTCTGCGTGGAGGTGAAGACGCCGGCGGGCCGGCCGGCAAGCGCCCCGCTCAGCCACAGGCTCGAAGTGCCATCGAGGAAATGCTTCAGTGGCGCCGCCATGTTGCCGAAGCGCGTGGGGCTGCCGAGCACCAGTGCGGCGGTCTCACGCAAGTCATCGAGCGTAGCGTAGGGCGGGCCGCTCGGTGGAATCGGGCGCGGCGCAGCCTCGCTTTCCGCACTGACCGGTGGCACGGTTCGCAGCCGCGCGCTCGCCCCCGGCACCGCTTCGATCCCCCGACAGACCTGACGGGCGAGCTCGGCAGTGGCGCCGTCGCGGGAATAATAGAGCACCAGTACTTCTGACATGTTGGATGGCGCCTCCCTCAAGTACTATTGTGGATTGTGCGGCAGGGGACGCAAGCTGGGCATGATTTGCAAGAGATGCGTGGTGAGTGGGCGCGTCCAGGGCGTGTTCTACCGCGCCAGCGCGGCGCAACGGGCGCAGGAGCTCGGTATCCGCGGCCATGCCCGCAATCTCCCGGACGGGCGCGTCGAAGTGCTGGCATGCGGCGAGCGCGCAACCGTGGAGACGTTCGTGAGCTGGCTATGGATCGGCTCCTCCGCCTGCAAAGTCACCGCCGTGGAGGCGAACGATGCGCCCGCAGAGGCGACGCTTCCCCATGGCTTTCACACGGCGTGAAGGGATGGCGATGCTCAAGCGCCTGACGCTGCTCCTCACTGCGGCCCTCATCGTGGTCGCGGGTGCTGGGTGCGCGGGTGGGCCGACCCAGCACCAGCCGCCGCCGGCGCCCGTGCCGAGCGTAGCTGCGCCGCCGTCCGCTTTGCCCCCGCCCGAAGCGCCTCACGAGGCCGGGCAGCCGGCCGCGCCCTCGCCGGAACCGCCACCGCCTGCGGCCCAACCGGGAGCGACCCTTCCCGAAGCGCTGCCGCCGGCAACACCCCCGCCACCGGTGGCGAAGTCCGGCCTCTTTCATCGCCATCGTGCGCGAGGACAGGCGTGGGTGGCCGCGGCCAATCCGCTCGCCGTCGATGCGGGGCTGGAGATTCTCGGTAAGGGCGGCAGTGCGGTCGATGCCGCGGTGGCGGTGCAGACCATGCTGGGGCTGGTCGAGCCGCAGAGCTCCGGGATCGCCGGGGGCGCGTTCCTCATGTACTACGACGCGCGCTCGCACGAGGTGAGTGCACTCGATGGGCGCGAGAAGGCGCCCGCCGCTGCATCACCCGACATGTTTCTCGATGCGCACGGCAAGCCGCTGCCTTTTCTCGAGGCGGTGCGCAGCGGGCGCTCGACGGGCGTGCCGGGCGCGATCGCCATGTTGTACGCGGCACACTCGCGTCTCGGGGTGCTGCGCTGGAAGGAGCTCTTCCAGCCGGCAATCCGCGCCGCCAGCCAGGGCTTCCGGGTTCCCGAACGGCTCGCGAGTTTCCTCGGAGAAGGGTCGCCGTTTCCTCCGACCAGCGAGATCCGTACCCTGTTCTCGCGACCCGATGGCGAGCCTCTGCAGGCGGACGATCTGTTTCGCAATCCCGAGTATGCGAAGACTCTGGAGCGCATCGCCAGGCAGGGGCCGCGGGGTCTCTATGAAGGCGAAATCGCGGGCGAGATCGTCAGGGTCACGCATCAGGAGCCGCTCCCCGGGACGATGACGCTGCAGGACCTCGCCAGCTACCGCCCCGAATGGGATCAGCCGCTGTGCCGCCCGTTCCGACGCTACACCGTGTGCGCGCCGCCGCCGCCGGCGGGCGGCGTCTCCCTCCTCGAGCTCCTCGGAATGCTCGATCGCACCGATATCGCGAGCCGCGCCCCGAGTGATCCCCAGGCGTGGTTCCTGTTCGCCCAGGCGAGCCGCCTCGCCTACGCCGATCGCGACCGTTACGTGGCCGATCCGCATTTCGTCCCGGTGCCGATCGAGCGGCTGCTCGAACCGGCGTATCTGCGGCTGCGCGAGCAGCTGATCGGTGACCACGCCGGCCCCGCACCGCCCCCCGGCGAGATCGCGGTGCCGCGCGGACGCGATGCCACTACGGAGTCTCCCGGAACCAGCCACTTCGTGGTGGTCGATGGGGACGGCAACGTCGTCTCGATGACGACCACCATCGAGTCGGTGTTCGGCTCGGGCCGCACGGTCGGCGGCTTCGTGCTCAACAACCAGCTCACCGATTTCTCGTTCGTCCCGATGGATGCCGGGCGGCAGGCGGTCGCCAATGCTGTGCATGGGGGCAAGCGCCCGCGCTCCTCGATGGCGCCCGTGATCGTGCTCGATCACGACGGCGACTTCGTCGCAGCGCTCGGCTCACCCGGAGGCTCGGCGATCACCGACTACAACGCCAAGGCCTTGGTCGGGCTCCTCGCCTGGCACCTCACCATCAAGCAGGCGATCGAGCTGCCGAACCTGATCGCCCGCGGTGACGCCTTCAGCGGCGAGCTCTCCAAATTCACTCCCGAGGTGCTCGCGGGGCTGCGCGAGCGCGGCGTGGTGCTGAAGGCGGGGCGCGCCGAGAACTCAGGCTTGCAGGGCATCGTGCGCTTGCCCGACGGCAGCTACGACGGCGCGGCCGATTCGCGCCGCGAGGGCGTGGCGAAGATGCTGCTGCCGGCGCACGCCGCGCCGCAGCACGCCTCTGCGCATTGATCAGCGGGCGGTCGTCGCGGCGGGAAAGCCGAGGTCATCAGCGCCTGCCCAGCGCCGCCAGGCCGTGAGCACCAGGTCCGGGTAGTCGCGCTTGCCGGGACTGCCGTTGTAGCGCGCCAGCGCCTTGCGCACGTCATTGTGCTCGTAGCCCATGTAGAAGCGCAGGATCGCGCAACCCATGCGCAGATTCGGCGCGACGTGAGTCAGCTCGTAGCGACGCATCCCGAGGCGCTCGGGCCAGAAAGGCATCACCTGCATGAGCCCCACCGCGCCCGAGCGTGAGACCGCCCAGCGGTCGAAGCGGCTCTCGACCGTGATCACCGCCATCACCAGCCCCGGCGGCAGGCGCGACTCGCCGGGCCGGTGCGTCTCGCAGTAGACCTGCTTGAGGATCTCGAGCCGCTCGGATTGATTCGCAAGGATCGCGCGCAGCCGCGGCTCCATCAGCTTGTACCAGACGGCCGAGTCGTATTGATCGGTGAAGCACTCCGCCTGTGCGATCGCATGTGCGACCACGTCACGCAGCCCCGCATCGCGCTGCTGGTCGGCGTGCGCGAACGGTGCGCCGAGGGCAGCGGCGAGACTGAGCGCCAGCAGGGCGAGCGCCCGGCGCACCGTCTCAGCCCAGGCGTGCGCGTAAGAAGGAGAGGGCCTCATCGATCGCGAACTCGGTGCTCTGGGTGTCGCGGCGGTGGCGGTACTCGAGCTTGCCGGCCTCGAGCCCGCGGTCCGCCACCACCACGCGGTGCGGGATGCCGAGAAGCTCGGCGTCGGCGAACTTGACGCCGGGACGCGCGTCGCGGTCATCGAGCAGCACCTCGATGCCAGCGGCAGCAAGATCGGCGTACAGGCGCTCGGTGAGGGTGCGGACACGGTCGGACTTCTGCAGGTTGAGGGGCACCAGCACGATCTGGAACGGGGCGATCGGGTCGGGCCAGATGATGCCGCGCTCATCGTGATTCTGCTCGATGGCCGCGGCCACGATGCGCGTCACACCGATGCCATAGCAGCCCATGTAGAGCGCCGTCTCCCGCCCGGCCTCATCCAGCACCAGCGCCTTCATGGGCTCGGAGTACTTGCGCCCCAGCTGGAAGATGTGACCGACCTCGATACCCCGGGCGATCTTCAGGTGTCCGCGTCCCGAGGGGCTGGGATCGCCTTCCACCACCTTGCGCAGGTCGGCGGCGGTGGCGCCGGTCACGTCCCGCTCCCAGTTGACCCCGGTCAGGTGCAGGTCCTTCTCGTTCGCGCCGCAAACGAAGTCGGCGAGCGCGAGCGCTGAATGATCGGCGTAGATGCGGCACTTGAGGCCGACGAGCCCGACGTAGCCCGGCTCGGTTCCCGTCGCCGCGCGCACCCGCTCGGCACTCGAGAGCGCCAGGGGGCTGGTGACGCCCGGGAGCTTCTGCGCCTTGACGGCGTTCAGCTCATGATCGCCACGCACCACGAGTGCCACCACGGTGCCGTCCGTGCCATCGACGATCAGGGTCTTGAGGCAGCGCGCGGGCTCGATCTTGAGAAAGCGCGCGAGATCCTCGATGGTGCGCGCCCCCGGGGTCGGCACGCGGCGCAGCTCCTCGCGCGGCGCCGGGCGCGCCGTGGTGGGGGGGAGCGCTTCGGCCGCCTCCAGGTTCGCGGCGTAGTCGTCGCCATCCGAGAATACGATCGCGTCCTCGCCCGAGTCGGCGAGCACGTGAAACTCCTGGCTCACATCGCCGCCGATCGCGCCCGAGTCGGCCCGTACCGCGCGGAACTTGAGCCCCGTGCGCGTGAAGATGCGCGTGTAGGCGTCGTACATGGCGCGGTAGCCCTCGCGCAGAGATGCCTCATCGAGATGAAAGGAGTAGGCGTCCTTCATGATGAATTCGCGCGCGCGCATGACGCCGAAGCGCGGCCGCACCTCGTCGCGGAACTTGGTCTGGATCTGGTAGAAGTTCACCGGGAGCTGCCGGTAGCTCTTGAGCTCGCGGCGTGCGATGTCGGTGATGACCTCCTCGTGGGTGGGGCCCAGGACGAAATCGCGCTGGTGCCGGTCCTTCAGGCGCAGCAGCTCGGGCCCATATTCGCCCCAGCGGCGCGATTCCTGCCACAGCTCCGCCGGCTGGACCACCGGCATCACCATCTCCAGCGCCCCGGCGCGGTTCATCTCCTCGCGGACGATGCGCTCGACCTTCTGCAGTACCCGTAGTCCCAGGGGGAGCCAGCTGTAAAGACCCGCCGCGAGGCGCCGGATGAGGCCGGCGCGCAGCATGAGCTGGTGGCTCAGGACCTCCGCTTCGGCGGGGGTCTCCTTCAGGGTGTTGATGGGATATTGCGAAAGGCGCATCGCCCGTCATCTTAGCAGGAGCCCCCTGATAAGATTTGCGGGTGGAGACGCCCATCCAGCCCGACACACGCCCGCGCGGCCGCGGTATCTACCTGCTGCCGAACCTGCTGACCACAGGATGCCTGTTCTCGGGCTTCTATGCGGTGGTGGCGGCGATCGACAAGCATTTCGCGCCGGCCGGTATCGCGGTGTTCGTGGCGATGGTCTTCGATACGCTCGATGGGCGCACGGCACGCCTCACCCACACCGAGACTGCCTTCGGGAAGGAATACGACAGCCTCGCCGACATGGTGGCCTTCGGGCTCGCGCCCGCGATCGTCGCCTATCAGTGGGGCGTGGTGCGCATCATGGAGTACGGGCAGTTCTGGGGGCGGTTCGGCTGGCTGGCCTGTTTCTTCTACGCGGCGGCCGCGGCGCTGCGGCTCGCGCGTTTCAACGTCCGTGCGGCGGCCGACAAGCGCTACTTCGAAGGCCTGCCGAGTCCGTCGGCGGCGGCGATCGTCGCTGCCTTCGTGTGGTTCTCGAGCAAGTGGGAGGAGCCGGGGCTCACCGGGCTCATCGCGGCGTTCATCGTGACCGCCAGCGCCGGGGCGCTGATGGTGAGCCGTTTCGGCTACCCGAGCTTCAAGCAATTCTCACTCGACCGGCGCATCAAGTTCATCTACATGCTGTTCGTGCTGCTGTTCTTCGTAGCGATCGCGATCGATCCGCCGACGATGCTGCTGTCGATGTTCGGCGTGTACGCTCTGTCTGCGCCGATTCTCTGGCTCGGAAGGCGCATACGGCGGCTCCTGCGGGGCGCTCCCGTCGCGGGCGGCTGAGGGTCTGCAGATGGACGCGGCACGGCGCCGGCAGTATCTCGAGGCGATCGGCATCGAACAGTGGGTACGGCGCACGCCGCCTGCGCCGTTGCTCCCCGCGCCCCAGGCCACACCCGCCGCGGGCGCGCCGGCCATACCCGCAGCGGGCGCGCCGGCCGCGCGCGCCGAGCCCGAGGAGGCGCTCACCGCGCGCTGGGAAGCGCTGCGCGCCGAGGTCGCGACCTGCAAGCGCTGTCCGCTGCACCAGACGCGCACGCAGGGCGTGTTCGGCGTCGGTCCGCAGCGTGCCGACTGGCTGGTCATCGGGGAGGCGCCGGGCGCGGAAGAGGACCGCAGAGGCGAGCCCTTCGTGGGCGCGGCGGGGCAGTTGCTCGATGCGATGCTGCGCGCCATCGGCCTCGACCGCAAAACTAACGTCTACATCGCCAATGTCCTCAAGAGCCGCCCACCCGGGAACCGCGATCCGCGGCCGGAAGAAGTGTCCGCGTGCCTGCCCTATCTGGTGCGTCAGATCGATCTGCTGCAGCCAAAGCTGATGCTTGCGGTTGGGCGGATCGCCGCGCAGAACCTGCTGGCCACCGACGTGCCGCTCGCGCGGCTGCGCGGGCGGGTACACTATTTCGGGGAGCGGAATACTCCCCTGGTGGTGACGTATCATCCCGCTTACCTGCTGCGCACGCCCGCCGACAAGCGCAAGGCGTGGGAGGACCTCAAGTTTGCCCGTAACCTCTACCAACAGCTGATGCTGCCCGCGAGCACCGATGGCCACCGCTCCTGAGCTGCTCGGGTCTGCCCCCGAGCTGATTCGCCCGATGCGCGATAGCGACGTGCCCGAGGTCGTCGCGATCGAGCGTGCCTCATACCAGTTCCCCTGGAGCGAAGGGATCTTCCGCGATTGCCTGCGGGTCGGGTACACCTGCCGCGTAGCGACGCTGACGCGGCAGGTTGCCGGCTATGCGGTCATGAGCGCGGGCGCCGGTGAAGCTCACATTCTCAATCTGTGCGTGCGCGAGGCCTTTCGCTGCCGCGGTCTCGGCCGCCGCCTGCTCGCGCTCATGATCGAGCGCGCCGCGGCCGCGGGCATGAAAGAGGCGTTCCTCGAGGTGCGGCCGTCGAACGCCGCGGCGATACGCCTGTATCTCGCGCATGGCTTCGAGCAGGTGGGCGTGCGGCGCGGTTACTACCAGGCGGTCGGCGGGCGCGAGGATGCGGCGGTGCTGCGCCTCGGCTTGCGCGTCGCGCGCGCCGATCCTTAGCTCCCCGCCCGCATCATGAGTGAATTGGCGGCCGAAATCCGCCGGCGGCGGACCTTCGCGATCATCTCGCACCCCGACGCCGGCAAGACCACGCTCACCGAGAAGCTGCTGCTGTTCGGCGGCGCCATCCAGATGGCGGGCAC
>Ga0070735_10001281_pt1 | contig 24740 bp, 19 predicted proteins | sample Coa_R1_FD_66443 | JGI IMG/M metagenome (GOLD analysis project Ga0070735, IMG submission 66443) | Surface soil microbial communities from Centralia Pennsylvania, which are recovering from an underground coalmine fire - Coalmine... | ecosystem: Environmental > Terrestrial > Soil > Unclassified ...
CGCGAGCAGATCGCACGCGGGCTTCTCGGCGCCCGGCGGCGCGTCGGGGGCCGCCTCCATCGGGACGAGCGCCTGGGCAAAGTAATAGTTGGCGATGGCGGCGTAGCGGTCGACGAGCGGCTCCTCGAGCCAGTACGGGTTGGTCGGGTTCTTGGACGGGTCCTTGAATGCGTCGTCGTCCTTGCCCTTTCGCTTGATGTCGCCGCCCCTCGCGCACTCGAGGTCGGTCTGGAAGGGCGAGACGCGCCCGAAGTTCGACTTGACCTTCTTGTTCGTCCGGAACGCGAAGAGCTCGACGGACGTCGCGTGCGTCTTCGGCGCGTCACTCAGGTTGGTGAGCTGGGTCTGGACGTCGAGCTCGAACGGGCGCGTCCCCGCGGTCACCGTCTTGACGATCCGAACGCGATCGTCCTCGTAGGTGAAGCGGCAGCCGGAGTCGACCGGCGAGAGCGTCCAGTCGAAGCGGTCGTACTGGACCTGATCGCCCGGGGTCGCCGGGGCCCCGGGGTCCGACCGGAACTCGGTCCGCAGGTTGTGCCAGCGCTCGATGTCCGGCGTCGTCGACATGTCGTCGTCGTCGGTCTGCCGGTACTGCGCGTCGCTCAGGCGAAAGTGCGTCAGGCCCGCGCCGTGCGACGTCATCTCCGCCTCGAAGCGGTTGCCGTGGATCGCGCAGAGCTCGGCGGCGGGGGCCGCGGGCGGGAGCTGCCCGGGCGGCAGATCGACGACGTCGGGCGCGAAGCGCGGGGCGTTCACGTACGTCTCGGCCGGGAGCTGCTGGACGTGGTCGTTCGATTTTCGTCCGACGAAGAACCAGTATGCGAGGAGGCCGAGGCTGGCGATGAGGATGATGCGCAGGGTCGAGCGATCCATGAGCGGTCAGGGCTTGTTCGCGGCGACGAGGCCGGGCGCCGGACTTTCGGGGTCGCCGGAAGTGCGCGCGCGGAGGGCGGGCTTGGGAGGGGGGGGATCGTAGCCGCCCGGATGGAAGGGGTGGCACTTACATAGCCGAACGATCGAAAGCAAGCCCCCGCGCATGGCGCCGTGGGTCTCGAGGCACGCCACGGCGTACCGGGAACAGGACGGCTCGAAACGGCATGCCCCGCCGAGGAGGCGAGAGAGGGTGACTTGGTAGAGCCGGATCACCAGGACCAGAAACCGAGCGAGCATCGTCTTCTTACCGCCTGCCAGGATGATGCGACTCGCCCCGTCGCGCCAGCGCTTCCGCGGCGCGTTTGCGCAACAGGCGGGTCACGTCCTCCCATTCCCGCCGGACGTCCTTGACCGACAGCCGGTCGGCGCCGGACCGAGCGATCACGATGAGGTCGGCCCCCCGGGGCAGGAGATCGGGCCACGTGCGAAAACACTCACGGCAGAGCCGCTTGATGCGGTTTCGCTGCACGGCGCCGCCGACTTTCCGGGTCACGACCACGCCCAGCCGCGCCGGCCGCCGCTCGAGCTCGGCCCGCTCCTCGCCGCGGTCGGGGGGGGCCTGCTCGCGCTGCGCGGCGACGAGCAACGTGAAGTGCGCGGTCCCGACGCGCCGCCCCTGCCGCTGAGCCTGAACGAAGTCTGCATGCCGGCGTACGCGACGATCCCCGCCGAGCCCGGACCTTCCAGGCATGATGCTCTCCGGCAAAGGGCGGCGCTCGGCTTCAAGGCTCCGCGGGAGCGCGGCTACTTCTTGTAGACCGTCGGCGTCAGGCGCTTGCGGCCCTTGCGGCGCCGGTTCGAGAGCACCTTGCGGCCCCCGCGGGTGGCCATCCGGGCGCGGAAACCGTGGGTTCGCGCGCGACGGACGTTGTGGGGCTGATAGGTGCGCTTCATGTTCGGGGGCTTCCGGGCGAGCGGAAGAAAGCACCTCGCGCCGCATCGGTCAAGCCTTCGACCAGGACCGGCCTGGTTTTGGGAGGAGTTTCACTCCTGTCCGAGCCCTGTCCGACCTACTTCGCTTCCCCCAGGCGGCTTTTCTTGGAGCGGCCCGACCCCGCAATGTTTTATTGTCGGCGGTACGCATGGGACGACCCACCCTGCTGCATCGTCTGGCGAAGTTGAGCGCGAAGTGGAGCTTCGCTGCGGTAGCCGCGACCGGCCTGCTGCTTGGGTCGGTGGACGCGCGAGCGCAACAGCATACGTTCCACCTCGACCGGCTGGAGGTCCCCGGCGCGCCGGACGACGGCCTCGTGCTGTTTCGGCCCGTCGTGCGCCACGACACCATCCTCTACACACAGCTCGGGCTGGGGTTCTCGATCGACCCTCTACGGACGAGGGACATCTCGAACCAGGAGAGCGTCCTTCGAGCCTCCCCGAGCAACGTCATAACCTCTCAGATCTCCACCTATATGTCGGCGGGGTTCCAGCTGCTCGAGCGGCTCACGCTCGGGGCAACGCTGCCGATCGCGTGGGAAGAGGCGGGCAACCAGCCGCAGTATCCGACGACCGCGTTCGGGGGCGCGGCGTACACGACGTTCTCCACCACCGGTCCCGCCGTCGGCGACATGCGAATCGACGCCCGGTACATCCTCTGGGTCAACGAGGACGGAACGCAGGCCGTCGGCCTCCAAGCGGGTCTCTTCGTTCCGACCGGCGCCGGCTCCTCCACCAACTTCGGCGGCGACGGGTCCTTCGGCGCCATCGCTCCGATGCTGACGGGGGAGTGGACGCCCCGGCACTTCGCGACGCTCGTGGCCAACGTCGGCGTCGCCTGGCGCGGCGAGAACTCCGTCAACGATCCGGCCGGCAACCACGGACCGCCGCAGGGCCTCGGCATCGGGGACGAGCTGCGCCTGGCCATCGGCGCGTTCCTTCCGGTGCTCGACGGCAAGGTGCGTCTCGGAGCGACGATCTTCACCCAGACGGGTCTGACGGGCAGCGGCGACACCACGGTCGGCAACACCATTTTCACGCTCCAGAACACGCCGATCGAGTGGAACTTCGAGGCGCGCACGAAGCTCCCGGTGATCGGCTGGGACCACTACTACATCGGCGGTGGCCTCGGGACGCGGCTGTCGGACGGCTACGGCGCGCCCGACTTCCGGTTCGTGGCGCTCATCGGGACGTACTTCCCGCTCGAGGACACGAACCCCAAGTCGCCCGAGGCGCGGATGCGCGTGCGCGAGAGCATCCGCGAGTCGATGCGCGACTCGGACGGCGACGGGATTCCGGACGACGTGGACGCCTGCCCGACGGTGCCCGAGGACCACAAGGAGCCCGATCCGCTGGACGGCTGCCCGCAGGAGGCCGACCGAGACGGCGACGGCATCCCCGACAAGTTCGACAAGTGCCCCGACGAGCCCGAGGACAAGGACGGCATCGACGATCAGGACGGATGCCCCGAGGACGACGCGGACAAGGACGGGATCCCGGACGCCAAGGACGCGTGCCCGAAGGAGCCTGGGCAGCCGGACCCCGATCCGAAGAAGAACGGGTGCCCGAAGTTCATCCACCTCGAGGGGTCGACGGTGCGCGTGCTCCAGCAGGTGCACTTCGAGACGGCGTCGGCGACCATCTTGCCGGACAGCTTCCCGATGCTCACGGAGATCGTGCAGCTGCTCAAGGCCAACCCGAGCATCAAGAAGATGCGCATCGAGGGCCACACCGACAACCGGGGCGGCGCCGACATGAACCTCGATCTGTCGAAGCGAAGGGCCGCGAGCGTGCGCGAGTGGCTCGTGCAGCACGGCATCGAGTCCGGACGGCTGGAGAGCGAGGGGTACGGCCTCACGCGCCCCATCGAGTCCAACGACACGGACGCGGGCCGGGCCGCCAACCGCCGCGTCGAGTTCAAGATCACCGAGGAAGACACGAAGTGACGCACGGGGCTCAGGGCCCCGCGAATTCCTCGACGACCCACGCGTCTCCTCGGGGGTCGCGCGCGACGGCCACGCCGACGCGATCGAAGCTCGCGCCGAGCATGTTGGCCCGGTGCGAGGGGCTGGCCCAGAGCATCCGGTGGGCGAGCGACGGCGTGCTCGCGTGGGCGAGGTTCTCCCCTGTGAAGCGGGCTTGCAGGCCGGCGCCGAGGAGCCGGTCGACGGGGTTGCCGTCGCCGAGGTCATGGGACAGGGCGCCGGCCGCGGCCGCGCGCGCGGCGTGCTCTCTCGCGACGGCGTCGAGCGCCGGGTCGCGCCGGAGGGAAGGAATGCCGGAGGCCAGGCGCGCCGCGTCGAGCATGCGGGCGAGGTCGTCGTCGTCCGGGCCGTCGCGCGACGGAAGGGACTCGCCCGGCGCTGCGGTGTCCTCGGGACGCGCGGGCGGTTCGAGGTCGGCGTAGACCATGGCCTCGAGGACGGGGCGGGGGCCGGCGCCGAGGTCGGCCACGACCTGCACCGTGAACGCGTCCGGATGATCCGGGGCGAAGCGAGCGCGCAGCCGGGTTCCGTCGAAGGACGTCAGCAGGGCCCGGGCGGGGCCGGTCCGTCCCGAAACGAAGACGGCGCCTCCGCGGGCCGGCACCGCCATGCGAGCGTCGACGGAGAGCCATTGGCCGGTGCGCGCGTGCGTCGGCAACGGCGCGAGGTCCGCCAACGCATCGACGGCGACGACCACCAGCGTGCGTGTCCCGTCGCCCGCCGTTCCCGCGGCGACGCCGCAGCGGCGCCGCGCGCCGGGATCGAGGGAGAGCCATCCATCGAGGTCGCGGAGCGCCGCGCCCTCGTCGAGACCCGGACCGCTCGCGACCCACGCGCGCCCCCAGGGGTGGGGCTCGCCGGCGGCGCGCTGCTCGATCGCGAGCTCGTCGGCCGCGGGGATGGGGTAGCCGCGCTGCTTGCGAAGGAGGACGCCGCGGGCGGTCGCGTCGAGCGCGCGGTCGCTGCCACCGCACCGCGCGAGGGCGGACGCGGCGACGCGTTCGCGTGGTGCGAGGTCGTCGGGCGACGGGGACGCGGTGACGGCCGCCCACCGCAACGGGTCGACGGGAGAGTCCACGTGCGACGCGGGGGCGGGCGTCGTGGGAGCGGCGACGCGTGCCGGTGCCGCACACGCCGCGAGGGTGGCCGCGCCGAGGCCATGGTGCCAACGCACGAGGACAGCCTAGGCGCGCGCGCCGGGCGGGTCACCTTTGCGGCGGTTGGCGGATCGATGACCGAGCGCGATCCCGACGCGCGCCCCGAGCAGGAACGCGGCGAACAGCGCGATGCCGATCCCGAGGGGAGACACGGGGCGTCAGGGCGTGATCGTGAAGCTCTTGCTGACGGCGAACGGGCTTCCGCCGAAGGCCGGCACGCGGACCGCCTTGAAGTGCGCCGCCACGCAGGCCCCGGTGGGCGTGCCTTCGAACGGCGGGCCCGTGATGGCGGCCGACTGCACGGCGCCGCTCGGCGCAAAGGTGACGACGACGCGGCCCGTGCCCGTCGGGCCGTTCGGCTTCTTGCAAGTCTCGGCGCTCGCGGCGGCCGCCCCGAGCTTGCCCTTGGCCTCCCCCATGTTGAAGGGCTGGTCGCTGACCGCGGCCGGCGGCGGCGCGGCGTGGGTCGGCGCGGGGGCCTCCTTCGTTTCCTTGGGCTTCGCGGGGGTGGGCGTCTTCGCCGCGGTCTCCGGCTCCTTGGCGGACGTCTCGGCGGGCGCTTCGGCCGACGCCGACGGCGCGGCGGACGCGGCAGCCGTCTCGGTGGGGGAAGAGGCGACCGCCGGTGCCGCCGATGCGGGCGGTTCGGCCGAGCTGGCGCTCGCGGAGGCCTTGTCGCCGCCTTCGGCGTCCTTGCCGTGCATGAGCATCGTGGCCGCGCCGATCGCGCCGACGATGACGAGCGCCCCCGCGCCGAGCGCGACGAAGATCATCGCCTTGTTCTTTTGCCCGCCGGCCGCCGGCGCGTCGGCGCCGATCGAGGGCGGCGAGTACTGATCGATGGGCGGCGGCGCGAGCACCGGAGCGCCGAGCGACGGGCTGAATGCCCCGCCGCCCGCGAGGTTCATGATGTCGTCGACGCGGCTCGACTTCTTGTCGTCCGACCGCGAGACCTGCGCGCTCAGCTGCCGGATGTCGATGAGCCCCGATTGCTCGGAGCCGGGCAGGGGCGCGCGCTCCCCGCCGTTGCCCTTGCTCGTCAGCGCGTTGAGCGAAAATAAGACGCTGTTCTCGTTGCGCGCGCCGATGGGTTTGGAGGCGTCGTCGTGCGGCTGCGGCATCCCGGCGGGAGCGCTCGTGAGGACGTCCTCTTCGCTGCCGGCCTGAGCGACGGATCCGAATAGATCCGCCGCGGGGGCGCGTCCGCCCGCCCGGCGAGCGGCGGCGGAGGGCCCCGCCGGGCCCGGCGTGCCGTTGCCCGCGGCCGCCGCCAGCGGGGGCGTGTTCAGGATCGGGCCGCTGAATTCGACCGAGACGGGCACGCGCGACGGCTGCGCCGCGGGGGGGACCGAGGATGCGGCGGCGGCGACGGCGCGCGTGGCGGTGCACGAGTCGTACAGCGCCTCGATCTCGCGCAGCGGGAGCCAGTCGTTCATCCCGTCCTTCCAGCAGTAGGTGTCCTCGGTGACGACGCCCGCTTGAAAGGCCGAGACGATGTCCGTCTGGGTCATCGTGCGCTGGTCTCCGTCCGCGACGTTGATCGTCCACGGCTCTTCCTGGGAGACGCCCGCCTCCCCGTAGCCGCGCGTCACCGCGGGCGGCGCGGTCGGGTCGTTGCCGTTGACGACGATCGTCGCAGAGCACTTCTTGCAGCGAATCTTGACGACCTTACCGAGGACCTTCTCGTCCGCGATCGTGTATTTGGCCTGACACGACTGGCACGTAATCTTCATCGGGCGCTCTGTCCTAACTCGAATCGTAGCTCGGCGGGTGTCTCACGTCCGCCACCCCGGGATTGAACCGCCAGGACGCCAAAGACGCCAGGGATGGGTGAACAAAATCCTCGGGAATTTCTCGCTCGGCGATCCTGGCGTCCTGGCGGTTTTCTCCTCAATTGAGCAGGACGAGCTGCGTGCCGTCCTTGCCGCAAAACGCCGCGGCCCCCTCGAACCGACCTCCGCAGGTCGGGCATATTTTGCCGCGGATCGCGGGCGGCTGCGGCGCGAGGGCGGCCGCCGGTACGAGCTCGTCGCCGTCGTCGGGGCATATCTTGACGCCTGGATTGAACCCGCGCTTGCAGGTGGGACAGACGCCGCCTCCGGGTCCCGCCATCAAGTTCTCGTGGCCGCTGACGGCGACCAGCCGATTGGCGTCGAACGGACAGAACATCGTCCCGCTCGAGAACTCGCGGCGGCATGACGGGCACCACATGGGGCCCGTGTCGACGCCCGTCGCGTCGGTGCCGATCGCGGCAGCCGCGCCGGCGCCTGCTCGCTGGGCCTGCGCGACGCTCTCGAGGTGGGCGCGCATCTGCGCCGCGTGCTCCTCTTCGCGCGATCGCTTCTTCTGCTCGTACTCGCGCATCTTCTCGGAGTGGCGCGCTTCGGCCGCGAGCTCGAGCGAGCGCGCCTTTCGCGATCGCAACGTCCCGATGACGGCGAGCGCGCCCAGCGCCAGCGCGAGGCCGCCGACGACCACGATGAACACCGTCCGCCGCCGCCGCGCGTCGTCCTCCGCGCGGACGTTCGAAGCGCCGATCGAGGTCGTCGCCAGGATCGTCACGGAGGGCTCGCCGCGCTCGCCGTTCGGATCCAGCCCCGACTGTGCGAGGAGCGCCTCGTAACTGGCGGGCGAGGTCGCGTCGACGGACGCGTGCGCGCTTCGGCCCGCGGCGGTCGCGATCACGTCGAAGGTGGCGTCCGCCATGTCGGCGGGCACGGTGAGCTTGCCCCCCCCGTCCACCAGGGGCTGCCCGGCGTGCCCCTGGCCGTCTTTGAACTTGACCGCGCCGACGGACCATTGGATCGGCGTGCTCGTCACGCAGCCGCGGTCGTCCAGCACCACGGCGCGGAACGCGAAGACGTTCCCCACGCGCACGAGCTTGCGCGACGGACGCACCTCGAGGCGGGCGGGGTCCCCCGGGGCGCCGCAGTCGGCCGTCGCCGGCGATGGAGGAGGCGCGGGCGACGGGGCAGGGGCCAGCGCGGGAGCGGTCGCGGTCGCGGGGGCGACCTCCGGCGGCGGCTGCGTGGCGACGGGTGCGGCGACCACCTTGCGAAGCGATCCGTCGCGCTTGACGTCCGCGATGCAGCGAGAATCCTTGATGCGAAACTCGTAGCGTCCCGTCTCCGCCACGACGATCGCGTCGTCGCCGGTCAGGAAGTAGGCCGTGTTGATCACGGCGCGGCGCGGGTCGCTCGTCGGGGTGGCGCATCGAGTTCGCCAGGCGTTTCCGCTGCTCGAGTGCGTCTCGCGCGCCAGGGTGGGCAGCGGGTCGATGCACTGGTCGGTTCGGAGCGTCCGTGAGCCACCGGTGACGACGAGCTCCCCGCCCTCCCCGCGGACCGCGACCTGACCGCCGCCGCTCAGCGTCCCTGACGTCGGCGCGGGGCCGCAAGCTGAGCTCCACTGCTGGACGGTGAACGTCTCGGTCAGCGGGGCCATCACCCACGCGCCGTCGAGCGAGGGAGAAGGGCCCTCCGCGCGGGCAAGGCGGGACGCGAGCAGGAGCGCGGCGAGCGCCGCGGCGCAGGCCAAGATCGAAGCGAGTCGCGCCGCACCCACGGGAGCGATCGAGAATGGTAGCAGAACCGCGCGGCGGATTGGGCTGTGCACGGGGCCGCTGTGTTAGTCTGCCGGACGATGAGACGGCCTGCGGCTTGGGGAGAGGCGTGGGGCGGCTCCGGTGTGTCGTCGGTTCTCTCCCTTCGGTCGAGCGTCTTCGCGGGCCTGACGCTCGGGCTCCTCTTGGCCGCCCGGCAGGGGGCCGCCCAGTCCGCGCCGAGCTCGGCGAACGCCATCCCCTCGGGGGACGGCAACGGCCTCGACACGCACCTCTTCCGACCCGCGATGGACTCGAAGGGGCTCTTCGCCGTCAACGGGACGGACATCCTCGGCGCGAACGACTTCAGCTTCGGGCTGGTGCTCGACTACGGCCACTCGATCCTCCGCACCTCGGTGGCCAACCAGCTCATCGAGCACTCGTTCCAGGGCACCCTCCAGGGCAACTACGGGCTCGCCAACCAGTTCGTCGTGGGGCTCGATTTGCCGATCGACCTCATGTCCAATCCCCCGACGAACGGGCCCAACGGGCAGCCCCTCTTCCCCAACCAGTGGGGTCCGGGCAAGCTCGACTTCCAGGGCATCGGCTACATCGGCGCGCACGCCAAGTGGCGCGCGCTGAAGGTCGAGCGCGGAATCGGCCTCGCCCTCGGCATCCAGTTCGGACAGGGCCTCGGGGACGCCGCCGCGAACGCGGGGGCGGATCCGGGCTTTTTCTACTGGCCGATGCTGATGGTCGAGAAGCGCTTCGGCCCGACGGGGCAGCTGCGCATCGCGCTGAACGGCGGCTTCCGCGGCCACAGCGCGAGCTCGACGACGCTGCCGCTCAAGAACGGTACGTTCGCCGACGGCAACCTGGTCACCTACGGCGGCGGAATCAGCTACCGCGTGCTCGAGCCGGTGGACCTCGTGGCCGAGACGTACGGCACGTACCTGCTCGCGAGCGGCGCGAGCAACCCGGTGAAACCGAGCAACGAGCTCGTGGGGGGTATCAAGATCTTCGTCGAGCGAAACTCGTATTTCATGCTCGGCGGGGGAAGCCGCTACGACGCGGGGTTCGAGACGGCCGACGAGCGCGCCTTCCTCGGCTTCATCTTCGAGCCGTCGATCGGCGACCGCGACGGCGACGGGATCAAGGACGACGTCGACCAGTGCCCCGACGACCCCGAGGACTTCGACGGCTTCAAGGACGAAGACGGCTGCCCGGATCCCGACAACGACAACGACGGGATCCCGGACGTAGACGACCGATGCATCAACGTGCCCGAGGATCGCGACGGCGATCACGACGAGGACGGCTGCCCCGAGGGCGGCGACGGCGACCGCGACGGCGACGGGATCATCGACTCGAAGGACAAGTGCCCCGACGACCCGGAGGATCGCGACGGGTTCCAGGACGAGGATGGGTGCCCGGACCCGGACAACGACCTCGACGGCATCCCCGACAAGATCGACAAGTGCCCGAACGACCCCGAGGACAAGGACGGCTTCGAGGACCAGGACGGCTGCCCGGATCCGGACAACGACAAGGACGGAATCCCGGACGTGAAGGACAAGTGCCCGAACGACCCGGAGACGTACAACGGCTTCGAGGACGAGGACGGCTGCCCCGACAAGGGGAGCGTCATCATCCAGGACAACAGCATCGTCATCCTCGAGAAGATCAAGTTCCGGACGGCGAGCGCGGAGATCCTGCCGGAGTCGAACAAGATCCTCGACGCCGTCGCGACGACGCTCGCGCACCACCCCGAGTTCACCCTCGTCGAGGTGGCAGGCCACGCGGACGAGCGCGCGAGCGACGAGTACAACCTTCGGCTCACCCAGGATCGGGTCAACTCGGTGATGCGCGCCCTCATCGCGAGGGGGATCGGCAAGGGCGTCCTGCGCAGCAAGGGCTACGGCGAGTTCTGCCCGGTCGACGAGGGCCACAACGAGACGGCCTGGGAGCAGAACCGCCGGGTGGAATTCAAGATCGTGAAGACGTCGGACGGACCGACCGGCGTCGAGCTAGGCTGCTCGAACGCGACGGCGCACCACGTCTCGCCCGATCCGGTTCCCTGACTCGCGCGGGGCTCAGGAGGCACGCCTCTAGTTGCCGAGGCGCTGGGCCAGCGTGGCGCGGGCGGCTTGGACGCACGCCTTGTCGCCGAGGTCCTTGCACGTGCTGATGAGGAGCTTGATCTCCGTGTCGGTCGCCTTGCCGCCGAACACGCGGAGCTCGAGCTGCTGTTTGAGGAGCATCTTGGCGTCGGGCGTTCCTTGGAGTGCGAGCTGTCGCTCACGCTCGTCGACGTTGCCGCCCGCGGGCTTCGAGGGCTGGGGCGACACGACCGGCGGGGGGGAGGGTGGCTCGGGGGGCGGCGATGGGGGCGGGGGGGCCGCCGCGGTCTTGTGCGTGCCCTCGCTGCGGCTCGGCGGACTCGGCGCCGGCGTCTCCTCGCGCGAAGGCGCGGGGGTCGGCGGGGACGGCGGCGGCGGGGCGAGGTTCGCCGCCATCGTCGCGCCCGTCATGTCGAGCTCCTGGAGCTTGTCGGCCGCGAGCTTGCGACGTCCCGGGTCGACGCTCGTGTCCTCGGCGACCTTTTGATAGAGGCCGCGCTTGCGAGAGGAGTCCGCGTCGGCGTCCGCCCGGGCGAGGGTTTGATCCGCCCAGCGCGTCTCGATGTCCACGAAGAGCGGCGACGCCCGCAGGGGCGAGCCGTGGGGCAGGGAGGCCTCGAGCTTCGCGTGGGCCGCGTCGCAGTCCGTCAAGCAGAGCGCCTTGGCCTCGTCGAGGGCGGCTTGCTCGGGCGAGGACGCGGCGGACGCGTGCGCGGCCGACGACGACGCATGAGGTCGCGTGTAGACCCACGCGCCGACGGCGCCGGCGGCGACGACCGCCGTGAAAATGGCGATGGGAAGGGCGTTGCGGCGCGGTCGCAGCCCGACGATCTGCTCCGCCGCCCGGTCGCTCAGCGCTGCGAGACGCTGGCTCTCCGTCGGCCGGAACACCTGGCCCGCTCCGACGAACTTGAACTTCGCGTCCCCGAGCTCGATGACGTCGCCGGGCTCGATGATGCCTCGTCGAAGGTCGGCCCCATTCACCCGGACGCCGTTGCTCGAACCTTTGTCGACGATCTCGAAGCGCCCCTCGCCGAGGGAGTGGACCTCGCAGTGGAAGCGCGAGACCGAGTTGTGATTGATCGAGATGGTGGCGTCCTCCGCCCTGCCGACGGTGAGCCGTTCGCGATCGAGCGGATACTCGGCCCCGGGCGTGGGCCCTGCCAGCATCACCAGGCGGTTCGGGCGGTCGAGGAGCTCGGCCGCCTTGGCGGCGACCGTGCCGGGCACCGTCTGCTTGGCGTCCTGATCCGAGATGGACGCCTCGGGGACTGCGTCGTCCTGCAGGACGATGCGATAGTCCCCGATCTGGACGAGATCTCCGTGTGCGAGGACCTGCGCGTGAGTGATGCGCAGACCATTGACGAAGACGCCGTTATAGCTCGTCAGGTCCTCGAGAACGTAGGTCGGTTTCTCGGCGGGTGAACGCCGCGCGTCGGCCGGGGGCACGCCGTTTTTCTTGTAGAGCCGGGCGTGTTCACGGGAGACGTTGCGCTCGGTGAGTCGTATCGAATTGCCGTCTTTTCGCCCGATCGTGTACTGGTCGCGACTGAGCGGGACGACCGTCCGCTTTCCTTCGTCGTCCTCGATGACCACTTTCCACATGGCGGTCCTAGCGCTCGCCTTTCGAAACGATTGGGCAAAGCCCCGGTACTACCGTCGCCGCCGGTCGGCCCCGGCCGCCATGACGGGACAGCGTGGGAGGGTCGCAGACCCGCAGTTTAGCCCGTTCCTACGAGAGTGACGATAGGCGGCGGCCACCGACTCGAGGCGTGGCTTGACGTGTGACACGTTGGTGTTACGTATCACCTCGTGACACAAAACGGGCCGACACAGGAGCCGTCCGCGGGGGGGAGCGACGCCCGTGACGGCGGTGGTGCGCCCCCCCTCGATGCCGAAGTGGACGCGACCGCGGCCCAACGCGAACGTAAGGAGCGGGTCCTTCACACCCGCGTTCCGGCGATGCTCGAGCGCGAGCTCAAGCGCTTCGCCGACAACCTTCGGGTCCCCGTGTCGAACCTCGTCCGGACGATCCTCGAAGACGCCATGTCGGTCGCCGACGCCGCCGGCGAAAACGTGGAAGCTCGCCTGCGTCGAGCCGCGACCGAGCTGCAAAAGGAGCGCGAGCGGCTGAGGAAGCGCATCGAGCACGACCCGCTCGAGGGGGTCGTCGCGTTCCAAGAGGTGACGCTCGCGGTGGCTGCGGCGTGCGCCGCGTGCGGGGAGAGCTTGGCCAAAGGCGCGCAGGCGTACCTCGGGGTCCGCGACGAAGCGGGCGGACCGCGCGTTTTCGTCTGCGGCCCCTGCCACCGCAAGGCCTAGCCGCGTCCTTCCTGTTGCTCACTCCACGCGCTGCGGCTCGCCGTCGGGCAGGAGCTTGACGAATGCGTTGCGCGCCTCGAGGACGCGCCCGTCGTCGCGTCCGTCGAAGGTGAGCTTGGTGCGGTAGGAGGGCTCGTGCCACTTCGGGTACGACCCGACCGCCACGTCCGCGAACGACGCCACCACGCGATCGAGGAGGGGCTTGAGCTCCCCTTCGTCCATCTTGACGTAGACCGCGTGCGAGACGAACGCGGGAGCTGCCGCGGAAGCCAAGTACCCCGTCACGACCGGCAGCTTCATCCGAAACACCTCCGGGATGCCCGGGAGCAGCCAGGTGTTGCCGAGCCGGATCGTCGGCCAGGTGATCTCCCGGGTGACCTCGAGCGCGGCGCCCTCGGGGACGAGCGCCATCCGCAGATGTCCTTCGGTGCATCGCTCTTTGTAGTGGGCGCGCAGCATCGCCTCCATGTGGGGTGACGAGACGACGCGGACCTCGAACGCGCGGGCGACAGCCTCGACCGTCACGTCGTCGTGCGTCGGCCCGACGCCCCCGCTCGTGAAGAGCCAATCGTGCGTCCGCGAAAGCTCGCGAACCTCCCGGGCAATCGTCTCGATGTCGTCCATCACGACGACCGCGCGGCGGAGCAGTACGCCGAGCCCTCGAAGAGCGCGCGCGAGAACCGCCACGTTGGCTTCCTCGATCTTGCCGGAGAGAATCTCGTCGCCGATGACCAGCATCGCGGCGGTCTTGGGGGCGCCTACGGGAGGCGGTGTGGGCGGGCTGTCCATCGCAGCAGGATCCAGTGGGGAGCTCGAGGGGAGCGAAAACTTGGCACCGCTCCGCTCGAACAAGGTTCGACCTTACACCGATTTCGTCACCGACCTTCGGTTCGTAGTACCCTCACGGTAGCGCGATGCGCAGGGTCCTAGTGGTCGAGGATTCAGTGTCGGCGCGGGCCTTCGTCCGCGCGGTGCTCGAGGCCCCCGACTTCGCCACCGCCCACGGCGGCTGCGAGGTCGTAGAGGCGAGCAGCGGCTTCGACGCCATGCGCCTCTTGCCCCGGAGCGTCTACGACCTGATCGTGACGGACATCAACATGCCCGACATCAACGGGCTCGAACTCATCCGATTCATTCGCAAGTCGGCGCACCACGGCGCGACTCCGCTCCTCATCATCTCCAGCTCCCACAAGAAACAGGACGTCGAGAGGGGGCTCGCCCTCGGGGCCAACGCGTACCTGCCGAAACCGTTCGCTCCAGAGCAGCTCAAGAACGCGTGCGGGCGCCTGCTCGAGGCGACCGCTCGCGCTGCGCCGCAGTCGAGCGGTCCGCACGGGGCTGGAGCGTAGGGCCATGGTCGAGGGCCCTGGCGGTCGCAACGAAACGGACAAGGCGCGCGACGAGTTCTTCAGCGAGGCCCAGGAGCTCGTCGACGGCCTCGGGCGCGACTTGCTCATGCTCGACGACGGCGTGAAGAAGGGTCAGGTCGATCCGGAGCTCATCAACGACGTCTTCCGGGCGGTGCACACGCTCAAGGGCCTCTCTGGCCTCTTTGGCGCGACGCGAATGGCCGGCCTCTCGCACCAGCTGGAGGACGTCCTCGACGACGTACGCCTCGGTCGTCTCGAGGTGAACGCGGCGGTCCTCGACCTCTTGTTCCAGGCGGTGTCGCTCTACGCGCGGCTGCTCTCCGCCGAGAAGGGCGAGACGCCCGAGCCCGCGCAGGACGTCGAGCAGCTCTTGCTCGCCCTCGGGCAGGCGGCCATGCGCCGCTCGGGCGGAGGAGCCGGGGTCGTCGCCCAGTACGATCTCGATCCGGGTCTACTCGGCGTCCTGACCGAGTACGAGGAGCACCGGCTTCGCAGCAACATCCGGCAGGGGTTCAAGCTGTTCCGGATCCGCGTCCGCTTCTCCCTCGCGACGATCGACAACGCCCTCGACGAGCTCAAGGCCAACGCGAGACCCTTCGGCGAGATCATCACGTACCTGCCGACGGGCGCGGGGGCCGACGCCGACACCATCGAGCTCGAAATTCTGATGGCGAGCCGCGCCGCGGTGGACGAGATCCGAACCGCGATTCGCGGCCCCCACGTGGCGATCGACGAAGTCCAGCGGCGGGCCGGCCAGAGCATGGCGCCGCCCGCGAAGCCCTCCGCGCACCCGGCGCACGGGTCCATCGCACCGGCCGCGTCGAGCCCCCCCATTGCCGTCGTGTCGATCCACGCGCCGCCGCCGGCCGCACCTGTCCCCGACGTGCGCATCGCCGACGCCGCGCCCGCCGAGGCGGCCGCTGCCCTCGCGTCGCGGCCCGGGCCCGCGCCCGCCGGACGCGAAATGTCGCTGCGATCGGTCACCCAGACCGTGCGCGTCGACATCCGCAAGCTCGACAGGCTGATGACGATTGTCGGCGAGCTCGCGATCGTCAAGACGGCGATCGCCCGTCTCACCGAGCGCGCGCGCCTCGCGCGGCCAACGATGACCAGCCCCCGCGAGCTCGCCATCGAGCTCCAGCGCTTGAACCGCACCTTCGAGCGCCACCTCGCCCAGATGCAGAGCGGGATCCTCGAAGTTCGCATGGTGCCGCTCGGCCAGGCGTTCGACAAGCTGGCCCGCATCGTGCGACAGATCTCGAGGGAGCACGCCAAGGACGTCAACCTCGTCGTGACGGGCTCCGAGACCGAGATCGACAAGCTGATCGTCGAGGAGCTCAGCGATCCGCTCATGCACATGATCCGCAACGCGATCGATCACGGCATCGAACCGCGCGAGGAGCGCCTGCATGTGGGCAAGCCGCCGATCGGTACCATCGCCCTCAACGCCTTCCAGAAGGGCAATCACGTCGTCATCGAGGTCGAGGACGACGGGGCGGGGATGGACTCGACCGCGCTCGTCGCCGCCGCGATCCGCCGCGGCGTCCTCAGTCCCGAAGAGGCGCGCGAGCTCTCGACGCGAGAGATCATGGCGCTCGTCTTCATGCCCGGGTTCACGACCAAGGAGGTCGCCACGGACCTGAGCGGCCGCGGCGTCGGCCTCGACGTCGTCAAGACGAACATCGGCAAGCTCGGAGGGGTGGTCGACATCGCGAGCGACGTGGGGATCGGCACGAAGATGACGATCACGCTGCCGATCACGCTGGCGATCATCAGCGTGCTCTTGGTCGAGATCCGCGGGAGGCTCTTCGCCATCCCGTTGGCCAGCGTCGAAGAGGCCATCGCCCTCGACGAGGGGCAGGTGCGCACAGTGGAGGCGCGCGACGTCCTCACGGTCCGCGGGGCATCCCTGCCGATTTGTCGCCTCGACCGGCTCTTCGGTCTGTCCGGCTCGGGCGCCTCGCGGACACGCAGCTTCGTCGTCATCGCCCAGGTGGCCGATCGGCGCCTCGGCTTCGTCGTCGACGAGCTCGTGGGCCAGCAGGACATCGTCATCAAGCCCCTCGGCAAATCGCTGAAGAAGGTGCGCGGCTTCGCGGGCGCAACCGAGCTCGGCGATCAGCGGGTCGCGCTCGTCGTCGACGTGGCCGCGCTCATCGAGGAGGTGCTGTCGCCCGGCGAGACCCGCTTCCTCGCGGCGGTCGGCGCCGAGGAAGCGCGCACAGGCGTGGTGACGGTCGGGAGGGCATGAGGCGTGGCGACGGCGGTCAAGACGCGCGTGGAGAGGCGTGCGGCGCGGCGCGCCGGGGAGGCGGGCAGTCGCACCGAGTACCTGGCGTTCGGCCTCGCGGGCGAGTCCTTCGCGGTCGAGGTGGCGCACCTGGCCGAGATCCTCAAACCGCCGCCGATCACCGAGGTGCCGCGGGCGCCGCGGACCATCCTCGGCGTGATCAGTGTGCGGGGCAAGCTCGTGACGGTCCTCGATCTGCGCCGCAGGTTCCGGCTGCCCGACGCGTCGATCGATCGCAGGACCCGCATCCTGCTCGCGGACGTCGGCACGGGAGAGCAGGTGGGCCTCTTGGTCGACGAGGTCCAGCAGGTGTGGAGGCTCGCCGGAGACGAGATCGAGTCGCCCCAGGCGCTCGGGGGGGAGCAGTCGGCGCACATCGCGGGGATCGGGCGGCCGGCGGACGCCGGTGGCCTGACGTTCGTGCTGCTCGATCTGAGACCGATCGTGGAGTCGCCCTGAGGCGAGAGGACGACGATGGAGACGCGCCAACGCCATGACCCATCGAAGAGCCTCGTCGGCTTCCACGTGGGTGATGTCCACTACGCGGTTCCCATCGACCGGGTGAAGGAGATCTCCAACCCGCTCGAGATGGTCGCGTTGCCCCATGCGCCGCCCGCGGTCGTCGGCGTCGCCGACTATCGCGGCGACGTGGTGCCGGTCGTCGATCTGCGCGCTAGGTTCGGCCTGGCCACGACCGTCGTGACGCGCAAGACCAAGTGGCTCGTGGTGGAGGTGGCCGGCCGGATGGTGGCGCTCGTCGTCGACGCCGTGAGCGAGGTCTTCGGCACGGGCGGGGCCGAGCTCCGTCCGGCGCCCGCCCTCGGGAGCGGCGACGACGTGCGCGGCATCGCTGGCGTCGCCAGCTACGGGGGCACGCTCGTCTTCGTGCTCGACACATCCAGGCTTCGCGACCTGACCGAGCCCCTGGCCGCCGCGGGTCAGATCGGGGGCGGCGAGGTGGCTCGCAGTCTCCTCCCGGAGGCGTCCCCGTGAGCGAGGCAGCAGTCGCCGTCCGTTGGTTGCTCGACCAGGCCGAGCCCGAGGCCCGCAGGGTGGCGGTCCAGCAGATCGCGAAGGTGCGGGGGCGCGAGGCCCCCGAGCTGCTCCTGCGCGCGCTGAGCGACGATGACTGGCGGGTGCGCAAGGAAGCGGCGGCCGCGGCGCCCGCGCTCGAACGACGCGAGGAGGTCGTGGCGGCTCTGGCCGCCGCGCTCGAAGAGACGGTCAACATCGGGCTGAGGAACGCCGCGGTGGAGGCGCTCGTGAGCATCGGTCCGGACGCCGTGGGCGTCGTGATCGACTCGCTCGTTCGTCTCGACGCGGACGCCCGCAAGCTCGCCGTCGAGGTGCTGGGCGGCGTCGCGGATCCACGGGGTACGGCGGCGCTCGCGCGTGCGCTCGATGACGACGACGCCAACGTCCGTGCGGCCGCGGCCGAGGCGCTCGGCAACTCGGCGCTGGCGGGGGAGGCGTCGCGGGAGCTCGCGACGCAGGCCCTCGTCGCTTCACTCGCGACGCAGGACGCGTTCCTCAAGATCGCCGCCCTCGATTCGCTCGCGCGGCTCGAGGCGCGTCTTCCGTGGAGCGTGTTCGAGCCGTACTCGACGGATCCGCTCCTGCGCCGCTATGCGATCGCCGCCGCGACGGGTGCGCGAGAGCCCGAGGCCGTGCGGGCCCTGGCTCACGCCACCGGGGACACCTCGCCCACGATCGCGCGCGAGGCGCTGCTGTCCCTCGGAGATTTCATCGCCGCGGCGCCGGACGACAAACTGCTCGAGAGCGCGCGCGAAGCCTTCCTCGCGACCCCCGCGGGGTGGGCGAACGCGCGGCGGGCGGTGCGCGACGGCGAGGACGCCGGCGCCAGAGCGTGCGCGCTCCTCGTGCTCAGCCTCTTGCGTGACGCGGACGACGTTCCCGCGCTGGTCGAGGCCCTCGAGGAGGACGACGTCGCCGAGCGCGCGCACATGGCACTGCGCCTCTTCGGTCCGGGGGCCGTGGCGCCGCTCCTGGAGGCCGCGCGCCACGCCGAACCCGCCGTTCGTGCCGCCGCGCTCACGGTTGCCGCGTCGCTCCCGGATGCGCCGGTCTCCGGCGTGCTCGACGAGCTGCGCCGCGCCCTCGACGAACCGTCGCCGGAGGTCGTCTCGTGCGCGGTGGTCGCCCTCGGCCGACTCGGCGAGGCGTCGGACCTCCGACGGCTCGCGAAGCGGGTGAAGCACGCCGACGAGCGGCTCGCCGCGGCCGCCGTCAACGCGGTCGCCGAGCTGGCCGCGCGAGACGTCGGCGCCGCGCGGTCCTTGCTCCAAGAGGCGCGCGTGGGGCGCGGGGACCCCGTCGTCCTCGGTTGCGTGCTGCTCGGCGCCATCGCGACGACGCAGCCGCTCGACGAGGACGACGTGGGCCTGCTGGTGCGCGCGCTGGCCCACGACGACCCTCGGGTGCGGCGCGCCTCGATCGAAGCCCTCGCGCGCGCGGGCGGGGAGGCGGCTGCTGACGCGGTGGTCTTCGGGCTCGCCGACGAGGAGCACGACGTGCAGCTGGCCGCGGTCCGGGCGCTCGGCGTCCTCGGGCGAGCCGAGCCGCTGGTCGGCGTGGTGACGGGCGTGCGTGATCCCGTGCTCGCCGCGACCGCCTTGCGGGCGCTCGGCGACGCCAACCCGGAGGCCGCCCTCGACGCGGCGCGACCGCTCGTAGGCCAGCATGACGCGGCGATCGCGTGCGCGGCGGTCGAGGCCATCGGGCAGCTCGCCGCGGCCCGCGCCTCCGGCCGGATCCTCCCCCATGTGGTCAGCGGGTGCGAGGACGCGCTCTTCGAGGCGCTCGAGCACCAAGACGCCGAGGTCGTGAAGGTTGCGCTGTCGATCGTGGCCGAGCTGCCCGGCGTCCGCGCGTTGGCCAGGCTCGGCCTCTGCCTCGATCACGGGTCGTGGGAGGTGCGACGTCTGGCCGCCGAGCTGCTCGGACACGACAAGAGCCCCGCGGCGCAAGGACTCTTGCAGGCTCGCTACGAACGGGAGAAGGACCCCGTAGTCCGCGAGGCGATCGCGTCGGCGGTGAGCCTTCGGGCGGGGCCCGATCAGTCCCGGAGCGCCGAGCGACGCGACCTGTCGATCCACGGCTTCAAGGAAGGCACGTGACCCATGGGTCCGCAGGCTCGAGCGAAGCGAGAGTTCGGACCCGACACCCGAAGCCCGGTGCACTAGTGCGGAGGCCGTCCTTCGGGGAGTGGATCGAGCTCAAGCCGGACGAGTTCCGGTTGCTCCGCGACCTGTTCGCCGTGCGGACGGGCCTGCACTTCGGCCCCGAGTCGCGCTTCTCCGTCGAGCGCCGCCTGCGCGAGCGCCTCGTCGTCCTGAACATGGCGACCTTCGCCGAGTACCATCACTACCTTCGCTACGGCTCGCACGCGCAGGAAGAGTGGGACGAGGCGATCGAGCTCCTGACGACGAACGAGACGTACTTCTTCCGCGAGGAGCGGCAGCTCCACGCCTTCGAAACGGAGGTCCTTCCGCTCGTCCAGCCCCAAGCCAAGGCGCGCGGCCGACTGACGGTTTGGAGCGCGGGCTGCTCGACGGGAGAAGAGGTCTACACGATCGCCATCCTCATCCAGCAATCCGGCCTCTTCCCGCCCGCGGGACCTCATCAAGTCGGGCGCGCCTCGGCCTTCGCGTGCGACGTTCGCGTCTACGGGTCGGACATCTCGAGGAGGTGTGTCGCCGCCGCCCGGCGCGGGGTCTACGCCGAGGGGAGCTTTCGCGCGACGACGCCGCAGGTGCGCGCCGCGTTCTTCCGCAGGGACGGCGACGGCTGGCAGGTCGCCGACTCGATCCGCCAGGTCTGCCACTTTGGGCAAATGAATCTCCTCGACGAGGATCGCTCCCGCATCCTCGGCCGGGCGGACGTGGTCTTTTGTCGCAACGTGCTGATTTACCTCGACGCTCGCGCCCGAAAGACCGTCATCGAGGTGCTCTACGACCGCCTCCACCCGGGCGGGATCCTGCTGCTCGGGCACTCCGAGTCCCTTCTGAACGTGTCGACCGCTTTTGAGCTACTACACTTGAGAGACGATCTCGTGTACCGAAAACCGGTGTCCGCCCGCGGCCCGAACCAGGTCCCAGGAGACACCTCCTCGTGATGACACCGGCAGCAAAACCCATCCGCGTCCTCGTCGTCGACGACTCGGCGTACAACCGCCGCAACATCGCCGAGGTGTTCGCCGGCCACCCGGAGGTCGAGGTCGTCGGCAAGGCGGCGGATGGCGAGCAGGCGCTTCAGCTCGTCACGCTCCTCAAGCCCGACGCGATCACGCTCGATCTCGAGATGCCCCGCATGGACGGGTTCACCTTCCTGCGCATCTTGATGTCCAAGGCCCCGACGCCCGTCATCGTCGTCAGCAGCTACTCGCAGCGCGAAAATGTCTTCAAGGCGCTGGAGCTCGGCGCCCTCGACTTTGTGCCCAAGCCGGACCGTTTGGGCCCCGAGGCGACGGAGGTGCGTGAGGAGATCCTCCAGAAGGTGCTGCTCGTTCGCTCTCTGCGCCCGACGTTCGTGCCGTCGGCCCTCGCCCGGCGGAGCAGCGGCGCCTTCACTCCGGAGGGCAAGCCCACGGGGTTCGACGTCCCGGCGCGCCCGGCGACGTACCGCCCCCCCAAGTTCGTCGTCGCGATCGCGAGCTCCACCGGGGGGCCGAGCGCGCTGCTCCAGCTCTTCGGAAAGCTCCTGAACTCCACGGCGGGCGCGTTCGTCGTGGCACAGCACATGCCGGACAAGTTCACGCGGACGTTCGCCGAGAGGCTGGACAAGCGCGGCGGGGTTCGAACGGTCGAGGCGAGTGACGGCGATCTCTTGGCCCCGGCGACGGGCTTCGTCTGCCCGGGCCGAAAGTGCATGGAGCTCATCCAACGCGGGACCGAGCTGCGGATGCGGGTCGATGCGCCCGGGACGGGCGACCGCTACGTCCCGAGCGCCGACCGGTTGTTCCGGAGCGTAGCGGTCCTCGGCACCCGCTGCATCGGCGTGATCCTCACGGGCATGGGGGACGACGGGGTCGAGGGGGCGCGCGCCATCCGCGCGGCAGGCGGCACGATCGTGGCCGAATCGTCGGAGACCGCGGTCGTCAACGGAATGCCCGGGGCCGCCGTGCGCGCCGGAGTCGCGAACGAGGTGCTCCCTCTCCCGGCCATCGGCGAGTACCTCTCGAAGCTCTGAGTCGGGGATGCCCAAACGCCCACCCGCGCGCCCCGACGAGGCCAAGGCGTCGCGGCCGCTCGATGCGTCCACGCAAGGCGACGACGCCGGCTTCGACCGGACGCTTCGGCCGCGCACATTCGCCGACTACATCGGTCAGACCAAGCACAAGGAGAACCTGCGCGTCTTCGTCGAGGCCGCGAAGCGGCGCGGCGAGCCGCTGGATCACATGCTCCTCTCCGGACCGCCGGGCCTTGGCAAGACCACGCTGGCGCACATCCTTGCGCAGGAGATGGGCGTGCAGCTCGTGACGACGAGCGGTCCGGTCATCGAGCACAAGGGCGCCCTCGCCGCGCTCCTCACGACCAAGCTCCAGAAGAACGACATCCTCTTCATCGACGAGATCCATCGTCTCAACCCGGTGGTCGAAGAGAGCCTTTACCCGGCCCTCGACGACTCGGTCATCGACATCGTGACGGGCGAGGGTGCGTTCGCGAGCGCCGTTCAAATCCCCCTGGTGCCGTTCACACTCGTCGGGGCGACCACGCGTACGGGGCTACTGACGGCGCCCCTCTTTTCGCGGTTCGGACACGTGGTCCGGCTCGACTTTTACCTCGTCGGAGACCTGGCCAAGATCGTCCTTCGGAGCGCCAAGCTCCTCGGGGTGGCCATCGACGCGGACGCCGCCGACGAGATCGCGCGCCGGTCGCGCGGCACCCCCCGCGTCGCCAACCGCCTGCTCAGGCGAGTGCGCGATTTCGCGCAGGTGCTCGGGAACGGGCGGGTCGATGCGACGCAGGTCAAACGAGCCTGCGACCGACTCGAAGTGGACGAAGCCGGGCTCGACGACATGGACCGGAGATATCTGTCCGTGATCATCGATCATTACGACGGCGGTCCGGTCGGGGTCGACACGCTCGCGGCGGCGCTCGCAGAGCCTCGAGACACGCTCGAAGACGTCGTCGAGCCGTATCTCATTCAGCAGGGTTACGTCGGGCGGACCCCGCGCGGCCGCACGGCAAACCGCAAAGCATACGCAGCGTTGGGAAAAACGGTGCCGCCTCGCGGCGGCGCCCCTCCCCAGGGCGGTCTTTTCGACTGAGAGCCTTCACCTTACGCGCTGCGCCATCGTCGATGGTGGGGTGCGATTGTCGGGTGTTTGGTTGCCGCACCCAGTAGCCGCCGCGTACACTTTGTGCGTGCCGGGCGGCCCCGTCCTCGTCGTCGACGACGACACCGTCAGTCGACATGTGCTGATTCAAGCGCTGGCAGCAGCGGAGCTGCCGCACGTCGCGGTCGGGTCGGGGACCGAGGCGCTCGAGCAGATCGACAAGGTCGGACCGTCGATCGTCCTGCTCGATCTCGTGATGCCGCCCCCCGACGGCTACGAGATCCTACGGACCCTCCGGTCACGCCCCGAGACACGCGATTTGCCGGTCGTCGTGCTGACGGCCATCGAGGCCGACGAGGAAATCGCGAAGGTCTTCGCCGCCGGCGCCGACGACTTCGTACGCAAGCCCTTCAAGCCGGTCGAGCTCGTGGCCCGCATCCGCGGGCAGCTCCGCGTGCGAGGCTTCGTCGACGCGCTCGCGAAGAAAGAGCAGGACGCCCGCCTCGTGCTCGAGCTCACCCAGGCGCTGGCGTCCAACCTGGACTTTCGCGGGATCCTCTTCACGGTGGTGCAGCGGATCGCGGACGTCGCCAAGGTCGATCGCGTGAGCATCGTCCTCGTCCGCGAGACCGGCGACGTGGGGTACGTCGTGGCGGCGAGCGACGACGAACAGCTCCGGGACCTGCCGATCGATCTCGTCAAGTACCCCGAAATCCAGCAGGTGCTCTCGAGCCGAGAGGCCCTCGTCATCCCCGACGTCGCGACCCACCCCCTGCTCGAGATCGTCCGGCACGAGGGACACAAGAGCGCGTTCAGCTCCCTCGCCATCCTGCCGATCCTCTACGAGCGCAGGCCGATGGGGGTCCTCTTCCTTCGCGCGAAGCACGCATTCACGTTCGGCGATCGCGAGCTCGCCCTGTGCCGCACGGTGTCGAACGCGATGGCGATCGCCCTGCGCAACGCCCGGGTCATGCAGTCGCTGCGCGACCAGACCCAACAGGTCACCGTCGCGCGCTTCGAGGCCGAGCGCCGGCTCCGCACTCTGCAGCGGTACGCGGACTTCTTCGAGAGCGCCGCGGACGGAATCATCGTCATCGACGGCGACGGCCACCTCCTCTTCTCCAACCCGCGCGCGCGCGCGATCACCGGTTACTCCGAGGACGATCTGCACGGCCGCCGCGTCGGGGACCTCTTCCCCAGCGAGGACGTCAAGCTCGCCCACGAGCTCCGCGTCGGGTTCACGCAGGGCCGGTATCCGCAGAACGTGGACGTCCGCATCCGCAGGCGAACCGGCGAGATCGCGATCCTCAGCGTCAACTTCAACTCGGTCCTGCGCGAGGAGGGGGTCGTCCTCTGCACCTTCCGCGACGTCACGGCGGAGCGCGCCGTCGAGCACGAGCTCCAGAAGACGCGCGACTTCCTGCAGCGCGTGATCGACTCGTCGGTCGACGCGATCGTCAGCGCCGACATGAAGGGGCGCATCCTCCTCGCGAATCCCGCGGCCGAGAGGGTCTACGGGATCCCTGCGGCCGAGCTGCTCGGCAGCGACGTGCGCAACCGCTACCCCGGCGGCGTGGCGCGCGACATCATGCGCCTCATCCGGGCGGGCGGAGGCAAGGTCCAGGGCTTGCGCACCGACCTCCTGAACGCCCACGGGGAGGTCGTGCCGGTCTCGATCTCCGCCGCGTTGCTCTATGAAGGCGCCGTGCCGGTCGGCAGCGTCGGCATCTTTACGGACCTGCGCGAGAAGGTGCGGATGGAGCAGCGTCTAGCCCAGGCGCAGGAGCAGAT
>Ga0070735_10001282_pt1 | contig 24735 bp, 20 predicted proteins | sample Coa_R1_FD_66443 | JGI IMG/M metagenome (GOLD analysis project Ga0070735, IMG submission 66443) | Surface soil microbial communities from Centralia Pennsylvania, which are recovering from an underground coalmine fire - Coalmine... | ecosystem: Environmental > Terrestrial > Soil > Unclassified ...
ACCGCCCTGAATTTCGCGTTCCTGTTCGCCTACGGACATCCCGACTGGAAGCCGCTGGCCATCGGCTATCTCGGCCTGTTGCTGCAGGCCGGGGGTCTTCTCGCGATCGGAACCTTCATCTCCAGCCTGACCAAGAACCAGATCGTCGCCGGCGCCGCCACTTTCGGCATCGAGCTGATGCTCTGGATCTCCGGCTGGGTCAGCGGATACGAAAACGCCACCTGGGCGCGCGTGCTCTCCTACATGTCGGTGATCACGCACTTCGAATCGTTCGGCCGCGGCGTGATCGACTCGAAAGACGCAATCTACTATCTCACTCTGATTTTCCTGGGACTCTTCTTCACCGCCCGCTCCCTGGAATCTCTGCGCTGGAGGTCCTAAATGGCCAGTAATTGGCTTAAGGCGAGACAAACCAGGTACGCGGTTTACGCGACGACCTACATCCTCATCATCGTCGCGGTCATCGTCGTCGCCAACATTCTCGCCGACCGTTACAACAAGTCGTACGACGGCACGGCGAACAAGCGCTACAGCTTGTCCGAGCAGACGGCGAAGATCGTCAAAGAGCTCAAGCAGCCCGCCACGATCACCTACTTCAATCAGAGCTCACGCTTCAACGACGGCAAAGATCTGCTCGAGGAATACGCGAACCTCTCGCCCAAGGTCCACGTCGACTACGTCGATCCCGACAAGAATCCCGAAGCCGCCCGTCAGGCCGGCATCCGTGATCTCGGAACCGCCCTCGTCCAGGTTGGCGACCGAAAAGATACTGCCAAGAGCATGACTGAAGAAGGCATCACCGGAGCCTTCATCCGCGATCTGAAAAACACCACCCGCACCATCTGCTTCGTTACCGGAAGCGGCGAGCATCAGATCGACACCGGCGGTCGCGAGGGACTTTCCACCTTCAAGGAACTTCTTGGCAAAGACGACTATCAGACGCAGAGCATCAATCTGCTCGAAAAAGCTGAAGTTCCGAACACGTGCACTGCGATCGTCGTCAGCGGTCCAACGCACAATTACGAGCAGCCCGAAGTCGACGCCATCAAGAAGTATGTCGAAGCCGGCGGACGCGCTCTCTTCATGCTTGACCCGCCTCTGCAGCTTGGGCGGTCCAGCATCGCCCCCAATGACGCCCTCGCCAGCCTGCTCCAAAGCTGGGGAGTCACGGTCAATAAAGATCTCATCATCGACATGAATCCGCTCGGCCAGCTCGTCGGCGTCGGACACGATGTCGCGCTTGTCACGCACTACAATTCTCAGCCCATCGTCGACACGCTGAAAGGAACCGCCACCGGATTCCCGCTCTCCCGCTCGATCGACGTCAAGAACACTGACAAGACCAGCGTGCAGAAGCTCTTCGACACGTCCAGCGCAACCGTAGCGACCGATGATCTGGCTTCTTCCAAGATCAATGTCAACGATCCGAAAAACAAAAAAGGACCGCTGACGCTCGCCGCCGCCGGCACCTACCACACGGGGAAAGAGAATTCTCAAGGTCGCTTTGTCGTCGTCGGAGGCTCAACTTGGTCCTCCAACGCCTTCATCAATTTCAACGGCAACAGCGATCTGGCCATGAACACCATCAACTGGCTTTCATCGGACGAAGACTTGATTTCGATTCGTCCAAAAGAGAAGGAAGACCGCCGCATTACCATGACGCGCAGCCAACTGGCCTGGGTCCGCGCCACCAGCCAGTTCCTCCTGCCCGGCATCGTCGTAATCGCCGGCGTCTTCGTCTGGCTGAAACGGAGATAACCTGAAGGTGCCCCATCCTAATCTCTCGTAGTCTGCGAGTTCAGGATGGGGAGTTGCCGCGTTTGTCAGAAGTGGGATTTTGACTCAATCATTTTCGAATTTTAGTTCGATACCATGAAACTTCGTAGCCTGATTCTGGCCACCATCGTCCTCGTCGCTCTAGTCGGAACTCTCTACTGGTCGAATCACCGCAAGCCCAGTGACGTCGCCCTGAACCCCACCGAGTCTTCTCCAGCCATTCTCAAGCTCGACGAAGCGTCGATCACCAAAGTTGAAATCAAGAAGCCCGGAGCCGACCCCGTCGTCCTCGCCAAATCCCCCTCCGGAAGCTGGCAGATCACCGCGCCCAAGCCCTACAACGCCGACCAGACTAACGTCTCCAGCACGCTCTCATCGCTCGCATCGCTGAACTCCGAGCGTGTCGTAGCCGACAAGACCAACAATCTCCAGCAGTACGGACTCGCGCCCGCTTCCGCGGAAATCGATATCACCGAGAAAGACAACCGGTCGCAAAAGCTCCTGCTCGGTGACACCAATCCCACCGGCAACGCCGTCTACGCCATGCTCGCAGGCGATCCGCACGTCTACACCATCGCCAGCTACAACAAGAACAGCATCGCGAAAAATCTCGACGAGCTCCGCGACAAGCGCCTGCTGCCCGTCGCCGCCGACCAGATCAGCCGTCTCGACATCACCCGCAAAGGCCACACCATCGAATTCGGCCGTAACAAGGACGAATGGCAGATCCTCCAGCCCAAGCCGCTCCGTGCCGATAGCGTCGAAGTCGGCGATCTCATCAGCAAACTCACCGACGCCCGCATGGATCTGAGCGCCACCGACTCCGAGGAATCCCCCTCTGCTTTCGCCTCCGCCTCCCCCGTCGTCTCTGTGAAAGTCACCGACCCCTCCGGCTCGCAAGATCTTCAGATCAGGAAAAACAAAGACCTCTACTACGCCAAATCCAGCGCCGTAGAAGGCATCCACAAGGTGAACGCCGATCTCGCCCAGGCCCTCGACAAAGACCTTGACTACTTCCGCAACAAAAAAGTCCTCGACCTCGGCTACAACGATCCCAACAAAGTCGAACTTCACGCCGGATCGAAATCCTACTTCCTCACCCGCTCCAACAGCGACTGGTGGTCGAACGGCAAGAAAATGGACGTAGATTCCGTCGGCGCGTTCCTCTCCGACCTGCGCGATCTCTCTGCCGACAAATTCGTCGACACCGGATTCTCCAATCCCACACTCCAACTCACCGTCACCTGGGACGACAACAAGCGCACCGAAAACGTCTCCATCGCGAAAGACGGCGACGCCTACATCGCCAAGCGCGACAACGAACCCACGCTCTACCACCTGCAGCCAAATCTGGTCCAAGCTCTGGAGAAATCAGCCGATGCCATCAAACCAGCCGCCAAAGCAAAATCCTGAACTGAGTACTAAGTACTGACCACCGAGTACCGAGTACTTTATCCATTGTCATCTCGACCGGAGCATTGCCTTCGCGAAGCGGAAGGCAATGCGGAGTGGCGAGACCCTGTGTTTCGCGCTAGTTTTCCTCTGTGAATCCCTGTGTCCCATGTAGTGAGTTTTCGCCCCCCTTGCAATCCGGGCCCAACAAAATTACTTTGTCTCGACGCACTTCTCACGAAAAAGGGACCCAGATGAACTTCACCCGTCGCCAGTTGTTGCAAGGAATGTCCACCCTCGGAGCTCTCGCCGCCGCAAATCCCCGAGCTTTCGCCACACCGTCCTCTTCCCTCCCCTGGCCCCGCCCGCTAGGCAGTCCGGTCACCGAGAGCCTCCGCCCGGTCATCGAGCACTCCCGCGACGTCCACACCCACTACGACAAAATCGTCGAAATCGCCAAGTGGATGGCCTACGAAGAACTTCCCATGCCCAACCTCGCCGTCCCCTACGGCCTCGAAAAAACGCCCGACGTCGCCATGGATTTCATCATGGTCTGCAACACCATCGACACCGCCTTCACTGACTTCAAAACGCACGTGAAGTTTCAGACCGACTATGCCGGCGAGCACCTCTCCGACTCCGAAGCCATGTTCGCCTGCATCAAGCGCGCCATGGACAATGGCACTCCCATCCTCGACGGAAAGTTCCTCGCCAAGATCACTCGCGCCGACATGCAGAAGATTTTCTCCGGCAACATCGAGATGCCGATGCTCGACGAAAAAACCGTTCTCTTCCAACAGGTCGGCGCTGTCCTCGCCGCCAAATATAAAGGACGCTATTACAACTTCATCCAGTCCTGCTCGCCCCGCCTCTACGACCGCGGCAACGGACTCGTCGAGCGCCTTGCCGCCGAATTTCCCCGCTACAACGACGTCAGCCAATACGACGGCCACGAGATCAAGTTCTACAAGCTCACCCAGCTCGGCTACTGGCAGATCTATTCCGGACTTTCCCCCTCCGGGGGATTCCATCTCGAAGACCCCCAGAAGATGACGGCCTTCGCCGACTACATCGTCCCCGTCGCCCTTCGCCTCATGGGAATGACCAGCTACTCGCCCGAACTCGAGCACCACATCGACACCTATCGGCTCATCCCGCGCGACAGCCGCCAGGAAATCGAAATCCGCGCCCACTGCCTCTACGCCACCGCGCTGCTCACCGACGAGATCAACAAAATCCGTCCGCCCGAGCACCAGATCATCATCCCCCAGATCGACGCCCGCCTCTGGACGCACTACCACACCACAGACTGGCCGCATCACCTGACGGAAACGATCATGTATTGAGAAGCAAATGATGAACGATTCTTCGGAAGAACAGCCCTAACGGACCCCGGAATATCGGGTCAGTAAAATCGGGAAGGGCACGAGTTTTACTCGTGCCGCTAGAGCTTGGAAATATTCCAGCGCTTTAGCGCCTGAGGGCCCGCCAGCTTAGCCTGTAACGCGAGCCCATCCTTCCCTCGAGACTCCCAGTTGATCATTCAGTGTCCACGCATCTTCCCCACTCCGAAGCCCGCGGATACGATAAGAATGCTGGGGACACACACATGCCGGCAGAAACCTCGCCCAAAGCTCAACTCATGTGGTCAATATTAATACTCCTGGTCGTCTTCACAGGCCTGTGCACGCTCTTCGCCGCCGTCGTCACGGCGATACAAGCTTTGCAGGAGCACGCCCAGCAGAGTTGGCCGCAGGTAACGGCACGCGTTGACCGATGCGGCATGCAGCAGTCCAGCACCCGCCGTCGCCAGATGTATAACATCCGTTGTCAGTTGAGTTACGCGGTCGGCGCAGAGCAAAACGTTGCGAATGTCTATTCCACAAGCGTTCCTTCCGCCCAGGTCTGGCAATACCCACCCAACCAGATTGGCCCCTTCGAGGATTGGCTGAATGCGCATCCGCCCGGAACGCCCATCGTCGTGCGCTACGACCCTGCCCGCCACTCGAAAATGGTCATCGCGACCGATTACATGCCGCGTGGCGGACCGCACACGCCCAACAACATAAAGCTCTTGGCACTCTTTGGAGGAGGTTTCCTGTTTCTCTTCGGGCTGGCGCGATTCACACGCCCCCAATCGCCCGGCCAACAACGCTAAGCATTGATCAGAAGTTCGCCGCCAGCCGCATCAGCACACTGCGCGAAGGACCGATCGCGTTGCCCGAAAACAGCCCGCCGAAATCGATCACGTCCACCACGTTCGTCAGATTTTGCCCGTCGATCTGAAAGCTCATCTTCAGCCGCTCCGACTTGTATACTTCTGCCCCCGCCGACGCACTCACCAGCAGCGTAGGATAGATTCGCCCTTGCGCGAAATTCACGCGATCGGTCACCTGCTGCCCGTAAATTTGCGCTTGCCCGGCGATGCATTGCTCAAGACTTCGTGTCGAATCGCACTGGAACTGGAACGGCAATCCGCTGTCGAACTGAACTTCGCCCGCAACCCACAACCGTGGCGCGACCTGATATTGCAGGCGTCCTCGAACCGTATTCCGCTGGTCTTGCGTGATCGGGAAAAAGCCCGGAGCCTTTAAGTCCGTCGTGTCGCCGAGAAACAATCCGCCCGTCACCGGATTCCACGCATTGCCAAGCTCATACGAATAACTCACGAAACCCGAAAACTTCTTCCATTCCGGCAAGTCGATTTTCGCGTCCGCCCCATAGACTGCGGCCTTGGCAAACGAGATCGGGAAACTGATCGTCGTATTGTCGATCTGATCGTCATCGGCGAAATTGTTGACGTACCGCCGGAAATAATTCGTATCCAGCTTGACGCTCTTGAAGAAAACTTTCGTCAGCCCAACTTCGTAATAATTCCCTTCCGATGGTTCGACCGGCAATTGGCGCGAAATCGGATTCAGCGTCGTGGCCGCCGTTGAACTCGAAAGCAGCAGGTTCTCAAACGAAGGCGTCTGGAATACCCGGTCGTACGAGAAATGAATAATCACATCTGCCGACGGAAAATAACGCGAGATCGCCAGCCGCGGCTGTAATGCCTGCCGGTTGACCATAAGCTGGTAATGATCCCAGCGCAGGCCCGCATTCACCGTCCAATTCCCCATCCGCATCAGGTCCTGCACATAGACGCTCTGCTCCAGATCAGGACGCTGCCCCAGGAAGTTGAACGTCAGCGGAGTACCCGCATCGTACTGGCTCGGATCCGTGATGTTGTAGTTGAAATTTTCGTGCAGGAACAGGTTGTCCGATTCCACCCCCGCCTTGATCTCATGCCGTCCGTGATTGACGGTGAAGCTGCCCTTGAAATATCCCTCGCGAAAGCGGTTGTGCTGCAGGATCTCGATGGGTGTCGAATTAGTGTTCGAATCAAAGTCGTTCGCATTATCCCGGACCATTCCTCTCAGGTCCGCGAGCATGTTCGACGAGAACGTATGTACGTACGAGACGATCCCCATCGTCTCGATGTTGTCCGCCGTCTGCAGCTGTCCCGCCGCCTGCTGCACCCGTTCGTTCGGCAGCTCATACCGCGAGAGATCGCGCCGCACAATAAAATTGACCCGATCCTTCCGCGTAAAGTCCCGCTGATAATTCGCCGAGAAATCCCCCAGCGTGCCCCGGTTCGTGTAGTTCTGCACCACCACCGGATTGAGATAGTGGTCCGTCATCGCGCCGCTGGCGCTTGCCCCGAACAGGTTCTTTCCCCACGCATACTGCCCGCGCGCAAACGCGCCCGCCGAATCGAAACTCCCGCCGGAAAGCACAACCTGCCCATGAAGGCCCGGCTGCGCATCTTGCAGCGTGTTCACCTCGATCACTCCGCCCATCTTCCGTCCATATTCCGCAGGAATTCCCGCGGTATACAGGCTGACCGACTGCACGTCATCAGCCTCAATCTCCGGCCCAAAACTCGGAGATCGATTGTCCGTCAAGGGTATGCCATCGACCACAAACTGCGTCTGATATTCCGAGTCCCGCGGATGCAGCACCGCATTTCCCTCAAACAGCCACCCCGGCTGCGAGTTCACCAGATCCTGAATCGACCGCCCCGGCACCGAGCTGACTCGATTCTCAATCGTCTCCGACCCGATCTGATTCACCGATCCCGCCTGATCCGGGTCAATCAACGTGTTCGCGGCACTCACCGTCACCGATTGCTTGGGCGCACTCACCTTTAGTCGAACCAAATGCTCGGTTGGAATAGACGAATGTATATCGACCGACTCCAATACCTCCGCAAATCCGGAATGACTGATCTGGATCTGGTACATGCCAAATGGCAGCCGTTCCAGCGTCAATGCTCCCTGCTCGTCCGTGCTCAAAGTTCTCCGATATTGGTTCGCCTCACTCGTGATCTGAACCGAGGTTTTCACCGCCAGTCCCGACGGATCCGTCACCCAAAGCCGCAACTCGCCCGTGTTGCTCTGGCAAACGAGCGGCAGGCAATAACCAAGGAGACAAACCAGCATTCTCCCCGCAAATATTCGAACTCGATCGGTCAAAATCGATGCCCCAACCATGCGGAACTCGTGACAACGGTCCACCCGACTATTCCATCACATACCCTTCTCTTCACAATTTGTTGGAGTTCCCGATCTGAGTGTCCTTCAAAAAAAACAGGAGCCAAAACGGCAGGATCGAGATGTATAAAATGCGATCAGATATGTCTCTGTCATTATATGAAACCCTGTCTCTAGCAATGCCGCGCAACCGAAGCGAGTCCGGCGAGCGCGGTTAGATTTTTTTCGGTCGGTTTAGATCGGCGAACACAGTTGGGATGTGCTTTTGTCCCCCCGCAAACTCCGGAGGAAGGGGCGTAACGCGCAACTCGGAGGACGCGCAGTCGCCCGTATCGCCACGGGACAAGAAAAAGAATGGCTCCTCAGGTAGGACTCGAACCTACAACCCTTCGGTTAACAGCCGAATGCTCTGCCATTGAGCTACTGAGGAGTGTTTTTTGGAATTGCGGGCCGAAGGCCCGCGTCCAATAGCATCATAGCATAGGATAGGCTGGGCTTAAGGAACAGGCTGGAGCTATGAACGGAGCGTTATTGCTGATCGGATTGTTGGTTTGTGCGATGGCATTGCAGGCTGGCGAGAAATCGAAAACCGCGCAGAAGAATGCGGCGGAGGAGGAGCTGATCGAGGATGGGCCTCCGGTGGCGGAGCCGAAGCCTGTGATCGATTACTTCCACGGGACGAAAGTTCTCGACAATTACCGGTGGCTTGAGAAGGCGGATTCTCCGCAGACGAAGAAATGGGTGGCGGGGGAGAACGCGTACACGCGGGCGATTCTCGACCGGCTGCCCGGGCGGGCTGCGATCGAGAAGAAGCTGACCGAATTGCTTTCGATCGGGAACGTTACGCCTCCGATCATCGCAGGGCGTTACTACTTCTATACGAAACGCGAAGGGATGCAGAATCAGCCCGTGCTGTACGTTCGCGAGCGGAGTGACACGCCGCAAGCAACCTCTCTACAGGGTCCTGCGCCGGGGGATGCGAATTCTCTTTCGCAGGATCGGGCACTGATTGACGCGAACAAACTATCTGCGGACGGGACAACTGCTCTCGACTGGTTCCAGCCGAGCGAGAACGGTAAGTACGTCGCGTACGGGCTTTCGCAGAACGGGTCCGAGATGTCGACGTTGCACGTGATCGACACAAAAACGGGTGAGATTCTTCCGGACACGATCGAGCGGACGAGGGCGGCGTCGATTGCCTGGCTGCATGACAATTCCGGTTTTTATTACACGCGGTATCCAAATAAAGGCGACGTGCCTGCGGGACAGGAGATGTACAACCGGCATGTGTTCTTTCATCTGCTGGGAAGTCCGGTGGTGACGGACGATCCGATCTTTGGCGAAGGCCGCGACCCAGAGGACTGGCCGAGTGTTTCGCTTTCGAATGATGGTCGATGGCTGCTGATCAATGTCGCGGAGGGATGGACGAAGTCGGAGCTGTACCTGATGGATTTGAAGTCGGACAAGCCTCCGATACGGTTGACGACCGGGAAGAATTTTTTGTATGCGGCGGATGTGTATAAAGGAAAAGTTTATATCACGACGAATGAAGACGCTCCTCGGTATCGCGTGTTCGTGACCGATGCGGGAAATTTCGATCACGAGGCGTGGAAGGAGATCATTCCGCAGTCGGACGCCGTGTTACAGGGCGCAGCTGTGTTTGGCGGGAAATTGTTCGCGCAGTATGAGCTGAATGCGTCGTCACAGTTGAAGGTGTTTGATCTGGATGGGAAGAAGTTGACGGATGTGGCGCTTCCCGCGATTGGCACGGTGTTTGGGACGAGCGGACGGTGGAATCGGGAGGAGATGTTTTTTGGATTTCAGTCGTTCACGGTGCCTCCGAGTATTTATCGGGTGGAGTTGGGGCCGCAGGGGCTAAAGCCCGCGTCATCTCCCGCGGCTGACGGCACGGCTGAAAGCCGTGCCCTTCCCGAATCTGATTCTGTCGGCGAAAGTCAAAATCCCCACGCATCTTCTGCAGCTGCTGACGGCACGGCTAGAAGCCGCGACCTTTCAGAATCTGATCCTGTCGGCGAAAGTCAAAATCCCCACCCTAAACTCGCCAACAACGCGAGTTTAGGATGGGGCACCCCGGTTCTCTGGACCAAGGTCGATGCGCCTTCGATCGATCCTTCATTGTATGAAGTTGGACAGGAGTGGTTTCAGTCGAAAGATGGGACGCGGGTGCCGATGTTTGTGGTGCACAAGAAAGGGTTGGTGAAGAACGGGAAGAATCCGACATTGCTGACGGGATATGGCGGATTCAACGTGAGCCTGACGCCGTCGTTCAGCCGCACGGCGTTTTTGTGGATGGAGCGCGGCGGGGTGTATGCGGTGGCCAATCTGCGGGGTGGCGCGGAGTTTGGCGAAGACTGGCACCGGGCGGGGATGCTCGACAAGAAGCAGAATGTGTTCGACGACATGATCGCGGCGGCGCAGCATCTGATTGCGGCGAAGTATACGGACCGGAATCATCTGGCGATTCAGGGAGGATCGAATGGCGGACTGCTGATGGGGGCGATGATCACGCAGCGTCCGGACTTGTTTCGCGCGGTGATCTGCCAGGTGCCGCTGCTGGATATGCTGCACTATCAGGATTTCCAGATCGCGAAGTTGTGGATTCCGGAGTATGGGACGTCGGAGGATCCGACGCAGTTCAAGTGGCTGTATGCGTACTCGCCCTATCACCATGTGAAGGAGGGAGTGGAGTATCCGGCGATCATGTTTATGACGGCGGACACAGATACGCGCGTGGATCCGATGCATGCAAAGAAGATGACGGCGGAGATGCAGGCCGAGGCGCGGAACGGGATGAGCGATACGCGTCCGATATTGTTGAGGATTGAGTCGAAGGCGGGGCATGGGGCGGGGAAACCTTTGTCGAAGCAAATTGAGGAGTATACCGATATTTATTCGTTTTTGTTTTGGCAGGTAAAATGAGTACTCAGTTGTCGGTACTCAGTACCTAGTTAAAGGTAAAATCCTTCTGCGACTACGAACTTGGTTCTTCAACTGAGTACGGCGTACTGGGTACCGCGTACCTCTTTACGCTTCGGATTTTGTGAATGCTATCAGGCCTTTGAGAATTCTGCCTAGTTCTGCGGCCTTGTCTAGAAGGACCTCTGCTTCCGTTCGTCCTAGATACTCCAAGTCGGAGGACAGCATCAGCTGTGTTTCTACCTCGGCGAGTGAACCGCGCGAGGTGATGAGGAAACGATGGAACTCAGCGCGAGAGTACCGGGCCCGGCCTTCGGCGATATTGCTTGGCACGGATACCGCCGCTCTCCGCAACTGCCTTCTTAGGCCGTAGATCTCGTCCTTCGGAAATACTTGCGTGGCGAGATAGATTTCCTTTGCCAGGATCATTGCTTTTCGCCACGCGACGAGGTCGCGGTACGAGCCTGCCATCTGTTTCACCCGCAACATGATCTCATCGTGAACCAGGTTGGACGGAGACAAAAACTTCTTCGCGCGTTCCAATTCGGGTAGATAGCTCCCCGGCTTTTATTTCAACAGAGTGGTGACGATTGCGGTCCATTCGGTGTCGAGGGGATCGCGGCAGGGGACTTTGTGGGCGCGGCTGTACCAGTAGGCAGCATTGGACTGATCGCCTTCCTTGCGATGGAGGTAGGCGTGAACCCAGGAGCCGTCGGGACCCTCATCCTGCTGAGCGGATTCGTGGGCGCGAGTCCAATCGCCTTTAGCGTCCCACCAGAGGCCAGTGAGGGCGTGGGTCAGTCGGTCTGGGGGAGTGGTTGCGGCGAGGGATTGGCGAAAATCTTCCGGCGTCATGGCGGTGCGGGTCGGACCAGGAACAGTATTGCACGGAATGTGAGACAGGTATGCGTGGGGCGGCGCGAGACGCTACGGCAGCCGCGAATTCCCATGCTTCGAACAGCACGAAGCGCGGGGACCGCTAAAGCAAGCTTAGAATACGGTGCCTTTCAGTCGTAATCCGGCTGTTTGGTTACGAAAAACGGACAAGTTATGACGATAAACGGCGAGTCTTCATGCGTAGCCAAGATCGAAATAACTTCTCGAATATTTTCCATGTAACACAAAGAGCCGTCACACACTATCGCCATGCTAAGGGTCCGCACCCAGCGGGGTTATTTTTCGGAAAACGAAACAAGAAAGGTTTTTCCACGTGCATTCACGCGGGGCGTGTAGAGTGTTGCGCATTCTTCCTCCGCGGGCACGGGGCCCGCGTTCCCTTCGATCTGACCTAACTGGGATGGTGAAATCCAGTATTGCGGTGTTGTGAAGTAATTCCACTCCGCAAGCGGATCAGCACAACTTGGAGGTTTGTTCGAGCCAGCGCCGCGGCTCGCGCACGGGTCGATCAAGAGACCCCGGAAAAAGTGTACTCATTTCACGATGTGGAGGAAAAGCATGGCACCAGTCACTGGCAAAAGGATTTCGTCGGTTCGCATCGCACCGGACAACCGCACGGTTCTCGATGAGTTAGGGCTGCTGGGAGAACTGGCAGGAACGTGGAAAGGACAAGGATTCAACCTGATTGCGCGGCCGGACTTTCATGACAAAACAGATTTGTACCTGCAACTGAATCAAACACGCGAGACGTTGCAGTTCACTCCGATTGGGTCGGCAATTCCCAATCGCGGGTTCGGGCAGGACGACATAGAGTTGTTCGGATTGACCTATCTGCAGCAGATTTCGGATGCAGCGAAAGATGGCGCGCTGCACATCGAGCCGGGAATATGGATCACGCAGCCGGCAACGACCTTTCCGCCGGAGAGCGTGGGAGCACCACAGCAATTGGTGGCGCGGATGGGAACGATTCCGCACGGGAATTCGATCCTGGCGGAGGGGATTGCGGCGCCGTTCAGTGGGAATCCAGTGCTGACAGTTCCGGGGAGCCAATACAATTTTTCGCTGTTTCCGTCGTTCAACAGTACTCCCTTTGGCGTGCCTCCAACGGCACCGGGGATTGTGTTCAATGCGGCGGGATCCTCGGAAAAACTGACGGCGCCGACGGTTCCGGCGGCACCGTTTCCGCAGTACGACCTGACGGTGCCGATCGGGCCGATCGCGCCAGGGCCGATTAACCCACCATTTGCGCTGAATACAAGGACGCCGTTTGATACGACACCTCCGGAGCCGCCGCTGCCGGCGAACATCAACGGGGTGCCGATGCAGGATGTGATCAACGATCCAATTCTGTTGCTGCAGCGGGAGGTGCAGAACCACGTGGACGCGGGATACACGTTTGAGGGGACGGTGCTGAACATTTCGTCGATTTCTCCGGTGACGTTCCTGAAGAACGCGAACTCGGGCGCGGCGGGGCCGACGGTACAGGTGGCGGTGCCGCAGTTCGGCGGAGGAATCGAGAATATTCAGTTCCTGGCCGGCGAGAGTCCGGTGGTGGCCGGAAAAACGCAGTTGGAAGAAAACGCGCAAACGGCGGTGGTGTATGCCACCTTCTGGATCGAGAAGGTGTCGAACAAAAAGACGGGGCACACGTTCATGCAGTTGCAGTACGCGCAGATGGTCGTGCTGAACTTCCCGATTTTCCATTTGCTGAACGGGAATCCGTCGACGTACGTGAACCTGGGATGGCCGCACATCACGGTGGCAACGTTGCGGAAGAGCTTCGACTAGGCTCGACGCCAGGAAAACAAAACGCTTGCTCCACGAGCCCACGGATTGGCTGTGCCAGCGCGTGGGCTCGGGGAGATCACACGGCTCGCGGCTTTCGACGAGAGGTGGGTACTCGCTGGCCTGGCGGGCTCGCGCATGGTCGGCGGGGCGACGGGCGCTAAGATTGACGGTTCGGTCTCATGCCATTCAAGATCCCCAGAATCACACGGTGATGTAATCCGCGTCACAGATTTTTTCATTCCTGATTTGTAGTTTTAAATATCTGCGCAAAATTTGATTCTGGTGTGCAGGCTGCGGCGGGTGACCGCGGAGAAGGAGGAGTGTCGGTGAGGGTTGTGACGAAGAAGATGGGGAGCGGATGGGGATGGGTGGTGGAAATGGAGAAAAGTGAAGGGGAGCTGAGGTCGGGGGAAAACAAAGGGGCCCTCCACGCACGAATGGATGCGGCTTCGGCGATCCATTCGCTTGGTCGGGATGACAGTACGTTCTTGATTCCGTGGATGTGCGCGGCGGCGGATCCACAGGAGAAGTGGTGGGCGAGGCTGAGGGGGAATCCGAAGCGGGCGGGAGAGATTTCGCAGGCGGCATTTTTGCTGAAGGCGGAGATGATGGGGTTTCATTTGGCGCTGCCGTGGGGAGACAGCGAGCGGTACGATTTTGTGGTTTGGTCGCGAGACGGGCGGCAAGTGTTTCGGGTGCAGGTGAAGGGGACCGGCCGGCTGTATGGGGGCGGGTATGAGGTGCAGCCGGTGCATTCGACGAGGAAAGGCGGGAAGAAGAGATATACGAAGAAAGACATCGACGTGATTGCGGCGCACGTGCAGCCGGAGGACACGTGGTACCTGATACCAATTGAAGAGATTGGGAGAGCGAAAAGCTTGAGGTTGTGTCCGGAGGGCCGGAGGAAGATGCGGGGGCGGGATTGGGAGCGGTGGAAGGGGGCTTGGGAAGTGCTGGGGTAATTTTCGGAAGCAATTAGTGCCGCAGAGGAGGCTGCGGACGCGGAGGTTCGAGGGATTCATTCTTATTGGACGGTAGGATCCTGGGCTGCGCGGGAACGCTCACTTCGTTCGCGATCCCGCTTCACGCAAGATGACATCGAGGAAGAAAAAAACAGTTCTGGTAGAACCGGCCAGAAGTGGGGCAGCCTTTTCTTTTTCTCTTTTCTTTAGTTTCCGTTTTTGGCGCGCTTCTTTTTAGAGTTCGGGGGTCGAGCTTTGGAGGGCGGACTGGCGGCAGCGAGTTGCGATGCGGCTCATCTGGCGGCATTTGGGGCAATGGCAGGTGGAATGAATTGCACCGGGTGTCGCGATGTGGCCGCAGCAGATACAGACGAAGCGTTTCTTGCCGGGTTGGCGAAACATCGGACGAAATTCGTTTTCAAAGACACAGTACGGACAGCGCACTAACACTTCCGACATCTTAAGAAAATTCTCCTTACTCTGATCGTAACGTCGTCCAACAAGCATCTTCAGCGATGGGGGTGTCGCAGGAGGAATGGAATCGTTTGTTGCCGGCCGATTCGGGGAAACAGGCCTGGGCCGCGAACAAATTACTTTAGTGGAGTTACCGGCTGAGGAAAATGGCTCGATCGTTTAGGGAGCATGGCCCGATGGTGACCGTGTGAGTGGCGCGCGCCAAGTGCCACGCCTCGCAAAGGGGGCGAGACGTGGGCATCCCCGGTTGTTCGAAAGCGAGCTTTATTGGATGGAACTGGCGACGTTGGAGAAGACGTTATTCGAGTTCGATCCGACGAGGCGGATGGTACCGACGACGATCACGAGGATCACGGCCAACATAACGGCGTATTCGGCGATGTCTTGTCCCTGATCGTCATTCCAGAGACTGCGAAGTAGATTTGTCATAGATCCCCCATTCGGATGCACGGTTGGACTGAATGTGCTCCCCGCGTTGCGACTGCGCGAGTTGATCGGACGAAAGTGGCGAAGACTTGGAACGGCGTGCTGCGCAAAGCAAAGTTGAGAAGGATCATAGCACGAATGCGGGAGGCGCGTTGGCTGTGAAATTTCGCAACCAGCGGAGTTCGCTACATAGGGCGGGGGCGGCTGTTGGCAGATGAGCGTTTTACCGATGCTATGAGCCAACACCGGACAGTGGGAGTATCATCGTAGAAGGAATGATGGCCGGGGACGATCGGCGCCAGGCTGTAGAGGTCTGTCGTAGGGAAGACGGCGGCGGCAAGTACTGCGCGTGGGTCCGGATCATGGTCGTGATTGCGGCGCTGGCGAGCCTGTCGCTGGCGCGCAGCATTCCGACAGTGTTTCCGCACGTGTCGTCGGCGCAAGCGGTCCGTCCCGTACATTCGGCACACGATCAGCGGCCGCGTTTCGACAACGAAGAATCGCAGTTGATCGTCCCAATTGCGGGTTTCTCCGAGACGCCGCTGCCCAGCGTGCACGCCAGAGTAATGCATGCCAGCGCAATAGCAGTCCCCACCCGGAGTCAGGGCGCACACGACACGCGTCCACCCCCCTGTAGCTAGAAGCGACCTCCCGACAAGTTCGCGCGAGCGAAGCAGCGGCGCGGGCCCCTCGTCATGCGCGAGAGCAACGATTGCGGCTGGATTGAATCCGGCGCGAATCGGCTCGCGATCACAAAAAAAAACCGGAGGTAGGGATGGCGGTCCTTGCCAATGAAAGACGCACGCAGCACCGGGCGCAAGCGCGCGGGAGTTTGTCCATGCGTCCGCGAGCCTGGGTTGTAGCGCTTGCCGTCGGGCTGGCATCACTGCTGGTCAGCGAGTTCATGCACTTTCTGCTGGTGCCCGATATTGGGCGGCGGTCGGAACGGTGGCTGGCTGAGATTGCATCGGCGGCAGTCGTCGGTCTGCTGGCGGCCTTGCTCATGAAAGCGGTGGATCGGCATCGCGCTGCGACACTGCTGCGACTGCAAGTGATTTCTGAGATGAATGCGCACGTCCGCGCGGCGCTTTCGGAAATCTGCCTGACGGCGGAGTCGATCGAGAATCAGGAAGCTATCCGAAAGATCTCGGAGAACGTGGAGCACATTGAATGGGCGCTGCGAGAAATTCTGTTGCGCAGGCGTCCGGTAGCGGAAGGGCGGGGGCTCGCAATTCGACGCGAAATGAAGATGATCCGCCTGGGAAAGAACAACCTTGAAAGGGATGGAGAAGGACATGAATAGCGTGAAGGTGCTGTGTGTGGAGCATACCAGTGAGTATCTGGAAGCCATGAAGGAGATGCTGGAGACTGCGGGGTATGACGTGGTGTGCGCGACGACGGGACGACAAGGAATGAACGAACTGACAAACAATGCGATCCAGGGAGTTTTGCTGGAGTACGACTTGCCGGATATGTCGGGAGCATTCGTGAAGGATGAAATGAAGCGCATCAAGCCGGATGTTCCGGTGCTTCTGTTCTCGGGGATCGGGGGACAGACGCCGTTCATGCTGCGCTTTTTTGATTCGTATGTGCGGAAAGGGAATGCTGCGTCCCGAGGGTTTCGGGAGTTGGAGGAAAGGTAATCAGGCGAAGTCGAGGGCATGTCGAGGAGAAAAGGGATTCGTGTATGGAAAAAAGACAATTCGAAACATTGCGGATACGGCTGGAGCGGCAGCGGCAGGAAGCGCGGCAATTTTTGAGCCGGTTCAAACGAGAGACGGGATCGCTGGAACAAGACGTTCCGCAGGACAGCGCGGACCGGAGCGTGATCCATCTGTCGCAGGAGTCGCTGTTCGAGCAGGCGAGCCAGCGGCAGCAGATATTACGGCGCGTTGAAAGAGCAATGCAAAGGATGGACGAGGGCTCGTTCGGAGTGTGCGCCGAGTGCGGCAAGGACATTCCGCTGCGAAGACTGGAAGTGCTGCCATGGACGCAGTACTGCGTGCACTGCCAGGAAATGATTGAAAGAGGTGAGGAACGGGGCAGTTCGCGAGTGGAGAGGAACGGCGAAGGGCTCCGGAGAACGGGGTGAGGTGGCGATGTAGATATCCGTTGCAAAATTCGAAGGAGGGTACCGTGAAGAAAGGGATACTGGTTGCTTGGGCGTGTTGGATCTGCAGCATCGCGCTGCCAGGTTGCGCGCAACAGGTGGATGTGGCATTTGCCGGAGGCAGCGTCAAGTCGGCTGCCAGTAATTTGACGAGCACTTCAGGCGGACCAAGCGAAAGTGGCGGAACATATGTTGGATTCAACGGCGATGTTCTGTTCCACGGAAACCTGGGAGTTCAAGGCGAAGTGAACTGGAGGGCCAGCCAGGGTTCGTATGCGGGAGTGGTTCCGTTCCGGACGCTGTTTTACGACTTCAATGCTATCTACGCGAAGCGGTTCAGCCCGAGAATCGGGGCGGAAGCATTAGCGGGAATTGGAGGCGAGAGCATACGGTTCTACACGGGGACGTATAACTGCGACTATTACGGAAATTGCTCAAACTACGTCAGCAGCAACCACTTCATGGGCGATTTCGGAGGAGGAATTCGCATCTATGCGTGGCACAATTTGTTTGTGCGGCCGGAAGCGCGAGTGTATCTGGTGCATAACAATACGGAATTCAGTTCGGGTGTCGTGGTGAGGTATGGAGCGTCGGTGGGGTGGACGTTCGGAGGGACGCAGCAGTAGTGGGTTGGTCGTTGGTCGTTGGTCGTTCAGCGTTCATCTTTCGCTTTGGACAGCGCAGAACGTACGGTCTCTTCACAGGCGGCTTGATCGATTTTTGCCGATCAAGTCGCTTGTCGGGATGATGAATGTTGTGGAAGTGGAAGTAGAAGTCAGGCGGTGGGTTATGAAATGGCTTGCTTGGATTGGCGTGATTCTGACGGTTTCGGTGTGCGCGGCACAGGAGAGGATTCCAGCGGGGACCGTTTTGCCGGTGCAACTGAATTCTTCGCTGCGATCGGACAAGTTGAGAGCTGGCAATGAGGTCAGCGGGAGAGTGATGCAGGATGTTCCGCTGGGCGGCGGGGCGAAGATCAAGGCCGGCGCGAAAGTCATCGGGCATGTTGTCGCGGTAAATGAGAGCCGGGCGAATGGTCCAGCGGAGTTGACGGTGAAATTCGATACGCTGATGGCGGGCAAGAAACGGACCCCGATCGTGACGAATTTGCGGGCAATGGCGACGATGATGGATGTGGCGGAAGCGAGAGTTCCGGCGACCGGGCCGGATCGTGGGACGTCGGATTATTACTGGGTCACCGAGCAGATCGGTGGAGAGACGGTGTATCACGGCGGCGGGGCGGTGACGGATGGGTTGCACGTCGTTGGCAGATCTACCGGGGATGGAGTGCTGGTCAACGTGTTAGCGGAAGGAAAGTGCAGGGACGGAATGGAGGGGAACGAGCGCCCGCAGGCGATGTGGTTGTTCTCCTCGGATGCTTGCGGGCTCTACGATCTGCCGGGATTGGAGATTGTGCATGCGGGGAGAACGGATCCAGTGGGTGAGATTCGGCTGCGGGCTGAACACGGGAACGTGAATGTGCGGGCTGGCAGCGGAGTGTTGTTGAGGGAGGATTAGGTTTCAGTTTCGAGTTTCGAGTTTCGGGATTCGAGTTTCAGGTTTCGAGTTTCAGGATTCTCCTCTCAAGGGTTTGTCCAGCCTTCGCGGTTTATCTCTGAAAACATAGGGTCCCTCTACGCGCGAATGGATGCGCCTTGGGCGATCCGTTCGCTTGGCCGGGATGACAGAGTTGATGAGCGAAAATCTCTTTTCGTCACTGCAGGACTGATCTGTCTAGTCGTTCCCCGGACTTGGGCCGGGGGCTGCATTTTTTCGCCGCTTCGCGGCTCGTGAAGCGTAAGATTCTGCCGCGCGGCTCCGTTCGGCTAGATTTCGCGACGGCGCGACGCGCTCCTTCCTATGGGGCACCATTGCTCGTGCCGCTTCCAAGCTTCCCACCAATGATTCCTGATCTGCCCGCCACAGGTCCAGCAGACGGGATGCTTTGGGGTGGCTATCCGCAAGGTCGGCCAGTTCACGTCTGGCTTCAGGGCGCGAATGGTGTGCACATCCTGCATGGTGAGGAAGCCAAGGGACCGATTCAGCCAGATCCGCCATCGCCAATCGGGATCAGCCAACTTTTTGAGCGTGGGTTCTCCGGGGCGGTAAATCAGGTCACTGAGATTGAATAAATTTGGCATAGAGCTCTCTTATCTCCTGCTTATAACAGTCTGGCCAGAACGGGTCGATGATTCTCGATGATTTAAGTTCGGATCGGAGCGGAAAAAGTCCCCACTTCTGTCAAAACCGGCCAGAAGTGGGGCACCCATTTCACTAAGTTTCCTTCATTCACATTTTTCTTATACATCTCGCCCTTATTTCGGCAGGACGATGAGGTCTTGGGGGCTCGCGATGGTGTAGGGCGAGCCGGGAGCCTGGTAGTGTTTGCTGGGCGTGACGGTGAAGACGTAGAGCTTCCCTGCTGTTCTGCTGACTCCATAGAGATGATTGTTGTTATCCCAGAAAACCTGGTCGATCTCGTCTTTGGTGAGAAGGCCGGTGTAGCGGGTGATTGGGTTTGCGCCGTTGAAGTGGAAGACCTGGAGTCCGCCGGTTCCGGCCACGGCGAGAAGCTTGCCGGAGGGAGACATCCAGAAATCGGTGATGGTCTTGATCTGGGTTGTGGGCATGTTGGCGGAGGTGCTGGTGGTGGTCAGGTTGCCGGAGCTGTCCTGGGTGTAGACGGCGAGCTGCGGCGGACCGACCTGGGCGTAGAGGTTTGTGGGAGTCAGGGAGACCGCGATGTGGTTGGTTGGATCGGCTGCCGCGTAATTCGGGCAATAGTAGTTGCCGTTGTTTAAAGTCGGAACCTGGGGATTAATGTTGAGCTGGGTGAGAGATCCGTCGGAGTTGCGCTGGTAGCCGAAGATGGAGACGTATCCTTCGTAGCAGGACGAGGAATATGCGTACTGATTGCTGCCGGTGAAGCTGAGGGGGGTTCCGACGGCGACGCCGCCGTTGGAACTGAGTTGGAGGAAGTTGAGCTGTCCGGTGGATTGATCGATGGTGAAGGCTTCGTAGCCGTTGTCGCCGGTGCCGTAGGCGTAGAGGTCGCCATCGTACAAAGAGGATCCGGTGTGATCGAGGAAGACATTCTCGGGTCCGCCTGTGTTGTAGGGGTTATAGGACGAGGCGTTGATGGTGGAGACCTGCTGCAGAGCGCCGTTGGAGGCGATGGAGAAAGAGGTGAGGTACATGAAATCGTCGGCGCCGAAGAGCCATTTGCCATTGACGGCCATCCATTGAACGGCTCCGGGGAACGGCGAGCCAGGGATCGCCGTCAGCTTCCCACTGGGAGCGGCGGAGTATCCGTTGATCTGATAGTTGCTGGTAGTCGGACTGCTGGAGACGTACACGTAAGCCACGGGAGAGGCGGACGCAGGCTGCGTCGATTGAGCGAAGGCGAACGTACTCAACGCAGTCACGAGACAAACGAAGAACGTTACGGATCGATTCATAGCACTATTGCTCCTAAAGCTTTTTTACGGAAAAGACTTTGGTTCGAATCCAGCTGCGGCGAAGGTTTCTCCGGAGCAGATACCAGTTGTGGGAAATGTAGCCGGAGTGAGCGGAACTCAGGCGGAACAGGTCACGTCGCGAGCGGGGGGAAGCGCATAGACGCCACCAAAGGTTCATAGAAAAAGAAAATCCCTGGCGATGGGGAACGCGGGAGCGGCCGGGGAGCGGAGGGTCCAAATCGCGAAAAATCAGATGCAGCGTGAGTTTCGGCGGTTTGGAGACATGAAACCGTAGGATGGGGAGTACAGGAATTTTGGGGCGAGTCTAAGGGATCGCGTCAGGAAAAACCATTCACCGCAGAGGACACGGGGGACACAGAGGTCGCGGTGGTCTGGCTGAAAATACCTGGATACGCCTTTCGTTCCGTCGGCGTGCGTGGGATCTTTCGCTGCGCAGGCCGGCTTCGCCCGCCTGCTCCGCTCAAGATGACAAACCGAGACTTTCACTTTTGTTCAAAAATCTGTTCATGAACCTTTTCCAAGTAGTTGCATCCAAAGGGCGGCGGGGCATAGGAGAAAACTTTGCACAGACGCTGGAATGGGCTCTGGAACATTCTGCTGTCGGGGTTGGTGTGCGTATTGGTCTCGAGCGGGGCGGTCTGCCAGAACGTGGAGGCAGGTCCGGCGAAGAGCGGTTTCAGTCAGATCACTGAGGCGAGATTCAGCGAGGACAGTTTCCCGACCGGTACGTTCGGCGAGGATGCGGGGGATGCAACGGCCGGGCAGGGATCGGATCATCACGGATTGGTATCGAGGATGGTCCGGCGGGGATTGGAAGATCAGAAAGAGTTGTATGAGGCTCCGTTCAAGCGGTCAAATATCAAGTGGGATGCAGTCGTACTCGCGGGCACGGCGGGCTTTTTGATTGCGGATCGGAGAATCGAGAACGCGCTGCCGTACGGTCATTACACGTTGTTTACTGACGGCTCGGACGTCTTGATTGGAGGAATGGGCGCGGCGATGGCGGGACTATGGGCGTACGGGATGAAGGGGAACCATCCGCACGCGAAGGAAGTGGGCGATCTGGAACTCGAGACGCTGGTGAATACGTTCCTGATTTATGTGCCGATGCAGTACATCGCGGGAAGATGGCGACCAGGCGAAGGAACGGGGCGGGGAGATTTCCTGAAGCACCATGCGTTGAATACGTCGTTCCCGAGCGGGCACGCGATGTTCGGATGGGCGATGGCGACGGTGGCAGCGCATGAATATCACAAGCCGTGGCAGCAGGCGCTGATTTATGGGACGGCTCTGGCGATTACTGGCGGCCGCATGCTCGGGCATGATCACTGGCCGTCGGATATGTTTGTGGGGTCAGCGCTGGGGATTGGGATCGGGACGCATATTTTTCATGCGCATTGCGATCCGGGGCTGAATGAATCGTGCGGGCATCGTCATAATAAGGTGGAGTATCGGGCGGATCAGCCGGGGCCGTGGTAGGGGCTCAACGCAGAGGGCGCCGAGGGTCAAAGGCTTATTGCTTTTCCACAATCTTCGATTTAGCGCTATCGAAAATCCCTGGTTTCAATATCTCTTGTCAGTTAATCCTTCCCGTCCTCTAATGCTTCCCTATCCTCGATTTTCTGCCGGCAACATTTGTTTCGTGTGAAGCGAGAACACGGTTCTACTCTTAGGCATTGTTTTTCGGCTTGACGGTTGGAGCTGGGGTGAGTACAACGCAGGGTGGTTTCAAAACATACTTTTGAGGAACGATGATGAAACGGCTTCGTGGCATTGGTTTGTTTGTGCTGGTGTTGGCTGCGTCCTGTTTGATGGCGCAGACGGATGGAACTCCGCTCAGGTATCCGGCGGCGAAGAAAGTCGATCAGGTGGACGATTATCACGGCGTGAAAGTGGCGGATCCTTATCGGTGGCTCGAGGATACGGATTCGGCCGAGACGAAGGATTGGGTGGAGGCGGAGAACAAGCTGACGTTCAGCTATCTGGAGAAGATTCCTTATCGCGAGGCGATTCGCGACCGGATGACGAAGCTGTGGAACTACGAGCGGTTCACTGTGCCGGAACTGGAGGGTGGGCGATATTTCTTCCAGCACAATGACGGCTTGCAGAACCAGAATGTGTTGTTCGTGGCCGATTCGCTGACGGCGGAGCCGCGGATGCTGCTGGATCCAAATACGCTGTCGGCGGATGGAACGGTTGCGCTTTCGGGAACGGCGATCACCGAAGATGGAAAGCTGATGGCATATGGTACGGCGGCCTCGGGATCGGACTGGCAGGAGTGGCATGTCCGCGATGTGAGCACGGGGAAAGATCTGCCGGACCTGATCAAGTGGGTGAAATTTTCGGGCGCGTCGTGGACGAAAGACGGCAAGGGATTTTTCTACAGCCGGTATGACGAGCCGAAAGATGCGGCGCTGCGCGCGGCGAATTATTTTCAGAAGCTCTACTACCATCGCCTGGGAACTCCGCAGTCGGAGGACGCGATGATCTACAACCGTCCGGATAATAAGGAGCTGGGATTCGGCGGGGGCGTGACCGATGATGGGGAATATCTGGTGATCACGGTGTGGCAGGGGACGTCTCCGAAGAACCGGCTTTACTACAAGGATCTGTCGAAGCCGGATTCGCCGGTGGTGAAGCTGCTGGACGATTTCGACGCGCAATATCAGTTCATCGACAACGACGGGCCGGTGTTCTGGATTCAGACGGACTTGGATGCTCCGCGGGGGAAGCTGATTGCGATCGATACACGGCATCCGGAGAAGAGTAATTGGAAGACGGTGATTCCGGAGGGGAAGGACAAGCTCGAACATACGGGCGTTGTCGACAACGTGTTCCTGCTGAGCTATCTGAAGGACGCGCAGGCCGAGGTGCGCGTGTACGACCTGAAAGGAAAATTCCTGCGGAATGTCGATCTGCCGGGAATCGGGACGGCGGATGGGTTTAACGGAAAGCGCACAGATAAAGAGACGTTCTATGCGTACACTAGTTTCATTTCGCCGACAACGATTTACAGGTACGAGCCGGCGACGGGAAAAAGTTCGGTGTTCCGCAAGCCGAAGGTGGATTTCGATGCGTCGAAGTATGAGACCAAGCAGGTGTTCTATCACAGCAAAGATGGAACGCGGGTGCCGATGTTCCTGACCTATAAGAAAGGATTGAAGCTGGACGGGCAGAATCCGACGATGCTGTATGCGTATGGAGGATTCGACATCTCGCTGACGCCGTTCTTCTCGGTGCCGAACCTGGTGTGGCTGGAGATGGGCGGAATTTATGCGCAGCCGAATTTGCGCGGCGGCGGCGAATATGGCGAGGAGTGGCATCTGGCGGGAACGAAGTCGCACAAGCAGAACGTGTTTGACGATTTCATCGCGGCGGCGGAATGGCTGATCGCGAATAAATATACGTCGACGCCGAAGCTGGCGATCCGCGGGGCGAGCAATGGCGGTCTGCTGATTGGCGCATGCCTGACGCAGCGCCCGGATCTGTATGGCGTGACGCTGCCGCACGTGGGCGTGATGGACATGCTGCGGTTCCAGAAATTCACGATCGGGTGGGCGTGGACGTCGGATTACGGATCGTCGGATAACGCGGAGGACTTCAAGTATCTGTATGCGTATTCGCCTTTGCAGAATTTGAAGCCGGGGACGAAGTATCCGCCAACGCTGATTTCGACGGCGGATCATGATGACCGCGTGGTGCCGGGGCATAGCTTCAAGTTTGCGGCGACGATGCAGGCAGACCAGGCGGGCCCGGCGCCGGTGCTGATCCGAATTCAGACGAAGGCAGGACACGGCGCGGGAAAACCCATCTCGAAGATCATCGAGGAGACGGCGGACGAGTGGGCGTTCACGGCTAAGAATTTGGGGATGGAGGTGAGGATCGACTAGGTCCACCCCGCTTCTACGGAGAACGTAGGGATCTTCCGACTGCGCAGGCCGGCTCTCCGCCGGCCTGCT
>Ga0070735_10001283_pt1 | contig 24734 bp, 24 predicted proteins | sample Coa_R1_FD_66443 | JGI IMG/M metagenome (GOLD analysis project Ga0070735, IMG submission 66443) | Surface soil microbial communities from Centralia Pennsylvania, which are recovering from an underground coalmine fire - Coalmine... | ecosystem: Environmental > Terrestrial > Soil > Unclassified ...
CAGAAAAGTTCGCGGCTGAAACTGCGGCGGATCTCATCCCAGCAGGTCTGGCCGTATTTCCCGAGAAAGCGCCAGAGCCCGGGAAAGGCAAGCGCGTCAGCCAAATCCGCGAGATTGACGTCGTGCGTGGCGTACCCTTCTCGTGCGAACGCCAGCACCGCGTTCGGGCCGGCTTCGATGCCGCCCAGGATTCTGCGTGTATAGTGGACCCCGAGGAATGGGAATCTCGGATCGGGGACCGGGTAGATGAGGTTGCGCACCAGATATTGCCGCTCCGGCCGGATCAAATAGTATTCGCCTCGAAACGGCACGATGCGTACCGCGCGTTTCTGACCGGCGAGCTCGGCGACGCAATCGGAGTACAGCCCGGCGCACGTTATCAGAAAATCGCAGGACGTTTCACCGGCGGTGTGGATCGCGCGCCAGCCACCTTGCTCCCGGTGAAAAGCCGTGACGCGCGCGCCCGTGACGATTTCCCCGCCGTGCTTCCGGACCAGACTGGCCAGCGTCTGACACACACCTGGATAGTCCGCTATACCTTCCTGGGGGACGTGAATCGCCTGCACGCCGCCCGCATGCGGCTCGATCTCGCGCAGCTCCTCGCCGCTCAGCATGCGTAAACCGGCCAGTCCGTTCTGACATCCGCGCTCGAACAACGCGTGCAGGCGCGGCACTTCGTTCTCACTGGCCGCAACCACCACTTTGCCGCACACGTCGTGCTGGACGCCGTGCGTCCGGCAAAATTCGACCATCTGGCGAATCCCGCGCACCGCCAAACGAGCACGGCGCGACCCCGGCTTATAGTAGAGGCCGCAGTGCAGCACGCCGCTGTTGTGGCTGCTTTGATGGAGCGCTACCTCGCGCTCTTTTTCGAGGATCGTGACATGAATGCCCTGAAGCCGCTGCTGCAAGCGGAACGCCGTGGCCAGTCCCACGATTCCGCCTCCCACCACCGCCACGCGCATAGGAATCATTCTCGCCTATGCGGCGTTACACTGGGTTCATTCGATGGCGATTTTGACGATCTCGGGCGCTCCGGCCTCGCGCTTCGAGGAGGTCGCGCGTGAGTGTGCGCAACTGTTGGGGTTTGAGTTCGTCACCGAGTCGCGCCTTTCCCAGTGGATGGCTGAAGAGTTCGGCGAAACGCCCGTTCCGGATCGCGCCTGGCGGCCCGCGGCAGTTTCGATCCTGGCGCGCCTCGCCGCGGAACATCACCTGGTGATCTGCTTGTGGGGGGCTGAGTCGCTGTTTCCGTCCTCGTTGTTCACGCTCCGCGCCGCGATCGTAGCGCCGGAGGCCCGCCGTATCGGAAACATCATGCTCGATCAACGGTTAGAGCGATCCGAAGCCAAGACCGCCTTGGCTCGAATGGATCGCGAGGCTAAGCAGCTGCACAGAGTCCGCCTGGGCCGCACCCGGCCGCAGCCCGATTCTTTCGACATAACGCTGAACAGCGAACACCTGGACGCGTCGCAGATGGCTGAGATCGTGCAAGCGACCGCAGCCGCGCGCCGGCTGCAGGAACAAGGGCTACTGGCTGCGGACGCCGAAGCGCGGATCCAATTCGAAACCCGCCTGAAGCTGGCGCGACACGGAATCATCCCCGCGGGCCGCGCGCGTTTGAAACGCGCCGCCTTCAATCATCCTAGTGAAGAGGTTTTCGCCAACCTGCTCGACTTTTACCGCATCGATTGGGAATACGAACCCCGTAGCTTCCCGTTACAGTGGGACAAGGACGGTCGCGTGACCGAAGCGTTTACACCCGACTTCTACCTGGCCGAATTCGACCTCTACGTGGAAATCACCACCATGAAACAGACTCTGGTGACGCGCAAGAATCGTAAGATCAAACTGCTGCGCGCGGTGTACCCGCACATTAATATCCAGGTGTTTTATCAGAAGGATTATCAAGACCTGGTGTTCAAACATGGCTTGAAGGAGGCTGTGCGTTGACGGCTCCTCCTGGCATGGAACGGATCCTGTTCACCGAAGACCAAGTGAACCAGCGCATCAAGGAAGTGGCGGCGCAAATCAGCGCGAAGTATCAAGGTCGCGACTTGAAACTGATCGCGGTGCTGAAAGGCGCGGTGTTTTTTCTGACCGCTCTGGCGCGCGCCATCGAGATTCCGCTCCAGGTCGATTTCCTGGCGATTTCCAGCTTCGGTGGCGCCGGACCTGGCGTGGTCCGGATCGCCAAAGACCTGGATCATCCGATTCAGGACCAGGATGTACTGCTGGTGGAAGATATCGTGGACACCGGTTTCACTACGCGCTACCTGCTCCAGACCTTGGCTGGGCGGGAGCCGCGATCGCTGGGAATCTGCACGCTGCTCGACCGGACGGCACGCAGAATCGTGCAGGTGCCGGTGGATTACCGTTGTTTCGAGATCCCCGACCGGTTCGTGGTGGGCTGCGGCCTGGACTTCAAGCAGCGGTATCGCAATTTGGGCTACATCGCTGTGATGGATCCCGAAAAAGTTAACGAGGAAAGCAGTTAACGCCGCTCCGCGACCATCCGCATCCCGTGCTTTGGGCGCAGCGTAATTCGCGCGTGCGTCTCCACGCGATGTCCGGGTTCCAGCCGCAGGCGCCAGCGCTGTCCGATCGCGGCTAAAAGCAGAGTCCCTTCCATCCACGCGAAGCGCTCCCCGATGCACACCCGTGCGCCGCCGCCAAACGGGAAATAGCCGAACTTCGGTCGTGAAGAATCGTCCGCAAGCCAGCGCTCGGGACGGAACGTGAGCGGGTCGGAAAACCAGCGCGGGTCGCGATGCACCACATACGGGCTCAGCAACACCACAGAGCGCGCCGGAATCACGAAGTCGCCTACCGGATAGTCGTCGAGCGCACGCCGTCCGATCCCCCATGCCGGTGGATAGAGCCGCAGCGCTTCAGCGAACACGCTCTCCGTGTAGCGCAACTGGGGCAGATCGTCGAACGCAGGAAGCCTTCCCGCCAATGCGCGATCCAGCTCGGCATGGAATGCCGCTTCAGCCTGAGGATTCTGCGAGAGCAGATACCAGGCCCAGGTCAGCGCGTCGGCGGTGGTCTCGTGGCCGGCCAGGAATAACGTCAGCGCTTCATCCCGAACCTGTTCATCGGTCATGCCGCCCGAGCCTTCTTCGTCTTGTGCCAATAGCAGCATCGACAGCAAGTCGCCCGCGTCACCGCGCTGCGCACGCCGTTCAGCAATGAGCCGATAGATGGTCTCATCCAGCCGCTTACGCGCGCGCTTGAAACGCTGGACTGCGGGCAGCGGCAGCTTCTCCAAGATCTCCGAGAACGGCAGCAGGATGATCTCGAACAGGCTGAACACCTCCGTCAGAGCCATCCCGATTTCGTCCGCCTCCGAATCGACCTCGGTGCTGAATAGCGTTTTCGCCACAATGGCGAGCGTCAGCCGCATCATCTCCTGCAGCACATCAAAAGGCTTGCCGGATTTCCATTGATCGCGAACGACGGCAGAGCGCTCCACCATCGCGGCGCCATAGCCGGCCAGCCGGTCACGATGAAAAGCGGGCTGGACCAAGCGGCGCTGGCGGCGGTGATGCTCGCCTTCACTGGTGAGAAGTCCGTCGCCTAACAGCACCCGGGCGCGTTCCAGCATGCGGCTCTTCTTGAACTTGTTCTGACGGGTCACCAAAACGTCGCGGATCATGTCGGGATGGCCGAGGTAATAGATGTGCTGGCGGCCCAGAGGGACGTAAACAACGTCACCGTGCTGCCGGGCCATTTTTTCGAGAAACCCAGCCGGGTCCTTGCGAAACTCAGGCAGCACGCCCACGAGGAGATGGCCCTTGGGCCCGGGAGGTTTGGCCATTCGAGAAGCTTCGCTTGGCCACGATTATAGCGGGCGCTGCACCGGCGCGATTACTGCTGTTGCTGCTGTTGTTGCTGCTGCAGAAGTTGATCGGCCTCATCAGCCGCGGTGATGGCGGCTTGCCATTCCTCCGGCGGCATGATGATCTCATGCTCCGCGGGCGGCGGGGCATCCGACGGCGCCACCCGCACCGACACGGTCAACTGGCTTTCGGACTTGCCTTTGAATATGCCCTTGGTGGGCGGCACATCCGCGTAATCGCGGCCGATGGCGGTTCGAATGTGGCGCTCACACGCGATCAGATTATTGGTCGGGTCGAACCCCACCCAGCCCAGTCCCGGCAAAAGCGCCTCCACCCAGGCGTGCGATGCGCCTTCCGAGGACCGGTCGTGATTCTCGGAACGCCGGTAGACATAGCCGCTCACGTAACGGCATGGAATCTTGACGTGCCGCAGCAACGCGGTCATGATGTGCGCGAAATCCTGGCAAACGCCCTTGCGGACTTCGATCGCATGGTCGATGGGCGAATCGACACGCGTCGCTTTGGGCACGTACTCGAACCAATCGTAAATGGCGGCGTTCAGCTCGCGGAGAAAACCAAGCGGGTCGTCGCGCCGCCGGACGCGAAGCGGCTCGATCAGACTTAGCAGCGCCTCGGTGGGCTGCGCGAACTGGCTGGGCATCAGCATTTCCCAATAATCGCCCGCAGCCGCCTGCCGATCGAGTTCATCCCAAGCCGAAGAATCGAGGCTTTCCGGAAGCTCCGGAGCGGGCTCGATCTCCACCAGCGCCTCGGCGACAATCTTCAACTCGCGATGATGGCCAGGGACGTCAAAGTGGTGCACCATGTTGCCGAGATAATCGCGATATTCGTATATGCGCGTGCGCGGATCCACTGAAAGCTGGAAAGAGAGGCAGCGCTGCCCGCCTTCGGTGCGCGGGTGCATGCGCAATTCCATAAGGCTCTCGCTTACCGGAGTCTTGTAGCGGAAACGCGTCAGATGGCGAATAGAGTAAAACATGATGCGTCTTTATGCCTCCGTCTCATGCCTCAAGTGCCGCCTCGATCGGATATGAAATGTAGGTCTGATACAGAGCGCTGTGCACCTGGCCGCACTGGCGCAGGATCTCGTGCAAATAAGAGTGCAGCCCGCCGGCCATGATCTCGTCGATCTGGCTGAAGCCCAGCGTGGCCCGCAGACGTCCGGCGATACGCTCGACGCGCGCCGCACGGCGGCTGCCGGCTTCCCTGCCGATTTCTTTAATGGCTGTTTCCAGAGCCTCCGCGGAGAAGCGAATTGAATGCGGAAAACTGGGATGCAGAACCAGGAATTCGGCGATACGGTCCGGCTTCACATCCGCGGTATACGCCTTGCAATAAGCCTCGAACGCGGTGCAGGACCGCAGCAGTCCGATCCACTCCAGATAAACGCGTTCGGCCCCAGCATGGGCGGGTTGATGAAATTCGCGAAAGTGCGCACCCACCAAAGTGGAAACGGCCATCGTGCGCTCCAGATATCGGCCGGCCTGGATGAACTGCCAGCCCTCGCTGTGGGTCATGGTGGAATCGGTGATGCCCTGAAACAGATGCGCGCCCTCTTTGATGGATTGAAGGAAGTCGCGGGCGTCCCACACTTCCGGTGAGCCACGGCGCACGGCGTGGAACAGGCGATTCAACTGCTCCCACATTTCCGAACTGATCTGTTCGCGCACCTGACGCGCGTTCTCCCGGGCATTGACGATGCTGGCCACGATCGAAGATCGATTGGATGCATCGTGCAAGAGCGATTGAGCCAGGCTTCCGGTTTTCCATTCCTCATCTTTGTCAGGATCTTTGTCCAGATCGTCGTCCGGCTTGTCCATCCCGAGCGAACGCCCCACGCGCTCCCAATCCAGATCTTCCGATTGCGACTCGCGCTCGAGCATCAGGTTCAACTGAATGTTGATCACCCGCGCGGTATGCTCCGCCCGTTCCAGGTAACGGCTCATCCAATAAAGACTGTCAGCCACACGCGAGAGCATACGTTAATCCAGCACCCAGGTATCTTTACTGCCGCCGCCTTGCGACGAGTTCACCACCAGCGATCCTTTTCGCAGGGCGACTCGTGTGAGGCCGCCGGGAACGATGGTCACTTTGTCGCCGAAGAGGATATAGGGGCGCAGATCGACGTGCCGCGGCTGCACTGTGCCGTCCAGGAAGCACGGAGCGCGCGAAAGGCGGATGGTCGGCTGCGCGATGTAGTTGCGCGGGTCATCTTCCACACGCCGGCGAAACTCATCGCGTTGTTCGGCGGTGCTGTGCGGACCTATCAGCATCCCGTAGCCGCCCGATTCGCCGACCGCTTTCACCACGTAGTCCTGCAGGCGCCCAAGCACATGCCTGCGCTGTAAAGAATCGGACATCAGATACGTCTCGACGTTGTCGAGCACTGGATCTTCTTTCAAGTAATAACGAATGATGGCAGGAACGTACGCATAGACGGCCTTATCGTCGGCCACGCCGGTGCCGAGAGCATTCGCCATGCTCACGTTGCCCGCGCGATACGCATTGAACAGGCCGGGAACTCCCAAGCTCGAATCGGCGCGGAACGCCAAGGGATCGATGAAGTCGTCGTCAATCCTTCGGTAAATCACATCCACGCGGCGTAAGCCGGCCGACGTCCGCATGTAAACGAAATTGTCGTGCACTACCAGATCGCGGCCTTCCACCAGCTCGATGCCCATCTGGCGGGCGAGGAAAGCGTGCTCGAAGTAGGCGGAATTGAAGACGCCCGGTGTCAGCAGGACGATGGTGGGCTCGCTGGTTCCTCGCGGAGAACCCTGGGGCGTCAGCGAGCGCAGCGTAGACAGCAGCGCCTGGCCATAGTGCTCGATGGGCTGCACGCCGCATTTGCGGAACAGCTCGGGGAACAGGCGCTTCATCACCTCGCGGCTCACTAGCATGTAGGAGACGCCACTGGGCACGCGCAGATTGTCTTCGAGCACCACGAATTCACCCGAGGGCATGCGGATCAGATCGGTGCCCGCCACGGTGACATACGCGTCCTTGCGGACCCGGAAACCGCGCATCTGCCGCCGGAAGTGTTTGCAGCTATAGATAATTTCCCGAGGCACCACGCCGTCATTCAGAATCTTGCCCTCGTGATAGATGTCCTTGAGGAACAGGTTCAGCGCGGTGATGCGCTGCGTCAATCCGTGCTCGATGCGGTCCCATTCCCCGCGCGTCAGGACGCGGGGGAGAAGATCGTTGGGGAAGATACGCTCGGTGCCTTCGTCGCGGCCATAGACCGTGAAGGTGATGCCCTGGTGGAGGAAGGAAAGGTCGGCGATCTGCTGCCGGCGGCGCAGCTCCTCGCCTGTCAGCTCCCGCAGCGCTTCGTATATGTGACGGTAGTGGGGACGAACGGCGCCGCCGCTATCGACCATTTCGTCGAAAGCGTCATCAAGCTCGTATTCGTGGAACGGAGCAGGAAGCGTATGCTTGGTGGCAGTCCCTGCCATGGGGCCTCCTCGAAATCGAATCGCCTTCGACGAGGAAGCGGGAACCCCATTCTAACACGCAGGGCGCCCGCAGTTGGACCTGCGAGCACCCTTGGCACGTCTAGGCTGTCGCTAATTCAGCGGCGGTTCCGGGAAAATCGAGCACGGCGTGGTCGGATCCGCGGGGCACAGGACGGGGAGCCCGGCGGCCGCGGGGTTTTGGCCAAGGTCCAGCAGCGTGACCCCTAGTCCGTCGAATTCCTCGTGTCCGGCCCCGAGCGCCAGGGTCCTCTGCACCGCGGGAAGCAGGTTATTGAAACCGACGTTCTGTGTTGAAAAAATCTCGCCGAAGGTGACTTTCCCATCACCGTTGACATCCAGTCCCTGGAAAACATTTTGCACCACCAAAGGATCACGAAGGGAGTTGCGAATAACGGCGGGCGTCGGCACAACGCTTCCATCCGCGAAGCCGATTTTTGACGTTAAATCGCTGATGTCGTCGGCGACTTCGGCCGCACTCAAAGCGGCGATCTGAAGGAACATCATCGCCCGAAAATCAGCAGCGCCAGGTATCTCGCTGCAGGGGTCCGGAGGAAAAGGCGACGTCACCTGGTTGATGGCAATCGCCGTGACCACACAGCTTTGGATTCCGGTCTTCCCTATCGCGGCCGGCATGGCCTGGATCTTGAATTGGTTGAATGGTCCCGCACCTCCGCCGCCGGCGGCCGGTCCAGCAGCGCCAGTGCTGACGCCGTTACTGACACTCAGGTTGAAGAGATAACCGCTGTTGTCGCCCCAGTTGATGGTGTCTGCCAGTCCGAACTGTTTGAGATCGCTGAAGCGACCGGTAAAAGTCTGATTCTGGCTGAAAAATGCAATTTCCGCGTTATAGATCTTGAGAAGGTTGCCTTGGACGCTGGCGAGATTCGCGTTCTCGCGCACTTTTTGCACGGCGGGCAGCAGAAGGCCGATGAGGACGGCGATGATTGCGATAACCACCAACAGTTCGATAAGTGTAAATCCAGCCTGCCGGCGCATCGAGTTATGACGACAGTCAGAGGAATTCAGTCTCCGATTCGTGTACATCTGTAACGCTCCTTTCATGGCAAAGGCGTCGCTCGAGAGTTCCGTTTTGGACGCCTGAGCGTGGCCAGTATACACCCGTAAGGCTGGCTTGTTAAGAAGTTTTTAATCGTAGAGAAAGGTACTAATGCTCGGGCGTATTGGTGCTTTATAACTGTCTTTATTCCCTGCCCCGATAGATGTCATGTAGTCGCAACAATCCCAAGCAACGATGCTCGGCATCCATGACCGGCACAACCGAGATCTGCGAAGGACGATCCTCCATGAACGCCAGCGCCTCATGCAGCAAGGCTTCCGGGGCCAGGGTAGAGGGTCGCTCCGTCATGACATCGCATGCGCGTAGCACCCGAATATCGTCATGAGCCTGCAAGGCGCGCCGCACGTCGCCATCGGTGATCAGCCCGATCAGCGTTCCCGACGGGGACACTACACACGCCGCGCCCAGCGGACGCTGCGACATCGCGATGACCACATGCTTCAGCGAATCCTCGGGCGCGACCCAGGCGACCTCGTCGCCGCGGTGCATCGCGTCGCCGACGCGCAGGCGGAGATTACGGCCGAGCTGACCGCCGGCGTGGAGGCGTGAAAAATGTTCGGCGGTGAAGCCGCGGGCCTGCATCAATGCGATAGCCAGGGCGTGACCTATTGCCATCGCCACAGCCGAGCTTGCCGTAGGCGTGAAACCTTCGGGATCTGCTTCGCGTTGAATGCTGGCATCGAGCACCACGTCCATGTCGCGCGCCAGCGGCGAGGATGGATTGCCGAGGATCCCGATAAACGCGGGACCAAGTTCTTGCAGCGCCGGAACCAGATCGAGCAGCTCGGCGGTTGAACCGCTCTTGGAGATCATCAGGACGGAATCGCCGGGCTGGCACACGCCTAGGTCGCCATGAGCGGCTTCTGTGGGATGCAGGAAAACCGCGGGCGTGCCGGTGCTTTGGAGGGTCGCGGCAATCTTGCGGGCCACATGGCCGGATTTGCCCAAACCGGCAACAATCAGCTTTCCGGAATGGCCCAGGATCTTCTCCACGGCCGCGATGAGACTCGCATCCAGCCGTGAAGACGCCGCGAGAATGGCCTCAGCCTCTGTTTCCATGACCTTACGCGCGGCTGCGAGCCACTCTGCACGCGTATCGGCCTTGCTAGCGGAAGCGTCCACAGGCTGAATGTAGCATGTCCCCTGGCTCATCTGGTACGTTTGAGCATGAGCGCGTGATGGACCCTGCCTGTCTACGTCACACTGAGATCCCCGGCACCTCTAATCTATTTGCCGATCTCTCTTACCATTTCGACCGGGTCGCAGGGTTTTACCGGCACAATCCTCACCAGCGGGAATCGTACACGGCGGCGGCGCGCGAAGTTCGCTACCCGGATGATCGTCGCGCGAAGGTGGCGCGAGTTCTAGAAACCCAGAATCCCGGGAACGCGCTGGTAAACCGGTTTGCCCAACCGGGAACTGTGGCGGTCATCAGCGGGCAGCAGGTCGGTTTGTTTTCGGGACCTGCATACACCATTTACAAAGCCCTGACTGCGGCGCGATTGGCCGAAGATCTCAATGCGAATGGAATCGCGGCTGTGCCGATCTTCTGGCTGGCGACCGAGGATCACGATTTCGCCGAAGTCGATCATGTCTGGGTTTTCGACGCGGGGCATCATCCGATTCAGTTGCGCACCGAAGCACCTTCAGGGTGGCGAGGCAAGCAGCGTCCGGCGGGCGTGTTTCCGGTGGAGCATCCACCGATTGCAGAATTGCGCAAAGCACTGGCCGGGTTCACGCACGGCGAGGAAGTCACTGCGCTGGTTGCCGAAGCCTACAAGCCGGGTGCGACCATGGGCGCGGGCTTCCGGGCGTTGCTCACCAAACTTCTGGGCCGGATCGGAATGCTGGTGCTGGATCCCCTGGATCCGAAACTGCGGCAGGTGGGCGCTCCATTTATGGCGGAGGCGCTGGCGGCAGCGCCCGATCTGAAGAAGGCGTTGCTGGCTCGAAACAAGGAACTGACTGCGGCTGGATATCATGCGCAGGTCAACGTTGAAGAAGGTACTTCTCTCTTCTTTCTGCTCGAAAGCGGTGAGCGAGTCACGTTGCGCAAGAAGGACGCCGAGTTCGCGGCTTTGAAAGATCGCGCGGCCGACGTATCGCCCAATGCATTGCTGCGGCCGGTTTGGCAGGATTACCTGTTTCCGACTGTTGCCTACGTGGGTGGGCCGGCCGAGCTCGCGTACCTGGCGCAATCGCAAGTGATTTACGATCGTCTGCTAGGACGCATGCCCGTCGCGGTATCGCGGACCAGCTTCACTTTGCTGGACGCGCGCGCGGCGAAGCTCATTAATCGATACGGCCTCACGATCCCAGAAACGCTGACGCCGGAAGAATCCTTGAAGCAACGGGTTGCGCACGCGTTGATCCCTGATACCGTGGCGAGTTTGTTCAAAGAGACTTCGGCCGAGGTCACGCGGAGGCTAGACCAACTTGGCGCGGGACTGGAAACTTTTGATCCGACGCTGGTGGCGGCGTTGAGCAAGAGCCGCTCTAAGGTGCTTTATCAATTCGAAAAGTTGCGCAGGAAAGCCGAGCGCGAAACCTTGCGGCGGGACGCTCGGGCATCGGAAGAGGCGCGGTATCTTAGCTCGCTGCTCTACCCGCACCGGCACATGCAGGAGCGCGTCTATTCGATCGTGCCATTCCTTGCTCAACATGGGCTCGACCTTGTAGACCGTCTGTACGAAGTGGTGGAGATCGATTGTCCGGACCACCGCGTCGTTACGCTTTAAGTGCTATTCAAGAGCGACCGGACGATCGAAGGTCACGTCTAGCGCAGTTCCCTGGCGCAACTCGACTTCACGGCCGCGGGTGAGAAGGACGGTCGCGAGACCAACGGCTGCGCCGGCTCCCGCTCCGATGCCGGCTCCGACTCCCCGCGCGCCTTGATCCACGATGGCTCCGAGCGCGCCGCCGCTACCGGCGAGAATCGCGATGCGCGCTGCGTCCTGACCGCGGGTCGATCCTTCCTGGACGGAGTTCTCTTTGCCGACGACCTTCTGGTCGCCCGCGCCGGAGTCAACCGAAGCGAGCTTCGGCGAAAACTTATAGACCGAGCCGGTGGGGAGCGTGATGGTCTCCAGGCGAATCGCGAGCTCGGCACGGCCCTTGACGCGTCCGCTGCGCTTGGCGTTCGTTACTACGCCTTGGACGTAGCTGCCGACAGGCAGGATGATATTGCCGGCGACGCTGACCGGGCTGCCGGTGCGCAGGTAGACGTAATCGCCGTCTTTGGCGGTGCGGGTGGTGATGGAATTTTCCATGCGCAGCATGACGTGGGCGCCTTGGGGGATTTCGGCGGCGAAGGCGGAGATCGCGACTAGCAACAAGGCTGAGAGGCGCATGGAGTGGCTCCTGCCTGAATGATAACTCCGTTTATTCGCAGACTACTATTTGCGTGGGCGGTCCTGGCGGCCTCAGCTTGGGGTCACAATTGCCATCGAGGCAACGCTCCAGAAACACCGGACCATAGTCTGATTCCAGATCGGCTTTCACCCGGACTGAGTATGCAGATGCTTGATCAGGATAATACCCTTCCCGACGAAAGCTGAGCCCGTACTCGCCAGGAGAGAGCATTCTGAATGAGAACAACCCTTTCGGATCGGTTTTCGTCGATGCGCACGAAGTAAACGTCCGACACACCAGAGTCACATCAACCCCCGCTAATGGCTCCGCTGAGTTTCCGTATCGAACCACGCTGCCGGCTAAAGCTCCGAATGTATTCTCGCCAGCCAGCAAACGGAATGCCGGTGGGAACGGTGTGCCGCAACCCGATGCAGCAACATCCAGCATGAGTTCGGGAATCCGTTTCTGTTCACTCGCTGAGAGACTAATGGGCCTGACGGTGAGCCGATAGAATCCCAAGACTCGGACCGTCAGCGAATATTCTCCCGCTGGGAGATCCGCGAAATGGTAGACACCGGCACTGTCAGTTTGGACCGTGTATTTGCTCGCGCCCGAATCGAGTTCCACGGCTGCGTGTGGGATCAAAGTCCCCAGTGGATCGACGACCGCGCCCGTTAGACTTGCGGCCCACGACGAGAATGGGATCAATAAGATCGCCAGTGCGATTCTCATAGCGTCAGAACCCTGAGCAAAGCATACACCACGGGAATGCTAAACAGGCTCGAATCGATACGGTCGAGCCAACCGCCGTGGCCGGGTAACGTAGTTCCGCTGTCCTTCACGCCCGCGCCACGTTTGAAAGCCGATTCGCACAGGTCGCCGAGTTGTCCGGCGATATTCCCCGCCCCGGCCACCGCCAGCACAGCCCACAACGGCGCAGAAGGAATCAGGTAGTGCGCGTATATACCCGCGGCTGCGACACCACCCACAACCGACCCGATGGAACCCTCCCAGGTCTTGGAAGGACTGACGCGAGGCGCGAGCTTGTGCCGGCCGATCGAGCGCCCGACATATAGCGCCGCGGTATCGCCCGCCCAACTCACCAGCAGCGCGATCATCAGCCAATGTGGATTGATGACGCGCAACGCCAGGGCGCTTCTCCATGCTCCGAAAATATAAACGACGCCGAGCAGGGCCGTGGCGGCGCCCGTCATCGATTTGGCAAGATCGGCCTGGCGCAGTTCCAGCGACATCAGCCCGACCGCGATGATGACGATCGCCACCCAGACGGGTTCGGGCGCCAACAGCAGGACAAGACCCGCCGCGAGGCCGGCCCATCTGGACTTGGCAACCCCCTGAGCGCCAGCGATTGTGTCGAACTCGTGAAAAGCGATCAGGCCGACCAGCGCCATGATCGCGAGCAGTGACCAATACGGACCCGCTAAGACTATCCATACCACCAGCGGAATCAGAACCAGCGCGGTGAGAATGCGCGTCATCGCGCAATCGGAAGTTCGACGGGTTCGAGATCGGAAGTCTCGGAGCCGCCTAGGCCGCCGTAGCGCCGGTCACGCTTCTGATAGTCGATGATCGCCCGCAACAATTCTGCCCGCGTGAAATCCGGCCAGAGGGTCTCGGTCACGTAAAGCTCGGCGTAGGCGATCTGCCAAAGCAGAAAATTGCTGATGCGCATTTCGCCGGAGGTGCGGATCAGCAGGTCAGGATCGGGCTGGCCTGCGGTATAGAGTCGTGATGCAATGGCCTGCTCGGTTACTTCAACGTGCGCATTCACTAGCGCCTTGACGGCATCCACGAGCTCGGCGCGGCCTCCGTAATTGATGGCAAGGTTCAAACGCAAACCGCGATTTGCGCAGGTTTTTCGGGTGACGTCCTCCAACTCCATTCTCACGTGTTCCGGCAGTTCTTCCAAACGGCCGATGGCCGTGAAGCGGATATCGTGACTCATCATCAGGGCCAGTTCCGAACGCAGGTAGATGCGCAGCAGCCTCCACAGGGTCTCGACTTCCAGACGCGGCCGTTTCCAGTTCTCCACCGAAAAGGCGTACAGTGTCAGCGCCCCGACACCTAATTGGGCACAGGTTTCCACCGTGGTTCGAACCGCGGGAACGCCTTCTTTGTGACCAGCCACGCGAGGCAGGTTGCGCTGCCGGGCCCAGCGGCCGTTTCCGTCCATGATGATGGCGATGTGCGCGGGAATACGGAGGGAGTCGATGGCTCGCGCCAAGGCCAGATCCTCCGATCCGGGCACAAGGGCCTCCAGCAGGGCTTTCATTATTGTGTCCATGGTATCAGTGGGGTTGCAGCGCATGCAAAAATGTAACGGAGGAGCGGCAGGGGCCGTCTCTTCTGAAGACTTCCTGAGGTTCACCCGTCTTGATTTCTAAAACCGTTTTAATGCTTTGCGCTAGTGCGTCCCTAGCGTGTCCCGTGTGGGCGCAGCAAGATGCCCCTGCGCCCGATGCTCCGGTTGTGCCCAGTTCGCCCACCAGCCGCGTGCTAGGCGTGTTGCCAAACTACCGGACAGCGGACGACACCGGTGTCTTTGAACCTCTGACGATACGCCGCAAATTTTACATCGGATACAAGGATTCCACAGACTATCCCGTTTATTTACTCGCGGCCGGGATGGCGGGGCTGGCTCAGATCACCGATCAGCACGCTGCCTTCGGTCAGGGCGTCGTAGGCTATAGCAAGCGCTTCGGCGGATCCATCGCCGATCAGCTACTCGGGAATATGCTCACCGAATCTGCTCTGCCCGCGCTGTTCCGCCAGGATCCGCGCTATTTCCGGCGCGGCCGCGGCGGGATTTGGTCGCGTACCGGCTACGCCGCCAGCCGCGTGTTTGTCGCGCGCAACGATCACGGCAACTGGACCTTCAACGCCGGCGAAGTAGTCGGGAACGCGATGGCAGCAGGCATCGGGAACGCGTACTATCCCGGCGAGCGGAACCTGGGAGATAACTTCCAGCGCTTCTACACGCAGATGGCAACGGATTCTTTCTCGCAGATTCTGAAGGAATTTTGGCCGGACATCAAGCGCAAGTACTTCCACCACGAGCCCAAGCCCTAAGTACTTTTCGATGCGCTTGATGGCCAACTTTCCATCGTAAAGTACTTGACAACGGCCAGCGGGTTGCCTATCCTGGATTTTCATGGCGACCATCCGCCCGATTCGAGACGTGCCTCCGGAGCCCATTCCTCTGCACACGCACGCGCTCGACAACCTGCGTTACATCCGCGAGACCATGGAGCGCGCGGGGTCGTTTACCGCGGTACCGGGTTGGGGCGGCGTGCTGATGGGCGTAACGGCGCTAGCCGCCGCCGGGTTCGCATCGCACGCTTCGTCGCGAGGCACGTGGCTGGCGATCTGGCTGGGCGAGGCGCTGCTGGCGATGGCCGTGGGTGTGCTCGCGATGAGGCGCAAGGCCAGAGCCGCGGGCCTTCCGCTGTGGTCGGCGCCGGCTCGTAAGTTCGTCTTCAGTTTCGTACCGCCGCTGTTCGCCGGGGCGATTCTGACGGTCGCGCTGTGGGACGCGGAAGCGGTCGCGTCGATTCCGGGACTCTGGCTGATGCTGTATGGAACCGGCGTAATAACCGGCGGTGCGTTCTCGGTGCCGGCCATTCCCGTGATGGGCGCCTGCTTTCTGATCGAAGGAGCGCTGGCATTATTCGTGTTGCCCGGAACGTCCATGGTGTGGGCCGACTTGTGGCTGGGAGCGGGTTTCGGAGGCCTGCACGTGCTGTTCGGGACGATTATTGCAAGGAGATATGGTGGCTAGGCAAAGCGCACTCGCGCGCACGCGAGAAAACATTTCGAGTCCAACAAAGGCGCCCGAGGCCTTGACAAAAGCGCACGACGCGCTGCCGGATTTAGACAGGCTGATCCATGAGCGGATCCGGCTGGGGATCATCAGCGCCCTGGCTGCGAATTCGTCACTCAGTTTTAACGATTTAAAGCGCCTGCTCAAAACCACCGATGGCAACTTGAGCGTGCACGCCCGGAAGCTGGAGGATGCTGGTTATATTGCCTGCACGAAATCCTTCGAGGGCCGCATGCCTAGAACCGAGTACGCTCTGACGGCTTCGGGCCGCAAGGCGCTGGAGAAGTATCTGAATCACATGGAAGCGCTGATTCATGCGATGAGATCGCCGGACAAGGAGCGCTAACGTGGAAAGCTTTCACGTCGCCATCATCATGGATGGGAACGGCCGCTGGGCCTTAGGGCGCGGTTTGCCGCGAGTGGCCGGTCATCGCGCGGGTGCCGCGGCAGTGCGGCGCGTGGTGGAAGCTGCGCCGGATCTGGGAATCAAGACGCTGACCTTATACGCGTTTTCGGAGGACAACTGGACCCGTCCCGCGCGTGAAGTTACGGCGCTGATGAAGCTGCTCGGCCGGTATCTCATGGAGGAAACCGAGCGCTGCTTGAAGAACGGCGTACGCCTGGAGGCGATCGGCCGCCGCGACCGTTTGCCTGCGCCCCTGGTCTCGTTATTAGAGGAGGCCGAGCGCAAGACGGCTCGCTGCCGGCGGCTGCATCTTCGGCTGGCGCTGGATTATTCTTCTCGCAGGGCGATCTTGGATACAGCGCTCCGCCTGAAGGGTACCTTCACTGAAGAGACGTTTTCTGAGGCGCTGGGCCCCGACGTGGATCTGCTGATCCGCACCAGCGGCGAACAACGTTTGAGCGATTTCCTTCTGTGGGAATGCGCCTACGCCGAAATGGTCTTCACGCAGCGAATGTGGCCCATGTTTACCAGTGAAGATCTGGCTGAGGCCGTGGACGAATTTCACCGCCGCGACCGGCGCTTCGGGCGCGTGGCATCGGCAGACGACGCCCGACGCACAGCGTAGTCTACATTTTGAAACGGCCCAATCACGACATGCTGCAATTGGTTCGGGAAGGCGTGGGCGGCATGACGCTGGCGGGCCTCGTTCGCGACGGCGGTTCCATATCTATTCCGGCGCCAATAGAATCTACTCGAAATAAAGGATTTTGAGAACCCCATCGGCGTCGGCACCGGTCGTGTTCGGCGCGTATTCGAGCTTCACGTGCACGGGCTTCTGGGGACCGCAATTCAACTCCACCTTACCGCCGGCACGGCCGACGATGACCACCCGATTAGGATCCGGAATAAGAAACCCTTTCCTGCCTTCTCCGGTATCGACGACCACCTTGAAGCTCTTCTCCAAGCAGACAAATTCCACGAAGGATCCTTCGACCTCAGGCGCAGGCGGAGGCACAGCCCCGGTTTGAGGCGCGGGAGCCGGCCGCAAGAGGCGCGGGGCATTCTCTGGATCAGCGCGGTCTGAACCAGTGCCTTCTGGATCATTCCTCGCGACCGCGGGCGCGCGGGCTCCGGGCTGATCGAGATAGCGCTGCATCTGCTCGACACGGGTCCGATCCTCGGGTGTCTTGGCATTCGCGGCCAATTTCGCGACAGTAACACGCGCGCCAGCTTTATCGCCAAGCTGGATCTGCGCGTTTGCCAGGAGCGTAAAGAAGCGGGGAGCATCTTCAGGAGTGACGCTGGCGACGTCCGCCAGGACCGAAAGCTCCGCGCCGGGACGCCGGGCGTTTTGATACAGGTAGGCGAGTTCCATCCGAACATCCAGCCGGCCGGGCTCCAGGTTGTGGAGATCCGTGAGCGCGCGCATGGCGTCTTCGGGACGTTCGCGCGCGGCCATGCGTCCGAAGTCCCACAGAAGTTTATCGCTACGATCGCCCAGCCCGTAAGCCTTTCCGAATGCTTCCACCGCTTGGTCCGTCTGGTTGGCGCGCCATGCCAGATAGCCCAGGCCGGCCCAAGGTTCCGGCCGTTTGGGATCCTCGCGCGTGAGATCTTCGAGCGCCTTGCGGGTATCGGCTTCCTTTCCGGGCCGGTTGGTCAGATCCGCCAGCGCCAGCTTTACATCAAAGCTGGGAGCGGGCATCGCGGGAAAATTCTCCCTGGCACTGGCGAGCTTGACGGGAAAAAGTCGCCCATAGAACTGGCTGCCCAGAAAATACGCATTCAGGTCTTTCTCGACTACCGGAACCGTCTTGCCGTACACTTTCTCCAAGGCCGCCGCGGAGTCCAAACCGCCGTTCACAGTGTTCAGAAATTCGGCATATTTTTGCGAGTACTCGGGCGAAAGCGAGAGCATGTGCACCAGCGCCCATGACTCCGCGTAAAAGCCGCCGGCCCGGTCCTTTTCGTTATACAAGGGCGACCCCTGGGGGGCCGACAAGAGTGCGGGCAGCGGGATCCACTTTTCCGTGTACAAAGCCTGCAACCTGCCCGGGATCAGATCGCCGACCAACGCCTTGTCGCCCTGCATGCGCAATGTCGAGTACAGCTCGGCGATACCTTCGTTGAGCCAGGGAGGAAACTTGAGGCCGGAGTGGCGTACCACCAGGTGAACGTATTCGTGGACGGCAATCCGCGCCGCCTCGTCGCCGGTGCGGCCCATGACTATGTAGTCGCGGTCGGCGCCGCCGAAATAATAGGCGGCCGCTACTTGATTGAAGCGGTACGGCGCATATTCTTTCTCGGAGCCGAACACCACGACATACACTGGAACGGGCTTGGGCGGCTCATGCTGGCTCGCCTGCAAGAAGAAATCGCGGACACGCTCAAAATCACGCAGTGCGTCGCGTGTGTTTTGTTCCCCCGCGCTCGAATAGGCGTCGAAGTTCGGGGATTGCATACGAATCCACTTACCTTCGGAATGCGCGTTTGCAGCAGCCAAAAGCGCACCGATTACCACCCATTTAAGGCGGATCATGAAATCATTCTATTACAACCCAGACAGAAACGCCGGCTACCGGAAGGTGCTAAAGTCATTTTTCTGCGACCTCTCTCGATCATTCATCTCGACACCGAGCAAACCTGGCGCGGCGGACAAGAGTCCTTGCTCACGCTAGCGCGAGGACTGCGCGCACGAGGATACCGGCAAACCATCGTTTGCCCTCCATCGAGCGTGTTGGCAGAACGGGCCAATGCGGCCGGATTCCCGATCGCGAAACTCGGGCTGCGCACCGCCGACATCGTTCATGCTCACAGCGGGCGGGCGCTAACGGCCGCGTTCTGGGAATCTTTCGGGTTCAGGAAGACATGCCGCGTGGTCACCCGTCATGTAGCTTTCCGGCCTCGGAACCCCTGGCTGCACCGGACGAAATATCGATGGGCCTGCGACGGCGTCATCGCTGTTTCCGATGCTGTCCGCCGCGGCCTGATCGAGACAGGAGTGCCGAGCGCCAAGATCGAAGTCATCCACACCGGCATCGAGATGCCGCCGCCTACCCCGCAAACCCGATCGAGATTCGGTCTGAACGATTCTGACTTCGTCGTCGGGCACATGGGCGCGTTCACGAAGGAGAAAGGACAAGACGTGGCGGTAGCCGCGGCGGCCCTGCTGCGTGAATCCATGCCCTACTCCCGATTCATCCTGGCAGGGGACGGAATCCTCCTGAACGAGATGCGCCGGCGAGCGCCGGAGACCGTGACGTTTCCCGGCTTCATGGCCGACCACGCGGCGTTTTTCGGAGCGCTAAATGTGTTTATCATGCCGTCGCGTTCCGAAGCTTGGGGAATGGCCGCGCTCGAAGCCATGGCGCACGGAGTGCCGGTCATTGCCAGCGACGTGGGCGGCTTACCGGAGATTGTCGAACCAGACCACGGAGGCTGGCTGGTTCCTGCCGGCGATCCTGCCGCCCTGGCCCGCGCGATTATGGACGCGGCCTCGTCACCCTATCGCCTTCACGAGCAGGGCGAAAAAGCACGGAAACGAGCCCAGGTATTTTCGGTGGGCGCGATGGTGGAGCAGACCGAGGCGTTTTACGAGCGATTCATTCGGTAAGACACGGTAGGCAGTGCACTACACGCGCCGAGCCAGCAGCAGCGTCATATCATCCTGCAACTCTTCCGAGCCGGTCCATGCCCGGACACTCTCTATCACTGTGCTTATAATCTCGTGCTCGTTGAGGTGCGCGTTGCGCGCCACCAAATCGAGAAAGCGCTCCTCGCCGAACATTTCACCAAACTCGTTTTCCGGCTCGGTGACGCCGTCGGTGAAGAACACCAGCAGGTCGCCCAGCTCTAACACGATTCGACTCTCGCCGAACACCGCGCTGGGAAAAGCGCCGACCACTGTACCGTTCACGTCCAGCCGCTTAACCACGCCTCCGCGCACCAGCGCCGGCGGCACATTCCCGCCATTCGTATAGATGAAGGAGCCGTCAGCTTCATCGTACAGTCCCAGGCAGAGGGTCGAGAATTTCTCGGGCGAGGTATTCGCGTACAAATATTGATTCAGCTGCGAAACCAGACGCGCCGCAGAAGGCGGTCCGTCCCCCGTCCCGTTATTCGAGGACGTGTTCAGCTGGGTGCGGAGCGAGCTTTGCAGCGTCGCCATGAGCAGCGCGGCGGAGATTCCCTTGCCAGCCACGTCTCCGACGGCCAGAGCTATATAGGAGTCACGGAAGCATTCGTAATCGTAATAATCGCCCGACACAATTCGCGCCGGGCGGCAAACCGCGGCGAGACGCAGAGATTTGGTTCGCGGCGCTACTCGCGGATACAGCTGGTTCTGCACCTCACGCGCGATTTCGACCTCCGACTGCAGGCGTTCCTTCTCCTTGGCCACGGTAAGCAGGTGCGCGAGATGCTCCGTCATGCGGTTGAAGGAAACGCCCAGTTCGGCCAGTTGATCCTTCCCGCGCACTTCGATGCGATGCGAGAAATCGCCGTGCATGATCCGAGTAGTTCCGTCGTAAAGATGATGCACCGCACCGGTGATGTTGCGGGTCATGGTAATCCCGATCACCCAACAAATCATTTCGACCAGGATGAATACAACCAGCCCGGCGATCAGAATCCCCTCCAGAAGTTGCTGCGCGAGATCCGCCTTGCGATAGAACACCGTGGCTAGGACCGCCGACACGCGTGTCAGCACGGCCAATTCCAAATCCGAGGTTCGTCCGGGGGTATCCCAATCGAAGGCCGGGACCGTGGCGAACCATACGACTTCCGTATCGAAGCGGTTGGCCGCGGGGGGCAACGCGGGCGCGGCATGCGCCGTCTTCGATCTCGTCTCGGTCGGCTGATCGATTCCGACCAGGCCGAGACTGGGCACCAGCCCGGCCAGGTATTCGCGGGTCAACGGAACAGTTACGATGACATCGCCTTGAGGCGTCTTGGCGGTGGCAAAGAGATAGAAAGTCCCTCCACGCTGGAACACGCCTCGCGTCGGAAATCCGCCAGGGGGCACCGGGAAAGTAGCGCTTGAAGTGGCAAATGTGAGGCTGTCGATGCGGCGGTCGAGCTCGGTGGTCACCAGGTAGGCCGACAGTTGGTACACCAGCATATAGCCGCTCAGCGCGGCCAATCCGGCGAGCAGCACAATCGGCACCACCGCGATGAAAAGATACGTCACCAGCAGGCGGTGCCGCAATCGCCACAAGGCCTGGCGCGCAACCAGGCGGAGCAGCCGGATCACGAGCCACAGGCCCGCGATTACTGTGGCGATTTCCAGGATGAGGCCGAGGCCGCTCCGCGGCGCGATCCAGGCCGTAACTCCATAAGCCACGACCAGCAAAAGGAACGCAATGCCAGCGCCACCCAACCAACGAAACAAGGGCTCAAAGCGGGCTCGCGTCATTTTCTATATCACGACCACTCAGATGCGGGACTTGGCAATATCCGGAGTTTCCACCTGCGGTGTCAGATAATATTTGGTCAATCCATCCTTCAGGATTTGGAAGGCAGTGTCGACGTCGTCGGCGAACTGGAACAAGTTCAGATCGCGCTCGTCGATCATGCCGTGGCGCACCAGTGCGTCAAAGTTCAGGATCTCTTTCCAGAATGTGGTCCCGTATAGCAGCACCACCATTTTTTTGACCAGTTTTTCCGTCTGCGTGAGCGTCAATACCTCCATCAGCTCGTCAAGCGTTCCGAAGCCGCCGGGGAACACTACCAGCGCTTTCGCCATATACGCGAACCAGAACTTCCGCATGAAGAAATAATGGAATTCGAAATTCAGAGCCGGCGTAATGAACGGATTGGGCCGCTGTTCCATCGGCAGACCGATGTTCAGTCCGATGGTTTTGCCTCCCGCCTCGGCGGCGCCGCGATTGGCGGCCTCCATGATGCCGGGACCGCCGCCGGTGCAGACCACGAAGCGGTTGCGCTCCTCCAGATTGACCGACCATTCGGTAATGCGATGCGCAAGCTGGCGAGCTTCGGTATAGTAACGCCCGCTGGCACTGCTCTCGAAGGTTCGCGCCGAGCCGAAGAACACAATGGTGTCGCTGATCTTTTCGTTGCGGAAATGCGAGAGCGGGTAGAGGTATTCGCTCAGCATGCGCAGCGGCCGCGCATCCGGCGTGTCAAGAAACTCCTCGTTCCGGTACGCGGGTAGTGGGTGCGCTGGAGTGTCAGTCGGGTCAATCATGTGGGAAATGTTTCTCCAATTGTCGCACCCTCCTTAACATTTCCGGCAATTTCTGGAATGCGGTGATGGCGCGCAGCCATTCTTTGGCATCGAACGCCGGCGATCCGCTGACGGCTGCGCCCGCCGGAACGTCGTGTCCTATACCGCTTTGCGCATAGACCACCGCGCCGTCGTTAATGGTGAGATGGCCGGAAACGCCGACTTGTCCGGCGAGGAGCACGCCCTTCTTCAGAATGCTGGAGCCCGCCAGGCCCGTTTGAGCACAAATGATATTGTCTTCGCCGACCACGCAGGCGTGTCCAATCTGCACCAGGCTATCGATCTTGGCGCCGCGGCGGACGCGCGTCTCGCCAACCGTGGCACGATCCACGGAGGTTAGAGACTGAATTTCGACGTCGTCTTCGATGATGGTGACGCCGCTCTGAACGATTTTTTGGTGAGTGCCGTCGGCGCGTTTGGCGAAGCCGAAGCCGTCGCCTCCGACTACGACGCTGTTCTGGAGCGTGACGCGATGCCCGACTCGGCAGAATTCGCGAACCACCGCATGGGAGTGCGCCAGAAAATCGTCGCCGATGTGCGCGGCGTCATAGATCACCACGTGAGGATGCAAAACCGCATTTTTCCCGATCACCACGTTTTCACCGATCACTGCGAACGCTCCAATAGAGGCGTTCTCGCCGATGCGCGCCGAATCCGCGACGGATGCCGTGGGATGGACGCCGATTCTCGGTCGCGGCGGCTGGTAAAAAAGCGCGAGAGCGCGCGCGAAATCAAGATATGGGTTGCTGGAAATGAGCTGGGGAATGGCGAGTGCAGGAATGGGTTCGGCTAACAGGATCGCACCGGCGCGCGTGTCCTTCACTTTATGGGCGTACTTGGGGTTCGCCAGGAAGGTGAGCTGACCGGCCCCGGCCTGCTCCATTCCGGCCACGCCGGTGATGGATGCGCCTCCATCGCCAATGAGGCGGCAGTCTAGCTTCGCGGCAAGTTCAGACAACGATATGGCCTGCATGTGAATCAGTATCGCGGTTTCCTCTTGACAGAGTCATTATTACGTGTCACGATACTACGTAGAACGTAATAGAGATGTCTGATCCGACCCTTCTTGTGCTTGCCAGCCTGGCCGAAGGCGATAAACACGGCTACGCGATGATGGAGGACATCGAGCGTTTCGCGGGCGTCCGCCTGGGCCCGGGAACGCTCTATGGCGCGATTACGCGCCTGGAAGAACGCGGCTGGATCGGTCCTGTGAAATCGCGCGATGAACGCCGCCAGCCCTATCGCATTACCGCCGCTGGGCAGGAGCATTTGGCAGAGCAGCTCGCCAATTTGAATAAGATCGTGAAGACCGGTTTGGGCCGGTTAAAACAGGCATGAAACGTGTTCTGCGGTTTGTAATCCGGCTCTATCCGGCGTGGTGGCGAAGCCGCTATGGCAAGGAGTTGGAAGCATTGCTGGACGACTCGAGATCGCACGATGTCTGGGATCTTCTGCGGGGAGCAATGGAGATGCAAATGAAAACCTGGTCTTTTGGAAGGATCGTGACTGTGTGCGGGATCGTGGGCGTATTGCTGGCGGGCGCCGTGGCTTTTTCCATGCCCTACCAGTACCGGTCTACTGCGACCCTCAAAATGGAGCCGGATTCGGAAGTCTTCGATCGCCTGGCGCAAACAGCCCTCACGCGGAACGCGCTCACCAGCGTCGTTAATAACTTCAATCTCTACCCGCGCGAGCGGACTCGTATGCCCATGGAGGAAGTGATCGACGATGTGATGCGCCGGGAGATCCGGGTCCGGCGCGTCGCCCCGAATCTCGCGCAAGTCTCCTTCGCCTACGAAGACCCCGTTCAGGCACAACGGGTCGGCCAGGATTTGGTTGGCAGAATCATCGCCGCGAACCTCGATCTCCGAGTCGACGCGATCATTCCTAGCGACAGAACCAAGGGAGAGCGAATCGAGCTGGTCGCACCCGCGGACGAAGGCAAGAGACAAATCGAGGGTAAAGCGCGTACTGCCATGACAAGTCTGGGACTACCCGCAGGCCTCCTGATCGGCGTCATGCTGGCCCTCATCCTACGTCGACGCGCGCCAATCCGCTAAAATTCTTCAGTGATCTATCTCAATGAAGAAGCAGTAAAGCAACTTCTGCCGATGCCCGCGTGCGTCGATATGATGCGCTTCGCGTTTGAGGAAATGCGCGCGGGCCGCACGCACAATCATCTACGCCGTCGGCTGATCCTTGAAACAGGATCCGTTCTGCACCAGATGGCTGGATCCTGCGGCAAGTATTTCGTTGCGAAGATCTATTCGAGCAACCGTAAGTACGGCCTGCTCCAGATGATCAACATCCTCTACGATGCCGAAACCGGGAAGCCGCTCGCGTACCTCGAAGCCAACAATCTGGGCTTGATCCGCACCGGCGCCGCCAGTGGCTATGCGACCGATCTTCTGGCCGCTCCCGAAGCCTCGGTGGTAGGCATAATCGGCAGCGGATACCAAGCTCGCGGCCAGG
>Ga0070735_10001284_pt1 | contig 24695 bp, 25 predicted proteins | sample Coa_R1_FD_66443 | JGI IMG/M metagenome (GOLD analysis project Ga0070735, IMG submission 66443) | Surface soil microbial communities from Centralia Pennsylvania, which are recovering from an underground coalmine fire - Coalmine... | ecosystem: Environmental > Terrestrial > Soil > Unclassified ...
GGCAGCGCTCGCATCGCTCGCGCTGCCGCCTCCGAGCGCTGCGCCGTACGACACAACGCTGCCGAACGGCCTTCGCTTGATCGTGCGACCCGAGACCGTCAGCCCGACGGTGAGCGTGATCGGTGAAGTCCGCCAGGAACCGGCGCTGCAAGTGCCATCGGGTGAGGAAGGCTTGGACTCGCTGCTCGGCCAGCTTTTCCAATACGGCTCGACGTCGCTCGACCGCTTGGCGTTTCAAAAGCAGCTTGACGACATCGCTGCGAACGAATCCGCAGGCGCGTCGTTCTCACTCTCGGTACTCGCGCAGCACTTCGATCGCGGCATGCAGCTGCTCGCCGACAACGAGCTGCACCCGGCGTTGCCGGCGGACGCTTTCCCGGTCGAACAGAGGAACTTAGCCCAAGCACTTTCCGGCCAGCTCGCGAGCCCCGCGTACAAACAGTCGCGCGCGATCGACGTGGCGCTTCTCCCGGCAGGCGACCCGGCGCTTCGAGAAGCGACGCCCACCACGGTCGCAGGCCTGACGCTCCCTGATGCGCAGTCCTATTATGACGCCGCGTTCCGTCCGGACATGACCACCATCGTCGTCATCGGCGATGTCACGCCGGAACAAGCACGCGCTTCCGTTTTGAAATGGTTCGGCGGTTGGGCGGCGCATGGCGCTCGACCCGTCACCGACTTGCCGCCGATCGCTGCGAACTCACCGTCGAGCACGGTCGTCCCCGACTCTTCGAGAGTTCAAGACTCGGCGACCATGATCGAAAACATCGGCGTCGTCAGAACGAATCCCGACTACTATGCATTGCAAGTCGGCAACCACGTCTTAGGCGGCGGGTTCTACGCCACACGACTGTATCGGGATCTGCGCGAAAAGGCCGGACTCGTCTACTTCGTGGGCAACAACCTGAGCGTCGGCAAGACGCGATCGACGTTCAGTGTCGATTTCGGCTGCGATCCTCAAAACGTCTCGAAGGCGCGCGGGCTCATCGTGCGCGACGTCGCTGCGATGCAAAAGAAGCCGGTGACGGCGGGCGAGCTCCAACAAGCAAAGGCGTTGTTGCTGCGCCAGATCCCGCTTGCGGAATCGAGTGAAAACGACGTCGCATCGGGTCTGCTCGCGCGCGCCACGAGCGGCCTCCCGCTCGACGAACCAAGTCGGGCCGCACGGCGATATCTGAACATCACTCCGGCGCAAATCCAAGCCGCGTTTCAGAGATGGATCCGCGTCGGCGGTTTCGTGGACGTCGTGCTAGGGCCGAACCCGCAGTAGATGTGACCTTCAGACCCGTTCGGGGCCGAGGCGTTTTGCGCGCGGACCCGAATGGTAGCGTCATGGATAATCGGCCGATTCACATCGCCGCGATTGCTTTTTTTGTCGCCGGCTCGATCACGGCTGCGCCGGCGTATGCCGACTCTCCCGCGGTCGCGCGGGTCACGCTCGATAACGGTCTGCGCGTCGTCGTCGAACGGCAAGCGACCGCACCGATCGCGACAGTCTCCATGGACTATCTTTTCGGTGTCGCCGATTCGCCGTCGTCCAATGCGGGTCTGGCGTTCGGAGTCTCGGAGTTCATGACGCGGCAGGTCGATGGATTGAATGCCGATCAGCTCTCGAAGCTCGTGGGTGCGGTCGGCGGCAGCGTGAACGTCTATACGGCCGAAACGCTCACGCGATTTGTCTCGACCGTTCCTAGCGTCGATCTGCCGACCATCCTTATGCTCGAAGCGGCGCGGATGCGCGGACTGGGCGCGACGAGTGCGGACTGGAATCTCGACCGCCGGCTTGAGGCCCAAAATCTGCGGCAACTTTCGACGAGCTACGGTTACATCTGGGGCCGTGAGGTGGGCAACGCGCTCTTTCCGGGGTGGACACCCGTGAGAGACATCGCCATGCCCGACGCGCTCGGCGCGACGCCGTTCGCCGATGTCAGCGCCTTTTGGAACCGCTGGGTCGGGCCGAACAATGCCGTGCTCGTCGTCACCGGCGATGTCGATCCGAATTCGGTCGTTGCGTTGGCGAAGAGCGATTTCGGGTCGCTCCGTAAGATCGTGGTCGGAAAACACGACGATCAATCCGCGCCCGCGCCGCACGGCGCCACGATTTCGATCAAAGGCGATGTGGTGGCTCGTTGGGCGTATGCATGCGTCGAACTGCCCGGGCTGGGCAGCCAGGACTATGCGGCCGGTCAAGTGATCGAACGCGCGCTGAATGCGGCGAGCGCAGATATCCACGCGCTCGCGCTGCAAGGAACGGCTATCTCCGCGAACTTCTCGACGGTTTTCCAAGCGAGGCAGGCGCTTGTGGCGTGCGGGCAAGCGAGTACGGGCCGCGATACCGACCCGAAGACCGTCGCGAAGAAGATGCGAGACGTGCTGACGACCCTGGCCGCTCAAGGCCTTTCGGAAAGCGCGCTCGAGTCGGCAAAGCGCGGCGAAGAGCTGAGCTTGCAGCTCGACATCGCGGATGCGCCGGACCTTGCGGGATATTTGGGAACCGCATCGGCAGAGATGGCCGATACCACGCCCGAGCAGTACCTGGCCGCCGTTCGCGCGGTGACGGGGACGGATATCAAACGCGTAGCTGGGCAATATCTCAACGCGGACCGCATCGTCGTAGCATCGAGCGTGACGAACGTGGCGCCGGCGGCGACGGCGAAGTCGCAGACCGTTTTGTCTGCTGCATCGTCCAACGCTCCTTTGCCGTCGTGGGCGGCGGCTGCATCGGTCCCACCCGAAACGCTGCCGTTGTCCATTACTCCTATGGATGCGACGCTGCCGAACGGGCTGCGCGTCATCTCTGTGCCGATACGCGGATCGGGATTCGTATCCGTGTACGGCCGCGTCCATGTGGACGCGAACATGGAGGCGCCGCCGGGCGCCGAAGGCGTGGGCTTGCTGCTCGACCGCCTTATCGCACAGGGACCGGCCGATATGTCGCCGGAAGCGTTCGCGCGCGCCGTCGACGAGATCGGCGGCCAACTGCACGGAGGATCGAGCTTCCAATTCAGCGTCGCGCCGCCGGATTTCGATCGAGGACTCGCCCTCTTGTCGGACGACGAGCTGCATCCGACCTTCGACGACACAGCGTTTGCGAACGCGCGTTCAGCGGTGAGCGCCAACGCCGACAATTCGATTCACACGATGGGGGCATGGATCGGTCAAACGCTCAATGCCCATCTATTCCCACCGTCCGATCCGAGCCTTCGCGTGGCGAACTCGGATAGCGTCGGAGCGCTGGCGACCGACGATGCGCAGGCATACTACACAGCGGCGTTTCGGCCCGACCGAACGGTCATCGTCGTCATCGGAGACGTCGATCCGAGCACGGCATCGAGTGAAATCGGAAAGTGGTTCGGAACATGGCAACGCCCCGTGACGCCGGCTCCCGCCGTCGACCTCCCTGCCGTGCCGCAAAATAAGCCGTACTTCCAGAACCAGCCGGATCCGGGATTCGGTTACAAGCTTGTGACGCTGGAAGAAACACTCGACGTCACTCCCGTCAGCCAGCAGGCGTCAGCGTTGACCGCCGGGGTCGAGGCTCTCGGCGGCACGCTCTCGGGCAGCCGGTTTGCGCGCGACATCCGCGATCACGCCGGGCTCGCGTTCTTCGTATCCGACTCGCTCGCCATCGGACCGACTCGATCGACCTACAGCGTGCGATTCGTCAGTCTTCCGGCGAACGCGGAAAAAATCAAAGGCATCATTCTCAAAGACATCCGCGCGATGCAGACCTCTCCGCTGTCTACCGCCGATCTGACGCAAGTCAAAGCGCTCCTGATCCGTCAGCTCGTCCTGCAACTCGACAGTCCGCAATCAATCGCGGGGAAGTACCTGGATCTTGCCGTCGCGGGCGAACCGCTCAACCAGCCTTCGCTCGATGCTCGCACGTATCTGACCTTGACGCCGGACGACGTCCGCGCGGCGTTTGTGAAACTCGTGCGCGCACAGGGGTTCGTCGATCTCGAAGTCGGGGGTTCATGATCGCATTTGTCGCGGCGCTCGCGGTCGCCGCTGCGTCCCTGACATCGTCTTCGCTTTCGGCAAGCGGCGCGGCCGTGGACCGCGCCACGCTCGCCAACGGACTTCGGATCATCGCCGTTCGCGACGCGATCGCGCCGGTAGTCACGGTCGAGATGACATACCTCGTGGGAGCCGTCGATACGCCGCCCGGTTTTCCCGGCATGGCGCATGCGCAAGAGCACATGGCATTTCGCGGACTCGCCGGCCTTACCGGCGACCAAGTTGGCGGCATCTTCGCCGAACTTGGCGGTGACGCGAACGCTTTCACCCAGCCGACCACGACGACGTTTCGCACGACGCTGCCCGCAGCGGATCTCGGAATCGTCTTGCACGTCGAGGCGTGCCGGCTGCGCGGCATCGACGACGCTGCCGATGAATGGGCGCGCGAACGCGGCGCTATCGAACAGGAAGTCGCTCGCGATAGCTCCTCACCCGCATACGTCAGCCTTCGCAGTATGCAGGCGACCGCATTCGCAGGAACTCCGTACGCCGTAGACGGCCTTGGAACCCGATCGTCGTTTGACGCGACGACGGCGGGCATGCTTCAGGAATTTGCGCGGCGCTGGTACTCGCCCAACAATGCGGTGCTCGTGATCGCCGGTGACATCCAACCTGCGGACGCTATAGCACAAGCGACGGCCTTGCTCTCGGGCATTCCCGCCGGCCCACCGCCGCAGCATGCTCGCGTCCTTCTTGGCGCCGTGCATGCGCCGTCCGCCCACGTACCCGGGCTCGCAGCCGATCTTGTGGCCTATCGGCTGCCCGGAAGCGATAGCCCTGACTTTGCCGCTGCCCGAGTGCTCGTGGACGCGCTTGCCGATAAGCGCAGCGCGCTTGGCGCGCTCGTTCTCCGCGGCAGAGCGCAGGAAGCGGGCATCGCGCCGATCTTCGGACTTCCCGCCGCATCGTTCGTCATCGTGCATGCGTCGTTCGCCAACTATCAGGGCGGCGGTATCGCGCGTGACCTGCTCCAGCAGATCATCACGGATTATTCCTCGCTCGGCGTGCCCTCGGATCTCGTGACGGCAGCGCAAAGACGCGAAGCATTGTCGGTCCAGGCCCTCCCCGGATCGACAGACTCTGTCGCCGATGCGTGGACGAACGCCGTAGCGGTCGAAGGCCACGATTCGCCGGACTTCGACGCCGCGGCGTATGCGCGCGTCACGGTCGCCGATGTGAACCGCGTGGCGAAGAAATATCTCGACGCGTCACAGGCCATCAGCGTCGTGTCCGACCTGCGGGTGGCCGCTGCAAAGCGGAAGCCGGAGTCGAATCCCGAGGTTTTTGCACCGCAATCCGTCGCGCCGAAATCCCTTCCGGATTGGGCGCAGCCGGCCACGATCGACCCCGCGTCGTTAGGTTTTGCCGCGACCGAGCGCACGTTGTCCAATGGTTTGCACGTGATCGTCATTCCGCAGCCGGAAAGCGGTGTCGTCGTGATCCGGGGGCGCGTCATATCGCAACCTTCTTTGGAGGAACCTCAGGGAAAGGAGGGCGTGGCCAAGCTCACCGATCTCATGCTCGGGTTTGCGCCGCGGGCGACAGATCAATCGACATTTGCGACGGACCTCGATTCCATCGGCGCCGATGAAAAGACGGGCAGCGAATTCGGGATCGCTGTCCTGCGCGGCGATTTCGACCGCGGCGTCCAGTTGCTCGCCGAAAGCGAGACGACGCCGGCTCTTTCCAAGCAAGCATTTGATATCGCACGAGCGTCGGTGTTCATCGATGCGCTGACGGCCAGCGCCGTGGACCAGGCCGCCGCCGCGCGCATTTACCCGGCAGGCGATCCGGAACTGCGTTCGATCTCCATCACTTCCTCGCTCTCGCTCACGATGGCGGATGTGACGCGGTACTACGGTTCGTCGTTCATCCCGAATCTCACCACCATAGTCATCGAGGGACCGGTCACAGCCGATGACGCGGTCGCCTCTGTGAGCAAGTGGTTTGGATCGTGGCGGGCGGCTCTCATACCGCCGGTCACCGATCTTCCGCCGGTGGCGCCGAATTCCGCCGATTCCGTGTTTCTCCGCGATGATGCCGAACAAGCCGATAACGTCGATATGAAAGAATCCATCGAAGTCGTGCGATCGAATCGCGACTATTATCCGCTCCTGTTGGCAAATGAGATACTCGGCGGAGACGGTTTTGCCTCGCGCTTGTTCGACGATCTGCGCGAGCAGCAAGGACTCGTCTACTCTGTCGGAACCGATCTGAATGTCGGGGATACGAGGTCGACGTTCGGAATCGGCTTTGCATGCGATCCGGTCAATGTGTCGCGCGCGGAAGCGATCGTGCGTCACGACGTCCTTGCCCTCACGCAATCGCCACCCGGCGATGCGGAACTCGCGCGCGCTAAGCTGCGGGTCGTCGGTCGACTCGCCCTCGGCCTCGCGAACCAAGACGACTTTGCGACCCACGCGCTCGACCTCAGCACGGCCCGTTTGCCGCTTGATGAGGATGCACGAGCCGTTGATGCCATCGAGCATCTAAGCGGGCAGGATGTGCAAGCGGCATTTGCGCGGTGGATTCGAGCCGGCGATTTCGTCACTGTCGTCTCGGGGCCGGTGCCGCACTGAGCACGTTATGAGAAACCTTTTCGTCGCGGCGTCCGCGTTTTGCGTCGCCGTCCTTGCCGTCGGCGCAGCCGCAGCACCGTCGTTTGCTGATACATCTTCCGTCGCGCGGGCCACGCTCGCCAACGGGCTCCGGGTCATCGCGGTCCGAGACACACTTGCACCGGTCGTGACGACCGAGATGAACTATCTCGTGGGTTCGGAGGACGATCCGCCAGACGTGCCGGGCATGGCGCATGCGCAAGAGCACATGCTGTTCCGCGGCTCGACCGGAGTAAGCGGTGCGCAGCTTGCAAGCATCGCTGCCGGGCTCGGCGGTGATCTCAACGGCGACACGCAGCCCACCGTGACGCAATACATCTTCACCGTGCCTGCAAATGCTCTCGACGTCGTGCTTCACGTCGAAGCCGACCGCATGCGCGGGGCGCTGCTCTCGCAGGACGACTGGATCAAGGAGCGCGGTGCGATCGAACAAGAGGTCTCATCCGATCTCTCCAATCCGATCTACCGAGCTCGGGCGGATCTTCTTGCGGATATGTTCGTCGGCACGCCGTATGCGGCGCCCGGTGTCGGCACGCGCGACGCGTTCGATTCTTTGAACGCATCATCGATCAGGGCGTTCTACGACCTCTGGTATCATCCGAACAACGCCATCCTCGTCGTCGTCGGTGACGTTGAACCATCCACTGTTATCAGCGATGTGACGCGCTTGTTCGGCGCGATCCCCTCTGCTCCGCTGCCGGCGCATCCGTCGTTTGCTTTGCCGGCGCCGAAACTGGCCGACGTCTCATTCGACACGGCCCTGCCGCTAGGGTTCGCGCTCGTCGCATACCGGTTCCCCGGCTCCGATACGCATGATTTTGCCGCCGCAGAGGTGCTGGCCAACGTCATGGCCGACGAGCGTTCGCCGTTCTTCAGCGGCATACCGCATGACAAAGTCTACAACGCGTCGTTCGTGCTCGACGACATGCCCAAAGCCAGCTTCGGACTTGCGATGGCGGCAGCCCTTAAGCCGCAGTTCGTTCCCGACGTCAAGCGATGGGTGGCGATGAACGTGGCCGATTCGATCAGCGCCGGATTTTCTGCCGAACTCGTGCTGGACGCGAAGCGCAAGGCCGTGGCGCAGGACCTCTTCCAGCGTTCGTCCATCGAGGGTCTGGCGCAGGCGTGGAGCCAAGCGGTCGCAGTCGAAGGACGCGCGTCACCCGACGACGACATCGCTGCGATCAAAGCGGTCACGGTGGACGACGTGGATCGAGTCGCCGGCGAGTACATGAACGCGAGCACGGAGCTCTCTGCCGAACTCACGCCGCGCGATTCCGGCGCCGCCGTACCCGGCGATGCGTTTGGAGCATCGGAATCGTTTGCGCCCCAGGATGCTGTGCCCGTCGCGCTCCCGGACTGGGCGGCGTCGGTCGTCGAATCCACCGGCGTGCCGCCTTCGACGCTGCACCCGCTCGACACGTCGCTGCCAAACGGCCTACGTGTGATCGTGCAGACCGAACCTGGCAGCGGAGCAGTCACAGTCCTCGGCCAGGTACGAAACGATCCGGACATCGAGGCGCCGCCGGGCAAGGAAGGCGTATCGATCATGCTCGATCAGCTCTTCACGGACGGGTCGGCTTCGGAATCTCCACTCGACTTCTTGTCCGACGTCAGCCAGATCGGCGCCGAAGAGCGCGCGGGTTCCACGTTCTCGCTGCGCGTGCCGGCCGCCGGTTTCGACCGCGGCATGCTGCTGCTCGCCGACAACGAGATCCATCCGTTCTTTCCAACGGAGAATTTTGAGTCGATCCGCAACGCGATCGCAGATCGCGTGCAGGGTACTTCCGAAACGCCCGAATACAAGTCGGCGGTCAGCCTCTATGCGGCGCTGTACCCCAAAGGTGATCCGGTTCAGCGCGTTGCCACACCGGCGACAATCAACGGATTGAGCCTGCGAGACGTGCGCGATTATTTCAATGCCACGATCCGGCCGGACCTGACGACGATCGTCGTGGTCGGAGACGTGGACGACAAGCACGCGCTGGAAGTCGTGCGACGCTATTTCTCGAACTGGCATTCATCGGGCGCTCCGCCGGCGACGAGCCTGCCGCCCGCGCCCCACAACGCTCGCACGGAGGTGGCCATTCCGTCGTTCGGCGCCGTGCAAGACAGCGTGACGTTCGCCGAGACGATGGGGGTTCGATCGGGCACGGCCGATTTCGATGCGCTCTCGCTGGGCGATCAGATGCTCGCGTCGGAGTTTTACGCAAGCCGCCTGTATCGCGATCTTCGCGAGCAGTCGGGTCTCGTCTACTACGTCACGACGAAGTTCAACGCCGACGGTGGCCGCTATGCCTACGAAGTCCAGTGGGGCTGTGATCCGGGGAATGTGGCGCGGGTGGCAGGTATCGTGCAACGCGATCTTCAGGCCATGCGCACGACGCCACCGACTGCCGACGAGCTCCTGCGAGTCAAGGCGCTCGCGGTTCGCGCACTACCGCTTCAAGAATCGAGCCAAGGCGGCGTCGCTCAGACGCTGCTCGATCGAGCGTCGGCGGGTCAGCCGCTGGACGACGCGTCAGCGCAGTCGCGTTACTTGCAGATCACCGCGGCGCAGATCACCGCGGCGTTCGCGAAATATATCCGTCCGGCCGATTTTGTGCAGATCGTTCAGGGACCCACGCCATAATGAACGCAAGGCGCGCCGGCGGACCATGAAGGTCCGCCCCACATCGCGCGCCGGCGGACCATGAAGGTCCGCCCCACATCGCGCGCCGGCGGACCATAAAGGTCCGCCCTACAGAACGCTGATGGCGACCGCGATCAGCGCGTCGCCGCGATCGAAACCTTCAACGCGGATCCGGACGCCCGGCCGGATGTCGGCGATGCTGCCGGGGCCGCCTCCGACGTCGATCGCCGTCGTGGGCGTGACGGTGATCGTCACGGTTCGGCCGCTCTTGGTCGCGAGCACGACATCGTTGGCTGCGTACTCGACTTTCGTCACGCGGCCCACATACGCGAAGCTTCCTTGATCTGGCGACGCGGCGGACGACGAAGGCGACGAGGCTGGTCGCGGATGGCTCTGCAACGGAGAAGCAACGGCAGCGCTGGCGAGTGTCGCGCACAGCAGACTTGCCAGGATCATCGCGGTTGAGTTCGTTCGGAAGCCCATCATCTTCGATAACGATTGACGGCAAGCAAGCGTTCCACCCTGACTATGACCAATCCAAAGCCCGCTGACTTTGCAGGGCGACCGTCTGGCATGCAAGCATCCGAGAACTTTCTCTCCACAAGGATGTGCGTGGACTCACACGACAAGTAGCACGGGCATGCCCAAACAGATCCGGTTGATCTTCCGTTTCTTGGCTATCGCGCTTATCCTCGCCTTGCTCCGGCCGTCGGCGGCTTCTGCGACAACCGTTATCGCCGAGCTTGGATCGGCGCCGCTCCTCGGCCAAACCGAGACGCTTGCACAGCTCCAGGTCAACGTGGCCCGCAATGAAGACAGGTTGGCCACAGCTGCGGCACTGGCCGGGATGACCGGCGGCGAGTTTCGGGCTTTCCGCGACGCAGTCCAGACTGTCAAGCCCGCTTGGGGACTCGTGCCGCGCCATCTCTCGGCGATGACGTGGTTCGATGGCTCGAAGGTGCGCGTCATCCGCGATGTGCTTATCCCTGCTGCCACGTACGGTTTCGAATACGATGAATCGTCAGCGAATGCACGGCTGCGAATATTTGTGCCGGTCGCTTGCGGCAATCTCTCGATCTTGCGCGAGCGGATCGTCCGTGCAGCGGCGCTTCCGCCGCGACGAGAAGTCGCATCACGGCCCGTCGCTATGGTACCCCCGGTGTCCGCGACGCCACCGCCGGCACCCGTTCAAGTCGCCACGCCCGCGACCTCGGCGGCGCCGTCGCCTGTTCCGTCGCCAACCACGATCCAACTCGGGTCGCGACCCAAACGCGGTATCTGGCCGTTCTTTGCGGTGTTGTTCGGGTTCTTGGATTTCGGAGGAGGCGGCGGGAACGGGGGCCCGATCCATAGTCCGTCATGCGCGTGCCGGCCGCACTGACGCGCTAGCTTACGAAATCGATCTCTCCGACATCCGGCACGATGCCGGCTTCGACCCCGCGCCGCAAGAAAAGCCGGATGCTGCGGCGGCCCTCATCGCCCATATCCACGGTTCTGTTGTTCACGTACATGCCGACAAATTTGTCGGCGGTGGGCGTGGCGAGGCCGCGCGCGTACTGCATGGCCCACTGCAGCGCGTCGGCGCGATTGGCCAATCCGAATTCGATGCTCGCGCGCAACTGACGCGAAGCTTCGCGCTTCACGTCGTCCGGCAGGTCGCGCCGGATCGTGTTCACACCCAAGGGGAGAGGCAGGCCAGTGGTCTCATACCACCACGTTCCAAGATTCACGATGGAGTGCAGTCCGAGGCTCGCATGCGTGAGCTGACCTTCATGGATGAGCAGGCCATACTCTGCTCGGCCTTCTGCGACGGCTTCCATGATCGTGTCGAACGGCATGACGACCGGTGTGAACCCACCGACGCACAACCGCAGCGCGAGATACGCGCTCGTCATGAGTCCGGGCACGGCGACGGTGGCGCCGCGGAGTTTTTCCGGGTTCACCGCGCCGCGCGCCACGACGATCGGTCCGTAGTCGCGCTCGCCCATTGACGCACCGTGCGTCAGAATCGCATACTTGTCTGCGACGTAGGCGTAGGCGTGCACGCTGATCGCAGTGGTGTCGAGCTTGCCTACTTTGGCCCAGTCGTTGAGCGTTTGGATATCGCGCAAGATGTGTTCGTACTGCAGGCCGTTTGTCGGCACGCGACCGCTGGCCAATCCGTAGAACATAAAAGCATCGTCGGAATCCGGCGAGTGTCCAAGTGTGAGCGTTCGCGACATGGCGTTTCGTTTCGCGCAGGAAGGCGTTTTCTCCGCCCCCGAATACTTGAAGCGATCATGGAAGCAAACACTCAGCCCGTCGAGAGCGCAGTCGAAAATGCGCCGGCGCCGGCGATCACCGAAGAAGTCATCCGCGAAGAGTTGAAAAACGTCGTCGATCCGGAGATCGGGCTCGACGTGGTCAGCCTCGGTCTGATCTACGACATCAAGATCGACGGTTCAAAAGTCGACGTCGTCATGACGCTCACGTCGCCGGGCTGCCCCGTCGCCGGCGCGTTCATGGCAAGCGTTCAGTCCGCTGTTTCGCAGGTTCCGGGCGTCGCCGATTGTCACGTGGACCTCACATTCTCGCCGCCATGGGACCCGCGCACCATGGCGAGCGATGAGGCCAAGATGATGATGGGCTTCTACTATTAGCAACGCCGTCTCCATCCGGCGCCTTACCAAACGATACGGAACGATCTCGGCCGTCGACAGCCTTTCGTTCGACGTTGCGCAAGGCGAGTTTTTCGGCTTTCTCGGACCCAACGGCGCGGGCAAGACGACCACGATCAACGCGATCGTGGGCTTAGCGACGTTTCATGAAGGGACGATTGAGGTCTTCGGCCACGATGTCGTGCGCGACTTCCGTGAGACGCGCGCGCTCATCGGCCTCTCCCCGCAGGAATACAATTTCGATCGGTTCCTCACCGTCGAAGAGATATTGGTGTTCCAGGCGGGCTATTTCGGCGTCCCCGCGCGCGAGGCGAAGCGGCGGACGGCGGAGTTGCTCGAGCGGTTCGGCCTGACCGACAAACGGCGTGCGACGCCGCTGCAGCTGTCGGGCGGCATGAAACGCCGGCTAACGCTAGCGCGCGCGCTCGTGCATCAGCCGCGCATGCTGATCCTCGACGAACCGACCGCCGGTATGGATGTGGAGTTGCGACTCGAGCTCTGGGACTTCTTACGCGAGCTGAACGCCGACGGCATGACGATTCTGATGACGTCGCACTACCTCGAGGAAGTGGAACTGCTCTGCCAGCGCATCGGCATCATCAACGAAGGCCGCCTCGTGGCGCTTGAGGACAAGAGCTCGCTGATCGAGCGGCACGGCTCAGCGTCGCTGCAGGATATTTTTCTCGATCTCGTCGGAAGGCACGCGCGTGGTTAACTACATCGGATTGTTCACGCTCGTCCGGCGCGAACTCAAGCGCACTTTGATGGTCATCAATCAGGTGATCTGGCCGCCCGTCATCATGACACTGCTCTTCCTTTTCATCTTCGGCTTGTCGCTCGGTTCGAGGATCAAGACGCTTGGCGGCGTTTCCTATGTGGAATTTCTCATGCCCGGCCTTGTCATGCTCAACGTCATCTCATCCAGCTACGACGAGGCGTCGTCGTCTATCTTCCAGCACCGCTTCATGAACTCGATCCAGGAGCTGCTCGTCGCGCCGCTTTCGTACCTCGAACTGCTCGTGGGATTTCTCACCGGCAGCGTCTTGCGCGGCATGGTCATCGGCACGCTCGTCATGCTCATCGGCGCGCTCGTGGTGCACGTCGGGCCGAGCAATATCGGCGTCTACCTCTTCTTCATGGCCTTGACGTCGCTCTTATTCTCGGCGATCGGCATGGTGGGGGGTTTGCTTGCGAAGACATGGGACAATCTCGCGATCGTGAACACGTTTGTCATCACCCCGCTCACGTACGTCGGCGGCGTGTTCACGAGCCTCGCGCTGCTGCCGCCGTTCGTTCAGCGCTTCGCGCTCATCAATCCCATGCAGTACATGGTCGACGGGTTTCGCTATTCGTATACGGGATCGGTCGATATAAGCTTGGCGGCCGATGCCGCGGTGGTCAGCGGCGTTGCCGCCATCGTGCTCGTGGTCGCATTCGAGATGATGCGCCGCGGCGTCAACCTGCGCGTCTAGGCTTAGTTCACCACTCGACTTTTTGACGTCAGCACTGTCAGCTGCCGCCCTTCATATTTCTCGATCTGCATCCGGCGCAGATCCGACAACGGTATCGATTTCCCGCTCACGACATCGAACATGACCTGCGCGGTGTTGACCTCGGCGATGAGCAGACCAGTATCGGTGTTCTTGATCTCGTGTTCGACGAGAAAGCTCGAGCGTCGAAGCTCCGTGACGCGGCAACCGACGGTGAGTTTGTCTCCGAGGTGCGCCGGCGCCTGATAGCGCGCGGTGAGTTCGGCTAAGACGAAGTCGAACTCTTCGACCTTCGTGATGCCCGTGATCTCCATCCAGTACTCGTTGCGGACCGTCTCGCAGTACGTGAGGTATTGTGCATGGTTGACATGGCGCATGCCGTCGATGTCGCGAAATGCGACGGTGATCGGCCGGTTGAACTTGAAGCGCGATTCGGGCACGTCTGTTTGTGACTCCTTATCGTGGCGAGCGACGTCGGTGCTGTTTGGCTGCTTCAGCCGCAGACACGCCCGTTGTGAGGCGATATGTGCCTTTTTCGGCCATCGCCACATCCGTAGCTCGGCTACTTCTCGTTAGTGTATCGAAAACCATACCGGTCCGGAGCCGGGCTTTACTCCTGCATCGCCGCCGTGCTGCCGCGATCGAAGAACAGATAGTCGTCGAGCGAATCAAAGAAGTGATAGTGGCCCAGCGTGTAGGTCAACTGGTCGTAGACGGATGAGCCAAATCCGAAGATTCCGCCGCCGGCGCGCAGGCTCGACGTGGTGGTCTCTTCGCGAAGCAGCCACTGGCCGTGGAAGTTCATGTAGCGCACGTCCCAATTTGCCGTGGTCGCGGAGCAGCCGTTGAAGATGCCGGCAACCGTCAACCGCTCTGGCTCAAACGACGCCTCGTCCACCCACATCCCCCGCACGCGATATTCGCCCGGATCTTCGACTGGTGTCAGCGCTAAGTGCCAGCACGGCCCAGCGTCGCACTGCTCCTCGCCAACGAGCGTGGCGGTGTAGTAACGCGCGGTCGCCGTCACCTTGCCGATCACCGTCGCGTTCGCGTTGTCCGTGGATTGCGGATGCGGATGGAAGTCGACCGCCGAGCGCGGCACGAAACCGAACGAATAGAACGGCGAGATGCGCGGCACGCCGTATGGCGTGCCGACGCCTTCATGCGGGGCAAAATCCCAGCCGAGTATCGAGAATCGCGTGCCGTACATGCTCGGCTGCTGGTTCGTGGAATACAGCGGCGCTTGCTGTGTGATGACGAAATCGTCTGCCGTGCGCACCCAAGCTTGGAATCCTTCAGCGTACAACGAGCCTCGGACTTTCGCGCGCACATCGATGAGATAGCGCATGTAGGACGGATACGTCCGGGCGCGCCACATCTGAACGGCGCGATCGAGTATCAAATCGCCGTTTGTCGCGGAATTTTGATCGCCGGCGGATTGCGTGGGCAGTGCGGTCGGCGTCGGCGTCGTCCCCGAAGGTGCGCTAGCGTGCAGAGCGGCGGCGACGAGCGTTGCCGTGACGAGCGAGCCGAACGAGCCGATCATGCCCACCGCTAGGCGTCACCGTGCGTCATCTCCTCCTTCTAGGCTTGCTCACTCACGGCGTTCTTCGCGACGCGGCCGGATATGATCGGGAACCTCAGCACTCGTCACGGGCAGCCATTCAACATCGAAGGAGCCCCTATAGCCGAATAGTGGTCCCCAGCGTTTGTTCGAGACTCGAACGTCGATGTGGAATTTACCATCGTTATCATCGAACCACTCGCACACGTCGGCGATTCCGGACATTGCCATCGGAAATTTGAACGCCACCGGACCTTCGTAGAATCGCTGTTCCCCTGAGCGGAGTCGAAGGCCGCCGTTATTTGCAACGGAAAGGTCGATGTCCACCGCGAGGTGTTGATGGGTCCCTAGGTAGTCAACGATTTTGTTTCGTTGACCGCTGTAGACCATGTACGCGTCGAAGCGCCGTCTTCGAGAAGTCTCGAAAGTACGGATCCATGTCACCGTTTCACGACCGAGCGAATCGATGTACGCATAATTTTCAAGACTGAAGGGCACTCCAACCGCAGATTCGGGAAACATGATCCGTCGCCACGCACCAAGGTGGAGAAAGGGAAGCGTGAAGATCGCGCCGTGCCAGATCTCATCCATGACTCCTCGACCGATGGCAGCGACACCATCGACACTGCTAAATCCGAAGCGGCGCTGCATCTGAGGATGGAGGCGCTGAAAATCCGCGCCGAGCGCTTTACTGTAAATCGACGTCACGGGCTCTTCTCGGGTCTCCGCAGGCAGGCTCGAGACGTCGGTATGTTCCGCGACGCGACCAGCCCGATGCACGAGAGCACCGCTATGAGGATGTTTAGCACGACTGGGTTGAATGCCCGGAAAAAATACTGAGGCGATGTGACCGCGACGACTGTGGTAGCGACGATCATCAATATCATGGCCAGGACCAGCGGCCAGCGCGAACGCCACGCCATCAACGAGACGACGGCGAACGCGATTTCCGCGACGCCCAGCGCACGCAATGATTCGGGAATCGCCGACGCCGCGACCCCAGCGGCAAGCATCATCTGCCGTTCGTCCGCGTCAGCGAACAGGAGCTTTGGGACCAGACCTTGATAGAGAAATGCAAACGCGATGGAGCCACGCGCCAGCATGTTTATCAGCGCGCGCTGGCCCGCGGCGGCGGGTTCGACATCTGACTCGAGCCACAGCCGTAGTCTATCGAAGCTCCACGCAGTGGCCCAGCCGAGCAGCGGCCGAAACGCAAGTGCGTCGAATACCTTACCCAGAACACCGAAGCGCGTCGCGTAGTCGTAACCGGTGATGAATCGGACTCCGTCAGCGGCGGGTTCATACCTCCAGTATCCGGACCCGCTCTTGATGAGCGACTTCGGGTCGTCGGACCAGAATCGAAGCGCCGAAGTGCGTGCGCCGCTGCGATCCTCTTTGGAGGCTGTCGTCTCGCCGGCGCCTCGTATTTCCGTGCCGAATCCGATGCGCGTTTTATATTCGAACTGTTGCGGCAGAGTCGGGTCAGGCCGCTGCAGATACGTTATCTTGAAAAACCGAAGATCCCAGCGCTCGTGCAATTCGGGCGTTTGCGTATAACGCCAGATCTCGTCCAGTGGGCGCTTGATCACGATGTCAACGTAAATCTGCAAGTAACAGGCCTCACAAGTGGTCGACCCGAGCAATCGGGGTTCGAGGCTAGCCTCACGGCTCCCCGGCGTCGAAAATGGCGATATGGCATAGGCACCGAACCCGAACCGGGGGCAAGCATCAATGTAGGGAGATCAAGAATGTCTCGTCCGGTCATCGCGGCTTCGATTCTTTTCGTTTCAGCTCTGCTCGTCGCGTCGTCGGTAACGGTCGGCCGGTCCGCTCCTGGACCGGTCTATGTCCACATGAACGGCGGCAACCATTTCCTGGAACCCGTCATCGCGGTCGCTCCAGGAGAACAGATCGTCTTCGTCAGTCAAGACACTGGCGGCGCCCATACGATAGTCGGCTTCGATCCAACAACGGGCAAGCCGATGGGACCGATCAACGGGTTGGTTCAGACCGCAAAGGGCGGCGCGGTTACGACGTACGCCGTTCGCATCGGTCGAGTCGGTATTTACAACTACTACTGTTCCGTCCACGCGCTGCTCGCGAAGGTGCTTGGAAATTCGGTTCAGCCCGCAGTGCGCCCCGGAGTTGACGGTTTCAAGGGTGCCATGGCGGGCGTGGTGATCGTGACGACGGACACCGCGCTGCTCGACGACAATCCCCCGACCAGTCACGAGAAGGTCGTTGCCGGATATTTCGGCGGCTAGGCGCCGCAACGAAAGGAATTCGCAGATGACGCGTTTTGTAGTCGCTGTGATGCTTTGCGGGTGTGTGCTCTGCACACTCGGCGGATGCTCGAGAAACTCGTCGGAGACCACGTCGGCTTCCGCGACGGTAACGCCGGAGGCAACAGATACAAGCGGCGCGGTCGTCGGTGCGGATTCGATGGCGGCACCGTCATCCTCGCCGACACCGCCATGGGGCAAAATAGATTTCAGTCCGGACCTCGTGGTCGCTTTCACACCGGTCTGTGCGGCGGCGCCCGCAGGTGCTGGTCCGGACAGCGGCTACACGCTTACGTTCGGTGTGAACGACCAGGTGAGCTATGGCAAGCTGCGCATCCCCGACTATGCCGGCGCGGACGGCACGTTCAGCGAATCGGATAAAGTTCTCGCGCAGGATCCGGCGCTCGCGATCGTCTTCAAGACCGACTCTCTTCGCATCACGAAGGACAGCACGATCGACACGAGCTTAACGGAACATGGGCTCCACGGAGTAGCGCAGTTGGGAAACTTCAGCTTGGACGGCAATGCAAAGAATGCCGGCTCGATCACGTGGGAATGCACGGAGTTACAACAGTGACTGACAGCGATACATCAAAGGCGCTTGCGGAGATCATCGCGCTGCTCAAGAGCATCGATCAGGCCGTCAGGAAGATCGCCGCGGAAGTGGGCGAGCGCTGAAGATCGGTTCCTGAAACCGGTCTGAATGCGGCGTGAGCGGGCTCGGTCACGCAGGCCGCCGGCCATTACGCCGGCGAGCTATGAGATCTGCTTCTGCGCAAAGCAGGTCAGTCGAGATTGCGATCGCGGCCCTAGCGCCGCTCGACGCAGCCAGAATCACCTGGTGAACCGTCGTGACCGCGTCGCCGGCTGCATAGCAGCCGCGGACACGCGTCTGACTTTTCTTGTCGACGACGATCGCTTGAGAGCGGTCCACCTTGCAGCCTAATCGTTGGGCGATTGAACAGCATTGACGGAGCGGGGCTGGGATGAACAAGGCGTCGCACGCTACCCGCTTCCCATCTTCCAATTCCAGCGCGACCAACACCCCGTTCGTGTCGCCCACGAGCCGCTTTATCGGTCCTTCGAAGAACTTACACGCCGTCGCATCGATCCAACGGCGCTGCTTCGCAGTTAATGTGTTTGGTTCGCTCTGGCTGCAGATCGCGACTTCTTTCGTCCAGCCATACAGCTCTTGAGCGAGGTCCACTGCCTCTCGCCCCTTTCCGTAGACAGCGATCTTTCGATCGCGGAATTCCCAGCCGTCGCAGAATGGACAGACAAACACGCCGCGCCCCCAGAAGTCAGCAATATTTTCAATCGGCGGGAACGTATCCCGAACCCCGTTCGCGAGCAGGAGCCGCTTTCCGGAGAACGTTTCGCCGGATTCTAAATCCACGGAGAATCCATTTTGGATCCGCTTCGCTAGACTGACGGTCGAATTGATAAGTTCAACACTTGGATAGCGTCTAAGTTCCGCCCGGGCGATTTCTAGAAACTTCGCAGGCGGCATCCCGTCCCTGGAGATGAAGCCATGCATTTGTTCGGCTGCGGCGTTGCGCGGCCGCCCGTTATCGCAGACCAGTACTTTTCGGCGTGCACGGCCGAGCACCAGTGCGGCGCTGAGGCCGGCCGTTCCACCGCCGACGATGATGACGTCGTACAGAGCGCCGCGGACAACGTCGTTCGGAGGCGGCACCGCGGCTGAAGCTTTCACTGTCATATCGTTTTACTTGCGACAACAATATCGACGCCGCAATGGTACCCGCTTTTGCCGAGCGGCAATCAACCGGCTGCGATCGGCCCGAGCGAATGCTCCGTCTGAGTCGGGTGCGAGGTCAAAGCGCGCATGCGGAGGAAGAGTCCCGACCACTTCAGTCCTTAGGAGACAAACGCAATATGGCAATGCGCAAAGGTCGCAAGACCAAAAAGAAATCCGCGGTCAAGAAGGTCGTTCAAGCCGTCAAAAAGGCGGTGAAAAAGACTCTGGGAAAAGCAAAAAAGAAAGGCAAGAAAAAAGCCAAATAGGGCGGCGTAACGATCATGGGCGCGGGCTCCGCGCGTTTCCGCGCGTACGCCCGCTCATGCATCGCCGTTGGTGGAGCGGACCTGACGCTTTGCGGAGCGCAGGTCCGCTTTGACTTTGTTTATCGTCCGTTCGGGAAGCGGGGTGCCCACGTCGCCCATCTTCCGCTTGCCCGCAATGGCCAGAATCGCCGCCACGCAGGCCCAGACGATCGTCACGATCAGCACCGCTAACCAAAGCTGAAGCGATGAGGCTAAGAGCACGATCGTCAGCATCGTGAGGCAGAGCAGCGCGAACAATCCGGCCACGGCAGACCCGCTCAACATCCCGGCGCCTAATCCGGCATCTTTCGCCTTTTGAAGCATCTCGGCGCGCGCGGATTCTAGATCCTCTCTGATCAATATGCTGATATCGCTCCCAAGCTGTTTGAGCGATTCAGTAAACGATTCGGACTCGTGACCATCATTTTTTGCCATCGCGCCCTCCATGCGACTTCTCGCATCGTACCCGCCCGGCGGTGCGCAGAAAACGTTGAATCCGTTTGACCTTGAGGAATCGAGGGAAACCGACGACTAGATCACTTTCGAGCTCTTCGCACGCCGGAGGCAATGATGCGGGCTAAAAAGACGGCGCGAAAATCGTCGCATAAGACATCGTCTGGGCGAAAGATGGGTTCCAAACTAAAAGCCGGAGTCGAGAACACGGCAAACAAAGCCAGGCGGACCGTCAAGAAGGCCGCGCAAAATGTACATTCGAACGCAGAACGGGCGATCGAACTCGGCGCAGCGCTCATTCGCGCCGGCGAGCTCATACAGGAAGGCGCATCATTTCTCGACTCGGTGGCCGTTCGAGTGTCGGGCAGCCGCAACAGGCGGTAAACCGCAAATGGTCAGCTGAACGCAAGAGCGCCGAGGAATCAACCTCGGCGCTTTCTCTCTTCAACCATGTCCCTTTACGTGGAATTGCGTGATTGGCAGTCTCTTGACTAGAGTGCCAATTTGATTATAATCTTGTGTTGCGAGGTCTCGTGCCTCGCTGCAGCACGAAAGGAGTCTGAGACCTTGTCGAACTCGCTCTCGAAAATGAACGGTCAGGAACAAGTTGGCGGCCGCGCGATGCCGTGGACCCCGCTTCGCGATCTTCTCGGCTTCGATCCGTTCCAATCCATCCGGGCTTCGTATGGCTTCGACTATGAAGTGAGCCGAATCGAAGACGGCTATGAAGTTGAAGTGCCCGTGCCCGGATACGGCTCGGAGCAGGTTGACGTGAGCTTCAAAGACGGCGTTCTCAACGTGGCCGGCAAGAACGAACGGCATTCATTCACCCGATCCTTTACGATTCCGGAAGATGTTGATGCCGACGGCATCGCCGCGCGCGTCAAGGACGGAATGCTCGTTCTGACCCTCAAGCGACTGCCGGAAGCCGAACCGAAGAAAATTCGCGTCCACTGAAGTCGGTGTCGGGATCGCGATGCCATACATCGCGATGCGCGGCGATAAAGCGGCTTGCGTTGCGGCGCTGCCATGGGTTCGCGTGATCGGAATGACCCGGAGAAACTTCGGAGCCGTTCTGATGCGCCGTGACCGGGCCGAAGAAGCGAAACCCGCGATTGCTTTTGGCGACGCGGGTTTCCGGGTTGAATCTTGGCTCCCCGACCTGGACTCGAACCAGGGACATTCTGATTAACAGTCAGACGCTCTACCAGCTGAGCTATCGGGGACCACAGGTGGCGAAGCGCTATTTTATCAGTTTTTCGACGACAACCCTTCCGTTAGCCGCTCCTTGACGGCAGGCCACTCGGTGTCGATGATCGAGAAATAGACCGTGTCTCGAACGCGGCCGCTGTCCGTGATCAGATGCTTGCGGAACGTCCCTTCTTCTTTCGCGCCGATCCGAGCGATGGCGGTGCGCGATTTGTGGTTGAGCGCATCGGTCTTCAACTCGACGCGAAGCGCCCCGAGCGTCTCGAAAGCGTGGGTCAAGAGCATCAGCTTCGCTTCGGTGTTGCTCCGGCCGCGCTGATACGCGGCGGTCAGCCATGTGCACCCGATCTCAAGGCGGCGATTGGATCGATCGATGTTCATATAGCGCGTGGAGCCGATGACATCGCCCGTCGGGTGAGCGACGATCGCGAACGGCACCGAAGTGCCCTGGCGTTGCTCGTCGAGCGCGCGATCGACGTACGCGCGCATATCGTCGGCGTTTTTCACGTTAGTGGGGATCCAACGCCACAACTCCGGATCGAGTCCCACGCGAACGAGACCTGGCAGATGATTCATCGTGAGCGGCTCGAGTCGGACCGCCGAGCCTTGCAACGTCACCGGTTGGACATCCATACGTATGGATGATATTCGATACGGTCAATAGAGACACGCTGCGCGCCGATTCAGATGACCTCAGGCAGAGCGCGCCATGCGCAACGCGAGCGATCGTGCTTGACGAATGCAGTCCGGAACGGAAAGCCCATGCAAGAAATTGCCGCAGACGGCGAGTCCGGGCACGTGCGCGGCGGCATCCTCAATCGCCTGAACACGCCGATCGTGGCCAAGCGTGTATTGCGGTATTCCGGCATCCCAGCGGAAACCAGCGACGACGCGCGGTTTCGTGGGCGCGATCTGCATCACCCGTCCTAGATCGTCGTGAGCGATCGCCGCAATCGCCTCATCGGAGGACGAGAGGATCGAGGCATCGCGGGCGCCGCCCAGAAACGCGGTCACGAGCACATCGTCGGGGCCGCTTCGGCCGGGAAAAACGATGGAATTCCACACTGCGCCGAGCAATCGAACGGGCGCGAGCCGCATCGCGAGAAATCCGAAGCCGTCGAGTGGCACGCCGATCGCCGCACGTGGATACGCGAGCGCGACCTGCGCGATCGGCACACCGGGTATCTCGCTGACGGCGCGTGCGGATGAAGGCGCAATAGGATCCAGAAGCCGGGCAGCCGCGGCGACCGGCACGGCAAGGACCACTTTTTTCGAACGCACGGTTGCGGGCGTCGGCCCGCCGATCGAGAGCGTGAAGCCCGCATCATCGCGTGAGATGCAGTCCACGGGGCTTTGCGTTCTCATCGCGTCGCCGAGCGAGGCGGCAAGCGATTCGATCAGCACGGCGTTGCCTCGTTCGAAACTTACCGTGGCTGGTCTGGCGGCCGACGACCGTCGCCGCCGAGCTGCGCGCAAGACACTGCCGTGCTCGCGTTCCATCGCTTCCAGAACCGGAAACGCGGCGCGCACGGAGATCTCATCCGGGTCGCCCGCGCATAATCCCGCCACGTACGGTCCCACCGCGGCGTCAACGATTTCGCGGCAAGTCCGCCGCGTCACGAATGCGCCGACCGTCTCGTCTTCTGTGCTCGTGCGCGCTGGTACGGCCGGCTCGCGCAGCAATCGCCACTTGGCCTGCATAGAAAGCAACGGTGTGGAAAGCAGCGCGAGCGGCGACATCGGCAGCGCGACTAGGCCTTGCGCCGTGGCGATATAGCGCTTCTTCGCGGACGCCGACGCAGTGACCAACTTCGACGTGAGGCCGAGTGCCCGGCAAAGATCGGTCAGCGGCTGCGACGCGAGCAGACTCTGCGGGCCACCCTCGGCGACGAATCCGTCGCGCCGGATCGTTCGAATGCAGCCGCCCGGTTCGCTCTCCGCTTCGAATACTGCCGCGCGCACGCCCATCGCCCGGCACTCAAACGCGCACGTGAGGCCGGAGATGCCGGCGCCGACGATCGCGATGTCCAGCGGTTCAGCGTCTAGATTCACGCTGTCGCGCCGGCCGGCGCCTGGTGCTCGCGTTCCAGCGTCTTCTCGGTCAGATCGGCGAGGCAACGGATGTAGTCAGGATGGCATTTCACGGCGCACGCGCGCCGGAATTCTGCGACGCCGCACTCTCGGGCCACCGCGGCGTACTGGATATCGATCTCGTTGAGCGTCTCGACGTGCTCGCTCACAAACGCGATCGGCACGACGCAGATCGCCTTGGCGCCCGCGCGCCCGAGCTCTTGGATCAGTCCATCGGTCGACGGTGAAAGCCACTTGTCCGGCCCGAGCCTGCTCTGAAACGCGAGGTGCGCCGGTCCCGGATGTGCGAGCGATGCGGTCGCCTTCGCCATCGTGCGTTTGATCTGGTCCAGATACGGGTCGCCGCGTTCGATATACTTGAGCGGCAATCCATGCGCGGAGAACACGAGATGCACGTCGGCTGCAGGCGCGACAAAGCCAGCGAGCGCGCGGCGCGTCACGTCGACGAGCGCAGCGATGTAGGAAGGTTCTTCGCAATACTCTTCGATCACACGCAGCCGGTACGGTGCGTGCAGCTCCGCCGTCACGCGCCGGAACTCGTTCAAACTCGAGCGCGTGGTGCTGTACGAATACTGCGGATACAGCGGCAGAAAGACCAAATCCGTCACGCCGTCAGCGACGGCCTGTCGCACGGCGACGTCCGAGAACGGATGCCAATTTCGCATCGCGACATAGACAGGCATTTCGCTCCCGCGCCTCCGGAGTTCGGCGCGCAGCGCGTCGGCCTGCGCATCGGTCTGTGCGCGCAACGGCGAGCCGCCGCCGATCGAGGCATACAGCCGTTGCGAATAGCGGTATCGCCACGACGCGATCGCCCATGCGAGCGGCTTCACGAGGAATGAAGGCACGGGGATATTGTCCGGGATCAGATCTACGAAGAAGTTATAGAGGAATGCACGGACGTCGGCGAGCGTCTCCGGACCGCCCAGCTGCGCGAGCACGACTGCGGGCGTGGGCCGACCGAAAGTCGGCCCCTTCATAGCGATTGCTCGGTGGCGACTTGGGGAGCAGCGATGAATGCTTGCGCGCAGGCGATCGACGTTTGCGGCAAGACGCCGTGTCCGAGATTGAGGATGTGGCCGATCGGGCCGGCCGCTTTCATCGCGGCGCGCGCATGGCGCGTCACGGCCTCGGGCGTGGAAAGCAACACCGTCGGGTCGACGTTGCCTTGCAGGGCGACGCCGGCGCCGAGGCGTTCACGAGCGTGCCTTAGATCGAGGCGCCAGTCGATGCTCAAGACGTCGGCGCCGGCCCGCGCAAGGGAATCCAACTTTCCCGCGCAGCCGTTCACGAACAAGATCGACGGCGCGCCGGCACGCCGGATTCGCGCGAGCACGGCGGCATGGTACGGTGCTGCGAAAAGATCGAATGCATCGGGCGCGAGTTCTCCGGCCCACGTGTCGAAGACTTGAACGACCTGCGCACCCGCTTCGACTTGCGCGGCGGCGTACGCCGAGACGGTCTCAGCCAGCTTCGCCAGGAGCGCGTGCACGACCGCAGGCTCTGCATAGATCAAGCGCTTTGTCTCGGCGAACGACCTGGAACCGCCGCCCTCGATCAAGTACGATGCAAGCGTGAACGGCCCGCCGACAAACCCCACAAGCGCCGCCCGGTC
>Ga0070735_10001285_pt1 | contig 24680 bp, 21 predicted proteins | sample Coa_R1_FD_66443 | JGI IMG/M metagenome (GOLD analysis project Ga0070735, IMG submission 66443) | Surface soil microbial communities from Centralia Pennsylvania, which are recovering from an underground coalmine fire - Coalmine... | ecosystem: Environmental > Terrestrial > Soil > Unclassified ...
TGCATCAGTTCGCGCCACTATTTCAGCAGAAGCACAAGAGTAGTGATTCCATCAGGATGAGAACCGCGAGTTGTCTCCGGTACCTCAAATCAGCTCTGGGTCAAATTGCCGTTTGGTTTCGCCGGCTTCGCTTAGTCGCTTGCGTTTACCGTCAGCGGTTTCGGCTATCTCAGGTAAGTTTTCACCATGTCGATCACTTCATCAGCCGCCAAAGTCTGCTCCGAATTCGGTTTTCGCTTAGGGTCGAGCACGTGATGCCGGATGTGGCCTTCGAGCAGTTCGGTCATCAGACTGTTGACTGCGCCTCTCGCCGCACTGATGATCTGTAACACTTCGGAGCAATCGCGTCCCTCGTCGAGGATTCGCTCAAAAGCCTCAAACTGGCCCCGGATGCGCTTACTTCGCAGAATCAGCTTTTGCTTGTTCTTGATCGTATGACTCATTCGCGAACGAATGATATCATGCCGGGGAGCTTGTCATATACCTATGGGGGTATGTATGATGAGCCATCTTTGGCATGACTCAACGGAGCGAATGTCTATGAGTTCTTTGCCCATCGTCGAAAAGTCCTCGGTCAACGCTCCACATCTCCGCCCGAAGGGGAATTCGCCGCAACTGAACGAACCTGCCTCTGGCGCTGAGCACGAACAGCACGATCACGGAGTGGAGTGGGCTGAACTCGCCCGCATTGCTTTTGTGGCCCTGGCTGCAGCTGCGGTCTGGTTTCGGCTCTGGGAGCCCTTTCCACACATCAGCGTGATCGGCGTCGCGGCGACGCTGATCGGCGGATATCCCATTTTCAAAGAAGCTTTCGAGAACATCGTTGAACGCAAAATGACGATGGAACTCTCGATGACCATTGCTCTCCTTTCAGCTTTGGCGATTGGAGAGTTCTTCACTGCTCTGGTCATCACTGGCTTCGTCCTGGCCGCTGAGGTTTTGGAGGGTCTCACAGTCGGGAGAGGCCGACGGGCTATTCAGAGTCTTCTCGATTTTCTCCCCAGAACCGTCGCAGTCCGCCGTGATGGCCAGGTGGTTGAAGTACCGTCCGATCAGGTTCAAGTTGACGAAACGGTGATCGTAAAGCCAGGCGGGCACATCCCCGTGGATGGAATTGTGCTTAGCGGCCGCTCGTTCGTGGAACAAGCGGCGATCACCGGCGAAGCCATGCCGGTCGAGAAGGCGCAGGGAGATGCCGTCTACGCGGGCACCATTAATCAATCGGGTGCCCTGGAAATCGGCGCCCAGAAACTCGGCCGTGACACGACGTTCGGAAGAATCATTGAAGCCGTCGAACGCGCCGAGAAGTCGCGGGCTCCCATCCAGAAGACTGCGGATCGCCTGGCGGGATACCTTGTCTATTTTGCCTTGGGGGCGGCGATTCTAACCTTCATCATCACGCACAATGTCAGGTCAACCATATCGGTGGTGATCGTTGCCGGGGCGTGCGGCATTGCGGCTGGAACTCCTCTTGCGATCCTCGGAGCCATCGGGCGCGCGGCGCATCAGGGAGCCATCATTAAAGGGGGGCTCTACCTGGAAGCGCTGGCCGCCGTGGACACCGTGCTCTTGGACAAGACAGGCACGTTAACGTTCGGTACTCCGCAGATCCGGGAGGTCGTTTCCGCCAATGGCTTCGGGGAAGAGCAGATCATCGCCGCTGCCAGCATCGCAGAACGGAAATCCGAACATCCTCTTGCCAAGGCGGTGGTGGCGCGGGCAACAGAACTCGCCATTCCACTCGTCGATCCCGATGAATTCTCGTACACACCCGGGAAGGGAGTCAGGGTGAGGCATCGCGGCGAGGAAATCGTGGTCGGCAGTCTTGCGCTCCTGGTGGAGGAAGGCATGACCAGGGGCTTGCCGGCAGATAGTCACAGTCCTGACGGGGCATCGGAAGTCTATGTCGCTCGCGCGGGACAAGTACTTGGGACCATCCGCATCGCGGATGTGTTGAGGCCGGAAGCCAAGAGTGCGATCGCGGCGATGCGGCAAATGGGGTTGAAAACGATCCTATTGAGCGGAGATACACAGGCTGCAACTTCATCGGTGGGCCGGGGCCTGGGAGTGGACGAAGCCGTGGGAGGGCTTCTGCCAGAGCAAAAAGCAAAGTGGGTGACTGAGTTGCGTAGCAAGGGTTGTAACGTCGCGATGGTGGGCGACGGAATCAATGACGCTCCAGCCCTCGTGGAGGCCAATGTCGGCATCGCCATGGGATCGGGAACGGATGTTGCTCGGGAGAGCGCGGATGTGATCTTGATTGGAAGCGATCTATCGAAATTGGTCGAAACTCTACGGGTTGCTCGCCGCTGCCGCGGCATCATCATGCAGAACTTTGTCGGCACGCTGGTGGTGGACAGCGTAGGGGTGGGAATGGCGGCCTTCGGGTTTCTCAATCCGCTCCTGGCCGCTTTTATTCATGTGACTTCAGAGTTGGCGTTCATCCTCAATTCCACGAGGTTGTTGCCCCGTGGTGCTGAATCCGGGCGGTGAGTCGCGGGTTGGAAGTTTGAGTCTCGGGTTATGCACTTTGCCCATGCGATCCAGAGTCGGAGTGTCAGAACTTGGGGAGTCGTGATCGCCTTGGTGCTGTTGGTGATTTTGATTGTGGCAGTTTTCCTGCAGTTTCACAGATCATCCCAACCGTTTGAAATGGACGACCTGTATGGCCTATTGGATTAAGTGGCTCCCAGCAGCGGGAACGGATCGCACATGGTGAATGAGGATCGAGATTGTCCGTTGAAGACGAAACGCCTCGTCATTGGGCAAATCACGGTCTGCCGAGGCTGCTGCTGTGGCAATGTCGAGCGCGGCTTACCCGAAGTTCCTGTCGAATGGTTGAAGAACGAATGGCGGAAACGGGGACTGTTGAAGCGAGTCCAACTGACCATCAGTGGTTGTGTCGGGCCGTGCGATGTGCCGAACGTGGTGGTAAGTACGACCTCATCGGGCACGGAGTGGCTGGGAAATATCGTTGCGTTCGACCAGTACCGAAGTCTCGTGGAGTGGGCTGTCCGCTGTCGGGATGCAGGCCAGGTGTTAGCTCTGCCGCACGAGTTTCGTGAATGCAGGATTAGCCCTTTTTCTTCGTAGAGGTTGGCGGAACCCTTTGAAGAGCTTTCAAAACAAGAGAGCACCTCTAACACTCAGAACGCCACGGCAAGCATTGCGGCATGCACACGGGTCGAGGCTTCCGTGGATTCGAGCGTTCCTATTGGAGGCACGACGAAGTGACCTTATGGAATCAATCTTCAAGAAGAGTCAGAATCGGAACAAGAGAGCGAGCCATACTGAGGGGATCTTTCGGCTGCTGTTGATCATTTTGTGGGCACTGGTCGTCGTCGTGGTGGGTTTTTATTCGGGTTTAGCCTATCACCACCACTAGCACTATCCGGCCAGCGAAACAAAACATTGAGCAGGTTTGCGTACATACCCCACTAGGTACAACTTCGTTGCGTTTCTTTGGCGTTTTGGTATATTCAAACGAAGCTTCCATGGGGTAGCCTTGATGCGGTCGATAACGAAGCGGATAGCGTATGTATGCGTGTTGCTGACCATTTGGTCAGCAGTAGCATTTGCTGCGCATCAGCATTCGGGCGCTACCGACTCGGCAACATGCACGGTCTGCATCGCCGCCCATTCGGCTTCCCCCAAGACTGCCAGCCCGTTGCCAAGGGTGATGTTTGCTTCTGTATCCGTCTCCCGGCCTGAAGCTGTAGTAGCTACCAAGCAACGCCTGATACCCTTCGCCCTCAGTGTTCGCCCGCCTCCTGGCGTCTAAATAAAGATCAATTCTCTGATGTTTTTCAGGCCCCGGTTCATCTTCCGTGCGGCTGTGCCTTGATCTTTTTAACCAAATTTTCAGGAGGAATCATGCTGGCTTCATACGAGAAGTCGCTCCGCGCGGCCTTTATCGTCGTATTCTGCGTGGCGCTGGGTCTTCAGGTTCACGCTCAGTCGGGTGGAGGTTCGGGATCGCTCAATGGCACGGTTTTTGACCCTACAGGTGCAGTTGTCGCCAACGCGACGGTTGAGCTTCGTCAGTTAGTCAGTGGGTTTGACCGCACGACCGTTACAGACGGAAAGGGGAATTTCAGTTTCTCGAACGTTCCGTTTAATCCGTACCACATGACGGTGACGGCTACGGGATTCGCGCCGAGCGCCCAGGATGTCGATGTGCGCTCGGTAGTACCCGCCAGCGTCAAGATCAGTCTTCGGGTAACTGGCTCGTCCACTTCGGTTACGGTCGAGGCTGGCGAGGATTTGGTAGAGAATGATCCCACCTTCCATACCGACGTCGACAGGCAGTTGTTCGATAAGCTTCCATTGGAAAGCCAATCGTCGTCTGTAAGTTCGTTGGTCACTCTCTCAACGCCTGGCATCGCTGCTGATTCCAACGGTCTATTCCACGGCTTGGGCGACCATGCGGAGAATTCGTTCTCTGTCGACGGGCAGCCGATTACCGACCAGCAGAGCAAAGTCTTCTCCAACCAGATTCCCCTCGATTCAATCCAGTCCATGGAAGTAATATCCGGGGCACCGCCAGCGGAATACGGAGGCAAGACCAGTGTTGTGATTGTGGCCACCACTCGCTCGGGCCAAGGTGTAACCAAGCCCCACGGCAGTGTGAGCACTTCTTACGGGTCGTTTGGAACATCCAACGTGGAAGCCGATCTCGCTTATGGCGGACAAAAATGGGGAAACTACATCTCTGCTGGTGGACTAAACAGCGGCAGGTTTCTTGATCCGCCGGAGTTTGTCGTCATGCACGACAAGGGCAACGAAGAAAATCTGTTCGACCGAGTCGATTATCAACTATCAAGCGCTGATTCTCTTCGCTTGAACCTGGGATTTACCCGCTCTTGGTTCCAAACGCCGAATTCCTACGACTCTCAGCTGGCGACACCGTGGAACGGAGTGGTCGTGGCCAATGGTGGCCTCGATCCCAACGGGAATGTCGTCGGCCACGCCGACCAGCGTTCCCAGATCAAGACCTTCAACATCGCGCCTACCTGGACCCGATTGATCAGCCCCACTACGGTGTTCACTCTGGGTGCTTTTGTCCGGCACGATGGTTACAACTATTATCCCAGCGCCAACCCCTTTGCAGACCTGGGAGCGCCGGGACTGCAGAGCGAAACCGTAAGTCAGAGGCGCACGCTCCTAAATGCAGGGCTGCGATCCGATGTTTCCTACGTGAAGGGGATTCACAACCTTAAAGTAGGAGCTACCTACGAGCAGACGTTTCTTGACGAGAAGGACCCTTTCGGCATAGTCGATCCGACGCTGAACGCACCGTGCCTCGACTCGAGCGGCAATCCATACTGGTCGGGCGCCACACCGTCCAATCCCAATGACCCTTCGCAATGCGCCGGGCTTGGCCTGCAGATCAATGACGGTGTCGTCAATCCAAACACGGTTTTTGATCCATTGCTGGGCTGCTATGACTTGACCCGTCCGACTCCGTCTGGCAATGACCCCTGCCCGCTTGGCACGACCGCGAGCGGCCTCTACACCTTTAACGGCCACACCGACGTCAAGGAACTCGCTCTTTATATCCAAGATACGATCACCAAGGGAAACTGGGCTCTGAATCTGGGATTGCGGGGCGATTTCTACAACGGGCTTACGACTCACCGGGAGGCCGAACCTCGCCTAGGTGTGGCTTATAACATCAAGCGTACCAACACGGTTCTTCGCGTTTCGTATGCACGAACGATGGAGACTCCATTCAATGAAAATCTGGTGCTTTCCAGCATCGGATGCGCGAACGACGTAGTGAATCCGCTTCTTGGTTGTAGCTCGCAGATATCGAATCCATTGAGCCCCGGCTGGCGCAACGAATTTCACGCTGGGATCCAGCAAGCCTTCGGACGGTACCTCGTTTTCTCCGGCGAGTACATCTGGAAGTACACGCACAATGGGTACGATTTCAGTGTGCTGGGCGCCACGCCCATCACTTTTCCCGTGGAGTGGAACAATTCGAAGATTCCGGGATACGCTGGGCGCGTGAGCGTACCGAACCTTCATGGATTTTCTGCGCTCATGGTGTTTTCAAGCGTGGCGGCCCGGTTTTTCACTCCGCAGATCGGCGGCGCTGGCGCGGTTCCTTCAGCAGTGGGACCGTTCCGTATCGACCACGATGAGAAGTTCAACATGACGTTCCACGCTCAGTACCAGCCGTGGAAGGTCGGGCCGTGGCTCGGCTTCAACTGGCGTTATGACAGCGGCCTTGTCGCCGGCCCAGCACCGTGTGCCGGAGGTAACTGCGGAAACGGCCCAGCGGGCACCGACACGGTTGTGGACACTTCGGGACTAAGCGCGGATCAACAGGTTGAGGCGGGGTTATTTTGCGGATCGGTTCGCCCGTCGCTACCCACTCCGGCGAACCCGATTGGTATTCCACTGAGCTCCAGCCTAGGCACCAACCTGTGCCCGGCGTCACAATACGGTTCTTCGCTTCTGCAAATACCGGCACCCGGAACAGAAGATGACGACCACAATCCGCCACGCATTGCGCCCCGCAACCTGTTCGATATCGCCGTGGGTGACGACAATCTGTTCAAAGGCGATCGTTACAAATGGAGTCTTACACTCACAGCCGTCAACGTGACGAACAAGCTGGCGCTGTACAACTTCCTTTCGACCTTCAGCGGGACGCACTATGTAACGCCCCGAGCGCTGACGGCCCAACTCGGGTTCCACTTCTAGCAGACGCTCCCCATCGATGAGGGCAGCGCGGACAACCCCGTGCTGTCCTCTCTTTCGAAACCTTCATGATGGGAGTGGAGCCATGAAGCGATCGAAGTTCACGTTGCGGGAAGGGCTCGTCATGCTGGTGGGAGTGACCGTCATACTTATCGTTATGCTGTGGCTGATCTTGTCGGGAATCTTGCAGATCAACCATTGAAGAAAGTCTCGCGAAACAGTAGCCCTTCGTCGGACCGTCGGGTAAAGAATTAGGGCGTAGGTCATTTCCCCGCTCAGTTTGTTGCGTTCGGAGTATCTCCGTCCGTGGTTGCGAGTCACGGGAAGAACAGGTTCAAAGAGCATGAGGACACGAAAGATTTGTTTGGCATCCGCTTGATACGACAAACCTTGATCGCGGTCGCTGCATCAACTCCGAGACGAGGGAGGTCAGATGAGCAATAAGAGTGGAATTGCCGATCCGACGCGTCTTAAACGTTTTGATTCCGACGACAAGCAACTGCTTCGAGTTGTGATTGAGACGCCCAAGGGAAGCCGAAACAAATTTTCATTTGAACCAGAAGAGCGCATATTCGAGTTGAAGAGAGTTTTGCCTTCAGGGATGGCCTTTCCCTATGACTTCGGATTTGTTCCTTCCACCAAAGCGGATGATGGCGATCCGGTTGATGTCCTGGTTTTAATGGACGAGCCGGCATTCCCTGGATGTGCGCTTTCCTGTCGTCCTATCGGCGTCATCGAAGGAGAGCAAGGCGACAAGAAAAAGAGAGTGCGTAACGACCGCATTATCGCCGTTGAAAAAGATGCCCATAGCTGGGAAGACATCAAGGATATTGCCGATCTAGGGAAGCCGTTCATCCGCGAGCTGGAAGAATTTTTTGTGAATTACCACAAGCTTAGCGGGAAGAGATATCGCGTTCTCGGATTGGCGGGTCCGCAACAAGCGCGGAGGCTCGTAAGATCTAAGGCGCGCTGACCCGAAAGCTGGGTTAAAGGCTCGTGTCGCTGATAAATGTCGACCGCCTCCTTGGGGCAAAGGAAGCCCGCGTGGCGCGCGCCGCAGTTCTCGGCGCACGCTCGTTTCGCGCGTTCCACTTCTCTCGCCAGTAGATAACTGATCCAACCGGCGAACGAAACCAAGCAACTAACGTTCGAAGTGTGAAGTTGATGCGGAGAATGATTAAGCAATAGAAGGCAGGCAGCGAATCTGGGCAGCCTGCGGCCTAAAGCGGTTTCGTGAAGGAGACATGAAATGGCAAGCCCGGCAAGCGTCAAGAAGCATCCGTTGCATCCCATGCTGGTCGCCGTACCGATTGGATTGTGGGTATTCGCATTGGTGTGCGATATCGTAGCCGCCGCCGGAGGCGCCGGTGCATGGAGTATCGTCGCACTCTACAGCGTCGGTGGAGGGATTGTGGGTGCCGTGATCGCGGCTGCGCCGGGAGTCATCGACTATTTCTCGATCGACGAAGCAGCGATGAAGCGAATCGCAAACTTTCATCTGTTGGTGAATGCGGGCGCGCTTCTCGTTTTTTCGGTTAATCTCTGGAGCCGATTCGAGTTGCCGTCCACGAGCATTGTGCCGCTTGTCTTGTCTGTGGTTGGAGTAGTAGGGATCGGTATTAGCGGCTGGCTTGGAGGCGAAATGGTCTATGTCAAAGGCATGGGCGTGGTGGCTGTGGACAAGCTCGCAAAGAAGGTGGAGCAGCAGCCCCGGCTCAAGCGGGCGAGTTAGCACTGATGGTGCCACGCACCATGATCCAAACGAACTGGCCGATAAATTCAAACGGCAAGCCCTCCGATTCGTTCGTAGTCGTGGACATCATGCGCTAACACACGAAAACGAATCCAAATATCCGTGAGAGCCAACATTTTGTCTCTGGTGTTCCTCTAAACTCTGCAGGTTTGGCTAGCCATGAAGCAAGAGTTCCAGTCGGCCTTTTTCAATCGTCGCTGTTTGCTGAAGACAGCGATTTCTTTTTTTGGAGCGGCGTGGTTTGAAGGCATCCTTCAGGCAGCGAGTGGTGCGAGGGTCGAAGCCAGATCGCAAAATGCGCAGACACAGGAGGTTCTGGCGAATATGAACACACAGGATCGAATCGAGTCTTCGTGGCTTTCCCGGCAAGTTGGTTTTCAACTGGCGCACGAACAATTTCCGGTGCCAGAACTGGTCGATCTGGGCATTGCAGCAGACCAGGCTGGATTCGACCTGCTTGCGGTTAGTGATCACTTTCAGCCGTGGCAAGCGAACGAAGGACATTCGGGTCAAGCATGGGTCACGATGAGTGCGATTGGCCAGCGCACAAAACGTATCCGCATGGGAACGACCGTAACCTGTCCGACATTTCGTTATAACCCTGGCGTCGTGGCCGAGGGGTTCGCGTCTTTGAGTCTTCTTTATCCCGGCCGTATTTTCCTCGGGATTGGCTCGGGCGAGGCTCTGAATGAAGAGGCTGCGGTTGGCTCCTGGCCCAAGTGGCCGGAGCGTTCCGAGCGTCTGGTGGAGGCTGCGGAGATCATTCGCAAACTTTGGGGCGGTCAACAGATCGATCACTCTGGCAAATACTACAAAGTCAACGCCCGACTGTACGATCCGCCGTCAAAGCCGATTCCTCTGATGATGGCGGGGAATGGCCCAAAGGCGATGCATCGTTGCGGCCAGTTTGCCGATGGCCTCATCACCGATCCCAAGACGTGGAAGGAACACAAGGGCGAGTTTCAAAAGGGCGCGACGGACGCCGGTAAGGACCTGTCACGCATGCCCGTCTTCATCGAACAGTATGTTGTGGTGGGAGGTAAGAGCGAAGCGGAAGAAGCAGCGAAATTGTGGCGGTTCGGTCCAAAGGCCTGGAAGCCTTATTTCAATATTCGCGATCCGAAGACGATCCAAGAGCGAGCTGATGCGGAAATTCCCTTGGAAAAAGTGACGGAAGGATGGCCCGTGGGGACTGATCCGGACATTCACGTAAAAGTCCTCTCTGAGCTGTTTGCGAGCGGGGCGACCGGTGTCCACATACATTCCGGGCAACGTGATCAGCGACGAGTGATCGACTTTTATGGCAAGGAAGTGCTGCCCCGTCTAAGAAAAACTACGGCCAAGGCGGCGTGAATGCATCTCTTGTCGCGTTGAGATACTCTTCAGGAATTGATGACTCCAAGACCACAGGATCCGGCGCTATTGTTCGACCTCGATGGCACTTTGATCGATACAGTTTATGAACACGTACTCGCCTGGTCGGTCGCGCTCAGAAGCGCTGGGGTCATGGCGTCGAACTGGGGAATCCATCGGCGTATCGGGATGAGCGGACACGCCCTGGTCCGGCAGATGGTTCGAGAGATTGGGAAAGAGCATCGCAGAGTCGATGTTGAAGATCTCGAGAAGAAGCACGACGCCGAGTTCAACAGGGTGGCGAGCAGGGTCCGCGCTCTTCCTGGAGCTCAGGATTTGCTTGATCGTTTGACGCGAATGCGGGTGCGATGGGCCATCGCGACAACCGGTGGCAAAAGGCAAACGAAAAAGTTACTACAAAGGCTACGAATTCCGCCAAAGGCGGTCGTGGTCACAGGAGACGATGTGGCCAAGGCTAAGCCATCGCCAGATGTGTTTGTGATGGCGGCCAGTCGACTGAACATGCCAATCGACCATTGCATTGTTGTCGGGGATAGCGTTTGGGACATGCTGGCTGCTGGTCGAAGAAGAGCCCTTGGGGTTGGCCTTCTGTCAGGCGGCTACAGTCAGGAGGAGTTGCAACAGTCGGGAGCTTTCCGTGTCTACGCCGATCCCAGCGACATGCTGGAGCATATCGAAGATCTCGGAATTGCGTGAAACGGGGATTGATCGGCAGCCGACGCTCTTCTCGGCAAAAGAGGAGAGTATGCGCCAAAGTATTCTCTACACGGCCGCAAGCTTGCCGGCTGAACTGCAATGGACCATTCCTCAGTCGGCAAGTTATGGACGCTATTTCCCGGTGGACGCGCCTGCTTTGTGATAGTTGAAAAATGTGTCGTCTTCTGCGCTTTTGTGTGCAATCAACAACATGATCTTGGCACTCGACTTCATTGAATAATGCGACACCAGCCAGATATCGCTGGTCACTGGGCGTTTTTCAACTTCAAACCGGGTGCCAGGTTCTACCTCCGCAACGAAGCCTTCTATCTTCACGGGATGAGTGACGTGCGCCTCAACCTTCACCCATTGAAACGTTTTCTGATCAATCCATAGCGTTCCTTCCATTCCAGTCAGCACCTGGCTGTCGCGATCGGGAGGCTTATAGCCTTTGCGAGGAGTCGCTTTGAGCACGTAAACCTTGTGTCCGCCGAGCATGCGCTCGCCAGTCAGATGGAAATCGAACGCCGTGGTCATTTGGTTCAGCATCGTATGATCACGCTGTCTCTCCGCCTGATACTTTGCGATCCTTTTTGCTCTTTGGTCCGGCGGTTCATGCAGCCGTTCCGCCACTGCATCCTGATATTTCTTACGTTCTTCTTGTTGTTGTGCGGCGCTGAGATCATGTCCGTCCACTGCGATAAGCCGTTCATATGGAGAGCCGTCCAACATCGTGACCGCAAATGTCTTATCTCCATTTTTTGTGCGGTCGCGTTCTGAGTTGTCGAATTCCGGAGCAGCAGCCCAGTCGTGTTCATTCACTTCCGAGGATTGACGAATGATGCCAGCGACGTCCTGTGCATCCATGAAATGAAGGCAGAGTAGAAGCGTGGGTATTATGCAAAAAATATTTGCGAAGCGCTCGCGGAAGGTCGTCACCCGCGCCTCAACGCGAGCCAAACTGCCGCTGCGATTGCCGCCACCCCTGCACCAATCCAGCGACGGCCCTGGCTTGCTCCTAGTTCCCAACTTCTTTCGTGCGCGAGTTGGTCGAACGTTCCATGGGCACCGTGATCGCCTCTCAGCGGTTTCCACAAATTGTCCGGCCGGTTCGGATCCTCGGGCTCGCAGGTTTGCTGAGATGCAAATCCAGTTTTTCCCAGATAGCGGTCGAGCAAACCGGGAGCGAGTTTGTTGCCGACGATCGCCTCCACCGTGGGCCAGCCGACATACACCTCGCGGCGGTTGTGGTGTGCCGCCCAGTAGATCGCTTCAGCCCCTACCTCCGGTTGGAAGATTGGCGGGACGGGCTGTGCCCTGTGCTTCAGGCGGCTCTTGACCCAACCAAATTGTGGAGTATTCAAAGCGGGCATCTGAACCATGGTGACTCGAACTTTGCTCTTGTCGTGGATCAATTCGCAGCGGAGGGAATCTGTGAACCCGGCGATGGCATGTTTGGCAGCGCAGTATGCGGATTGCAGCGGGATGCTGCGGTAGGCCAGCGCCGATCCAACCTGAAGGATCGTTCCGCGATTTCGCGGCAACATCCGTTTCAAAGCAGCGAGAGTTCCATACACCACGCCCAGATATGTGACTTCTGTGACACGCTTATATTCCTCCGGCCGCATTTCCTTAACGGGAGAAAAAACGGAGGCCATCGCATTGTTCACCCAGATGTCAATCGGTCCGAATGCTTGTTCAACGGAGACGGCAGCCTCCTCCACGGCATTCGCATCGGCAACGTCGAGCGGAAGGATCAGTGCAGAGCCACCGGCCGATTCGATTTCCCGCTTGGCAACTTCAAGCCCGTCGACGCCACGAGCGATCAAACCAACTTTCGCACCATGTCTGCCGAATTTCCGCGCCGTGGCCCTTCCGAGGCCAGCCGACGCTCCCGTTATCACAACGACTTCGTTCTTCAAAACGCGACCATCCAATCGTCTTTGCGCCTTAGATAAGTTCCCGCACCTGATCGGAAATGGTTGTTAGCGCAATTTTCTTTCTGTTAGGTTCTCCCCGAGCTAGTGATTCGGCAAAGTGCAGTGCCTGCTCCGCTTTTACCTTGGCAGGCATGGGAGGTTCGAATGGGTCCACTGACGCCTGCAGCACGGCAGGTCCCGGAGCAGCGAGGAACTCTTCCATAGCTCGACCGCAATCCGCAGGATCTTCCACGCTGAATCCGAGGCCGCCGCAAGCGTGAGCAAAGGCTGCGAAATCGATGGGATGCAGATCAACTCCATACTCGGGATTGCCCAGGAAGACCATCTGCTCCCACTTGATTTGTCCGAGCGTATTGTTCTTGATGATGACGACCTTGATCGGAAGTTTGTATTTCACAGCGGTGACAAAGTCGGCCATGAGCATGGAAAAGCCGCCATCGCCGACGAAGGCGACGCACTGTCGATTCGGAAAAGCGATCTGCGCGGCGATTGTGTAAGGCAACCCGGCCGCCATCGTCGCCAGGTTCCCGGACAAGCTGTACATTTGTCCGCGGCGGGCAAGAATATGCCGCGCCCACCAGGTTGTAATGGTGCCGCTATCACTACTAATGATTGCATCATCTTTTAAGCGTTTGGAAAGTTCCCAGGCCACGACCTGGGGCTTCATAGGCTTGTCCTGCCGTGTGGCGCGCTTCTCCATCAAATTCCACCAGTCTTTCATTCCTGCCTGGGCGGCTTGAAGGAACTTCCTTTCTTCTTTGCGCTTCAGAAGTGGCATGAGTTCACGCAAGGCATTGCGGCTATCGCCCACCAATCCAATCTCTACCGGATAGCGAAGGCCGATTTTCTTTGGATCGAGTTCGATCTGCACTCCTTTGGCCTGGCCCGGTTTGGGCATGAACTCGATGTACGGAAATGAGGATCCGACAATCAGCAGTGTGTCGCAGTCTTCCATCGCCTCTTGCGAAGGCTTGGTTCCGAGAAGCCCGATGCCACCAGTTGTGTAAGGGCTATCATCGGGAACGGCCGCCTTCCCAAGTAACGCCTTGATGATGGGTGCAGCGAGCAGTTCTGCGGTTTTTTCAAGTTCATCGGTCGCGTTCAATGCGCCTCGGCCAGCGAGGATCGCGACCTTCTCACCTTGATTGAGAATCTCCGCGGCCCGCTCAAGGTCAACGTGATCTGGCAGGCGTGCGCTGCGGGCGTCGACATCGGAAGTATGGTGCGGGATGTTGCGGCTGGAGGCTTGCTTCTTCTTTACCTCTTTTTCCTGGAGGTCTACGGGAAACGTGATGTGAGCGACCCCGCGGTACGCTAATGCAGCTCGACAGGCCAACTCAGTCATATTCTCGACGTGAGTTGGGCCCATGATGCGTTCGTTGAAAATCGCGACATCCATGAAAAGCTTGTCGAGCGCTACATCCTGCTGGGTGAAAGTGCCAATGAGATCGTGGAACTGCAGGCCGGTGATCGCCAGCACGGGCTGGTTGTCGCATTTTGCATCGTAAAGGCCGTTCAGCAGATGAATTCCGCCAGGACCGGAAGTTGCGAGGCAGACGCCGAGCTTGCCAGTGAACTTTGCATATCCGCAAGCCATAAACGCGGCGGCTTCTTCATGCCGAACCTGAATGAATCGAATCTTCTCTGCATGAGTGCGAAGTGATTCCATGATGCCGTTGATCCCGTCGCCCGGGAGACCAAAAATGACTTCCACACCCCAATCCAGAAGAGTTTCCACCAATACATCGGCTGCCGTCATAAAAGTCCTCCACCCGCATTCACAAGAACACTGGTTTTAGTCAGATGCAGTCTCAATCTGGATAGTTCATGTCAGTGAGATAAATTCTTGATTTCGAGTTGAGAAAGTCTCCGCAAAATGTTCGTTCCCCTCCCACCCCAGTAATTCCAAGAAAGTGTGAATTTGTCGGCCTACGTTTTTGCCGAAAAAATCATCTTTATATCCATAGATTGGGCGGCGGGCGTTCGTCGATCAATACTGTGTTCGCTTGATCAAACACCCGCGGAAACAGCATGGAGGTTAGTCACGCAGTCGCACATTCCGATCGCTCGAATTGAGGTGTCCACGTATACGGTGCCGACAGATTTCCCAGAGTCCGACGGGACCTTGCAATGGAATTCCACAACTTTGGTGTTGGTCGAAGCGCACGCCAGCAATAAAGCTGGTTTGGGCTACACCTATGCTGACGCGGCGACCGCAATCCTCATTCGAGACACACTGGCGAAAACAGTCGAAAGCCAGAACGCGCTAGCACCAGCAGCAAGTTGGAATGCGATGGTGGCGCGTACTCGTAACTTGGGCCGTCCTGGAATGGTGTCTATGGCGATTTCGGCGGTTGATATCGCCCTGTGGGATTTAAAGGCGCACCTCCTCAGTATTTCATTGCTAACTCTGCTGGGCGCCGCACGGGAATCGGTGCCGATTTATGGGAGCGGTGGATTTACTTCGTATTCCGTAAAACAACTTCAACGTCAGCTGTCCGGCTGGGCAGAACAGGGCATTAGGCGCGTAAAGATGAAAATCGGCCGCGACGCCAAAGCCGATATTCGGAGGGTTGCCGCGGCCCGCGAAGCGATTGGCGCTGAGACCGAGCTTTTTGTCGACGCGAACGGCGCATACAGCCGAAAGCAGGCATTGGCGCAAGCCGAGAAATTCGCGGTGCAGAATGTTGTTTGGTTCGAGGAGCCCGTTTCCTCCGACGATCTTGTGGGATTGCGATTACTGCGGGACCGATTTCCTGCAGGGATGGAAGTTGCGGCTGGGGAATACGGGTATGAGTCCGGATATTTTCGCCGCACGCTGGCTGCAGGGGCCGTCGACGTTCTGCAGGCTGACGCAACCCGATGCGGTGGCATCACCGGGTTTCTGCAAGCCGCGGCATTGTGTGAGGCGCATCATACGCCGCTCTCCGCGCACACGGCGCCATCCGTGCACGCACATCTCGGTTGCGCTGCTACCCCCTTACGGCACTTGGAATATTTCCACGATCACGTTCGTATCGAAAACATGTTTTTTGACGGAGTTCGTATCCCTACGAATGGCCAGCTCTCGCCCGATCTTTCGCGGCCGGGTATGGGAATTGAATTGAAGCGTGCTGATGTTCAGCGCTTTGCAGCCTAAGGAGGAATGATGTCAGCGAGTCGAGTTCCGCTTGTCGCGCCGGAGGAGCTGAGACAGTCGTGGCGGGATCGTTCGCGCGACGTCGATACGGAAGGGTTGGAAGAAGGCCTGCGAAGCGCAGTGACTGGCGAAGTTCGATTCGACGCCGGGAGCAGGGCGCTTTACGCTACCGATGGCTCCAACTATCGGCAAGTTCCTATCGGCGTAGTCGTCCCTAAATCAAAGCAGGATGTGATCGAGGCCATAGCCGTATGTCGGCAATTCGGCGCTCCGCTGCTTTCACGTGGTGGAGGCACGAGTTTGGCGGGACAGTGCTGCAACGTGGCTGTCGTTATCGATTGGTCGAAATATCTTCATAACATCGTTGAACTGAACCCGCAGCAGAAGTACGCTCGCGTGCAACCCGGCACAATCTGCGACACGTTACGTGATGCCGCCAAGCCTTACATCTTGACGTGGGGTCCGGACCCTGCTACTCACGACCACTGCACGTTTGGCGGCATGTTGGGCAACAACTCCTGCGGAGTTCATGCGCAAATGGCGGGGAAAGCCGGCGAGAACGTGCTGTCGATGGACATTGTTCTTTACGACGGCACCCAAATGACAGTGGGATGGATGGATGAACAACAGCTCGACGCAAAGATCGCCGGAGGTGGCCGAGAGGGCGTCATCTATGCACAACTAAAATCGCTGCGCGAGAAATACGGGAAACTGATCAAAGAGAGATATCCACGCATCCCGCGTCGAGTTTCCGGTTACAACCTGGATCATCTGCTGCCAGGCGAGGATGGCCGTTTCAACATTGCACGAGCGCTGGTAGGAAGCGAGAGCACTTGCGTCACGATTCTGGAAGCCGAAGTCCAGCTCATCTACAGCTATCCCAAGCGAGTTCTTTTGGTTCTAGGTTATCCGAGCATTTATGAAGCTGGCGATCAAGTGCCGAAGATCCTCGAGTTCAAGCCCATCGGATTTGAAGGCCTCGACAATTTCCTGATCCACAATGTGAAAAAGAAAGGCATGCCTCAAGTCGACGATCTTTCGATCCTTCCTGAAGGAAAAGGATGGCTGGTGGTCGAGTTTGGTGCGGGAACGACCGAGGAAGCCGAACAACAAGCCCGGGCTGCAATGTCGGCGCTAGAGGGCTCTGGTGTGCGATCGATGAGACTCTTCGTCGATGAGGCTGAGCAAAAGAAAGTCTGGGACGTTCGCGAGGCAGGGCTGGGCGCAACCGCCTTTGTTCCCGGTGAGCCGTTGGCGTGGGAGGGTTGGGAGGACTCCGCGGTTCCACCGGAAAGGATTGGAGAGTACCTGCGTGATCTGTGCAAGCTTTACGAAAAGTACAAATATCGGTCCGCGCTTTACGGGCATTTCGGACAGGGTTGCATTCATTGCCGAGTGAACTTCGATCTCATGAGCGAACCGGGCATCCACAAGTGGCGCTCGTTCATGGAAGAAGCGACAGATCTTGTCACCAGCTACGGGGGATCAATCTCGGGCGAACATGGGGACGGACAGTCGAAAGCAGAATTCCTCTACAAGATGTTTGGATCGGAGTTGATCGAGGCTTTTCGGGAATTCAAGACTATTTGGGACCCCGATTGGAAGATGAATCCAGGAAAACTTGTTGATCCTTATCACATCGATGAGAACCTGCGATTGGGAGCGAACTACCATCCCTGGGACCCACCCACATACTTCAAGTTCCCTGATGATCACGGCAGCTTCGCCCATGCCGCGCTGCGCTGCGTTGGGGTTGGAAAGTGCCGCCGCGAAAATGGCGAAGGCGCTCAGGACACAATGTGTCCGAGTTATATGGTCACCCGCGAAGAGATGCATTCGACGCGTGGCCGCACGCACCTGCTTTGGGAAATGCTGCATGGCGATGTCATTAGTGATGGATGGCGCGATGAGCACGTGAAAGAAGCTCTGGACCTTTGCCTGGCGTGCAAAGGCTGCAAGGGGGATTGTCCAGTCAATGTGGACATGGCGACCTACAAGGCCGAATTCCTTGCGCATTACTGGCAAGACAGAATCCGGCCGATTCATGCCTATGCGTTTGGGTGGATCGATAAGTGGGCCCGGCTAGCATCGATTGCGCCGGGCTTCGCTAATCTATTCACGCAGTTGCCCGGCTTGCGCGACGCGGCCAAGATGGCGGTAGGTGTGCCCAGGCAAAGAGAGATTCCTGCATTCGCCGCTCAAACATTCCAGTCGTGGTTTCAAAACCGCAAGTCGCACCCTACGGGAGGATCGAAGGTGCTTCTCTGGGCGGACACTTTCAACAATTACTTCATGCCTGAAACAGCGCGAGCCGCGGTAGAAGTACTCGAACATGCGGGTTGCAAGGTTGAAGTGCTGGATCAGCATCTTTGCTGCGGCCGGCCGCTCTATGATTACGGTTTTCTCGATATGGCGAAGTCGTATCTGCACCGCAACCTGACCGCGCTTCGTTCCCACATATCGGAAAATACTCCGATGGTCGTTTTGGAGCCCAGTTGCTGCTCCGTATTCCGCGACGAACTGCATAACTTGTTTCCCGAATCGAGCGAAGCCAAGCGATTAGCCGAAAACACTTTCACGCTGTCTGAATTTCTGGAGAAGAAGGTTCCGGGCTATCAACCGCCTGAAGTTCGCCGTCAAGCCATTGTGCAGGGCCACTGCCACCACAAAGCAGTGATGCGTATGAAAGAAGAAAAATCGCTGATGGAGAAAATGAAACTCGATCATCGCGTGCTGGAATCTGGTTGCTGCGGTATGGCAGGAGCCTTCGGTTACGAAAAAGACAAATATCAGGTTTCCGTCTCCTGTGCCGAGCGCGCGCTCTTGCCGGAGGTGCGCAAGGCTCCCGTCTCCACGATCATCGTGGCTGATGGCTTCAGCTGCAAAGAACAGATTGCACAGGAAACAAATCGTGAGGCACTGCATTTGGCAGAGGTAATGAAACTGGGGCTCGAGGATCAAGGGAAATGGCTGCCCACGATGTATCCAGAAAGGCATTTAGTGCAAGCGCGCAAAGAAGCACAAAAGAAATCGATGATGCGCGCAGCGATCGTCAGCGGCCTCGTGGTCGCTGGACTCGGCTTGATGTGGTTTAAGAACAAAAGACGATGAGTACTTGTAGGTTCTTAGTTCGGCTGCTGTTGGCTAGAACGCATGGACAGTCATCTGCGGAGATCGTTGGCCAAAATCCATCCTCAGCCAGGAACTACCTATTGCAGTCAGGGTCGGGCTGTGCTGGCCACCGATATTGACGGTTTGATCGGAGATTTTGCGAAGCATGGCTTATTCGTCGGTGAGACTCGCGTTCTGTCGCGCTACCGATATCTTGTGGACGGCAAAGGGCCAGAAACCGTGGCGGTCTCAAATGTGGAGCAGCATTCGTGGCTCGGCTATTACATCAGTCCTGCACCGGGTGCTAAGTGGAAACAGGATACGGGCTCAGGTGAGATGGAGGAGGCCTCCGAAAAAACCATCGAGTTGAAGGTGTCGCGCACCGTGGGGTTGGGCGTACACGAGGACATCGATTTCACAAATTTTGCGCAGCGGCCGGTTCAATTCACTTTCGAAATTGAGCTCGATTGCGACTTCTCCGATCAGGCCGAAACCTTTCGCAGGAAGCAACGTGGAAAGTTGCTTCGACGATGGCTTAGGCGATCCTCTCGACGAGGAGAATTGATTTATGACTATCGCGTCTCCCACAGATACTCCCATCAGGGAAATCGTGGCCTTGCGAGCATTCATCAGAAGTTGATCGTCAGCATAGAGAAAGCCGACTCGCCCGCTTCTTTTCATAACTCAAAACTACGCTTCGACATACGCCTGAACGCGCATGAATCCTGGCATGCCTGCGTAAAGTTCATTCCCGTGTTCGAAGGTAAGGAGATGCCACCCTTGTATGGCTGCCGCCAGTTCTTCGGATCAAGGAATCGACTGGATCGAAGGCGGGCAATGTTTCTGAACGAATCCACTCAATTCCGCACAGATATGGATCCCCCGACCCTTTCGTCGGTCGTCGAACGCACATTACTTCAGGCGACTCATGACTTATCCGCGCTGCGGCTGCCAGATCTCGACCATGGGGACCGCTCATGGATCACGGCCGCTGGCCTGCCTATCTATGTTGCACTATTTGGCCGCGACACACTAACCGCCGGCTGGCAGGCATCCGTTCTTTCGACCTCGATGGCAGACGGTGCGTTACGCGAGCTGCCGAAGTGGCAAGGGAAGGTCGAAAATGACTGGCGCGACGAGCAGCCGGGCCGCATGTTGCATGAAGCCCATACGGGTCCACTGGCGGCGCTCAATTACAACCCGCGCTCCCGCTACTACGGCGCTGCTACAACCTCATCGTTCTATCCTGTCGCTGTTTCGGAACTCTGGCATTGGACCGGGAACGAAAAAGAAATTAAGACTCTTCTGCAACCGGCGTTGCGTGGATTGCAGTGGAAGGATAAATACACGGATCGGTTCGGCGATGGGTTCTACGACTACAAAACCCGGTCGACGCAAGGCAATCGGAATCAGGGTTGGAAGGATTCCGATGACGCCATTGTTTACGAAGATGGGCGTCAGGTCGAGCCGCCAATTTCCACCTGCGAGGAACAGGCGTTTGTATATGTAGCTAAACTTCGCATGTCGGAACTGCTGTGGTTTATAGGTGATCGTGAATTGGCTAGCCGCCTGTTTCACGAAGCTTCAGAGTTGAAGAAGCGCTTCAACGACCGCTACTGGATGCCTGACAGGAACTTTTTCGCTCTCGGCCTGGATGCAAACCGGGAACAAATCAAATCCATTGGTTCGAATCCGGGGCATTTGCTGACATGTGGCATCGTTGACAAGGATTTGGCGCTACCGGTGGCTCGAAGGCTTTTGAAGGACGACATGTTTAGCGGGTGGGGGGTACGCACTCTCTCATCCGATCATCCTGCCTATGATCCTTACAGTTATCATCGCGGTTCTGTGTGGCCGGTCGAACACGGCAGCTTCGCCATGGGAATGATGCGCTTTGGATTGATCAAAGAACTTCACATCATTGCGCGCGCTATCTTCGAAGCCAGTAATCTCTTCGACTACAACCGCCTTCCGGAGTGCTTCAGCGGGCACCCTCGCGATGACGAACACCCGTTTCCGGCGCTCTATCCCAAAACAAATTGGCCTCAAGCCTGGTCGGCTTCGAGCGTGTTCGCGATTATGCAGGCGATTTTGGGCCTCTATCCCTTTGCGCCAACCAGTCTCTTGCTGCTTGATCCGCAGTTGCCCGATTGGCTTCCTGAAATCTTCGTTCGCAACCTGCATGTAGGGAAAGCAGTTGTGAGCCTCCATTTTTATCGAAAAGGCGCGAGCACGCATTTTGATGTACTCGAAAAGCGCGGCAGACTGCACGTCCTACGGCAGCCGAGCCCATGGTCTCTCACGGCGGGGGTTACAGAACGCATTAAGGATGTGATGTCGAGTTTAATTCCGTAAACCGTGAGGTGCTATCCATTGTGCTGAATGGCATTTCCGTTAGGGGATACTTCTTGCATGCGGGACGAAATCTCGGTTAAGAGGGAGGTACAAATTGAAGAATCCAATTGGTCAAAAACGCTGGGCGATTGCAGAGGGCTACATTCCAGAATTCAGTCACGGACCTGAACCGGAGATGACCAGTCACGAAACGGCTTGTTTGCTCAATACTTCGGACCTAGATGCTCATGTGCAGATTACGATTTACTTCTCAGACCGAGAAGCCATCGGCCCGTATCGGATCAACGTCCCTGCGAACCGCACAAAACATCTACGATTCAACGATCTGAACGATCCCGCGCCGATCCCGCGAGGAACTGATTATGCGAGCGTGATTGAATCAGATGTCCCGATTGTCGTGCAACATACCCGATTGGATTCGCGGCAGAGTGCCAATGCCTTGCTCTCGACGATCGCCTACACGCAGCCAGACTAGGGAGCTTCTTTCTGCATCACGTCCGCAGGTCGTCATCGCGGGATGCACCGCAAGCATCATGTGGACTGAGTGCTCGTTACAACAATCGCTGTATGGACTCAGCCCGTCGCCTCCGCTCAAGATCAGGACAACGAGTTTTTGCGGAGGTCCACCACCGCCCCGTTTCTCCAATCGTTGCAGCATCCTGCCCGCTGTTGAAGCCACTGCAACGGTGGAAATGCAACGAAGAATGAGACTCTTACATTGTTCACAGCCCAGATTTTGCTGACTCTCGCGTGCCGCGGGCACCTATTCGACGATGACCTAGAGCGCGCGGTGCGGCGCCTGTGAGGCAACCTACTCTCGCGTGATGACCCGGGCTGCTACCTTTGTTCCCCTCGCCACCCTCTCTGTGTTTCCACTGAGGAAGCGCTATGGCCGCCGGCTTGCAAGGCCGTAATTGGGAAGCGATCGCAAAACCGCTTTCATTAAGAAATTCTAACCGTCCCAAAAGGCGACATACGTTTCACGTTCTGCCGACATGGGCCGATGTGTGATGTGTACGCAACCAACTTCAACATCTGTATCCAGCTTAGATCTCTTTCTGAACATGAGGCCGAATTTTGTCGATAACGTTTGACGATAGTGCGACGGGTGGCGTGGTCCGGCTGGAAGGCGAGATCGATGTTACATGCTCGGCCGAACTGAAGCGGGTGCTGATCGAGGCGATCTCGTCGGGAAAAGAAGTGCAGTTGGACCTGGCGCGGGCCAGCGAGCTCGACATAACCGCAGTCCAGTTGTTGTTGGCAACGAGCCGGGAAGCGGAGAAGGCGGGCGTGTCGTTCGCGGTTGCCGGGGAAGTGCCCGGCAATATCGGCCGTGCAGTTTGCGAGGCTGGTTTTGACAGCTTTCCGGTGTCAGTGATTCCAAAGGTTGCGCCAGCGAACTCGACGCCTCCGCCCACGGGAACTCCGGATGATTGACAAGTATAAACAGGCGTTCCGTGAGGAAGCCCGGGAGATTCTGCTGGATTTGGAATCGGCCCTGCTGGACCTGAATGAGAATCGCGACGACACCGAACTGGTAGGACGAGCCTTTCGTGCCCTGCATACGATCAAGGGTTCAGGAGCGATGTTCGGATTTGACGCGATCGCCGCATTTACTCACGACATTGAGAATGCTTTTGACCAGATACGGAACGGTCGCCTGAAAGCGACTGCGGACCTGATTAGCCTTTCCTTAGCCGCAGTCGATCAAATCAAAGCCATGCTGGAGGAAGCTTCCGGACAGGAAAGCGCGGTTGCAGCCACGTCGGCACAAATCCTGGCGAAATTGCGAGCGTTGACTGGAGCGTCCGAAGCGCCGGTCAAGCCGGTGCCAGCCGCAGGAATAACTCCGGCGCCAGCCATTGCCGGCACCATCCGCGAATGGCACATCAGCTTTCGTCCGGGGGCCGATCTGCTCCGCACCGGGGCCAATCCCCTGTTGCTGTTGCGAGAACTCCGCCAACTCGGGACGCTTCAAGTCAAGGCGGATACTTCGACAGTTCCGCCGCTCGCCGAAATGGATCCCGAGCGCTGCTACATCGCCTGGGACATGGTTCTGACTACCCTCGCTGACGCCGACGCGATCCGCGATGTCTTCATCTTCGTGGATGGCAGCTGCGAGTTGGAAGTAGAGCCCTCACCGTCTTCGCCGCAGGAGGCCGGAGCCGGACCCGCGGCGCCGATCGAGAAGCGCACGGGCGAGGGGCGCCGCTCCTCCGACAAGGAAGCGCAAGCGTCCAGCATTCGTGTCGCCGCCGCCAAGCTCGACCAGCTGGTCGACTTGGTCGGCCAGTTGGTGACCGTCCAGGCCCGGTTGGTCGAAGTCGCGGCCCGCCGCGAGGATCGCGACATGCAGGCCGTGGCGGAAGAGATCGAGGCCTTGACTACAGAGCTTCGCGAGACCTCGATGGGCATGCGCACACTGCCGCTGCGCTCCACCTTCGAGCGCTTCAAGCGTCTGGTCTACGACCTGGGGCGCAGTCTGCACAAAGAAGTGGAACTCACATTCGAAGGCGGAGAGACAGAGCTGGACAAGACCGTGCTCGACCAGTTGAACGATCCGCTGATGCATTTGATCCGCAACAGCATGGACCACGGCATTGAGGCGCCGGACGTTCGCCGCGCCGCCGGCAAGTCGGCGTCCGGAACGATTCATCTTTCGGCCCGTCACGCCGGTGCCCAGGTTCTGATCTGCGTCTCCGACGACGGCAAGGGCATTGACCGGGAGGCGGTGCGCGCACGTGCGGTGGAGAAGGGCCTGGTGGAGGCCGACGCCCGGCTCACCGAATCGGAAATTTTCTCCTTTATTTTGGCGCCCGGTTTTTCCACGGCGCGCGAGGTCTCCGATGTTTCCGGGCGGGGAGTGGGCATGGACGTGGTGCGGCGCAACGTGGAGGCCTTACGCGGAAGCATCGAGATTGCCAGCCAGCCCGGCTCGGGCTCGGTCGTGACCCTCCGGCTACCGCTCACGCTGGCCATTATCGATGGCCTGCTGGTTCGCGTAGGGCAAGCTCGCTTCGTCATGCCGCTGGGGAACACCGTCGAATGCGTCGAACTCACCCGGCAGGACATCGCGAATGCCAATGGCAAGCACCTGGCGAATATCCGCGGCGAGATTATCCCCTACATCCGGCTGAGCGAGTACTTGCAGATGCGCACGGATCGGCCCGAGCGCGAGCAGATCATGGTGGCGGAAACCGAGCATGGACGCTTCGGCTTTGTCGTCGACCAGGTGATCGGGGACCACCAGACGGTGATCAAGAATCTGGGCCGGCTCTATCGCAACGTGCAGGTGGTGTCGGGCGCGACCATTCTCGGCGACGGGACGGTGGCGCTGATTCTCGACTTACACCGCCTGGCTCAGAACGTGATTCGCAGCAGTTCCATCAGGCCGCACACGAAGGCTCGCCCCCCCGTGCCCACAAGGGGCGAGGTGACGGCTTAAGCAGAGATCGGCAAATGTTTACGAGTTCAAATTCAAAGGAGATGAAGTCATGGCAAGTGCAACCGCAGTCAGCAAACAGAAAGTTCACCGTGGCGCCGGCGATGGGCAGGGCAAGCAGAACCATCCCAAAGGCGCCGCACAGGGCGAGGAAACGCAGGC